>Ga0255340_1003969_pt1 | contig 14891 bp, 14 predicted proteins | sample wastewater_treat_7_FD_192417 | JGI IMG/M metagenome (GOLD analysis project Ga0255340, IMG submission 192417) | Wastewater microbial communities from Lulu Island WWTP, Vancouver, Canada - plant10 | ecosystem: Engineered > WWTP > Wastewater > Unclassified | place: Canada: Vancouver, British... | reverse complement strand
CTTTTAAAATATTATCCGTATTTTTCATCCTGGAAGTGGTGCTAGTTTTGTTTCTTTTTTTGTTTCAACAGCTTGAAAATAAACATTCTACACCACTTTTGCAATTTATTATATTAGATTTTTAGGTGCTATTGCATTAATACATTTTTAGCCATGAATATTTCCTTCAGACTTTATTTGTGAATTGATATTCGCTCGTCATGTAGTGAATTACAATAGCAAATAATAAAAAGCTGTTGGAAGTATATAGGAAAAGAACGATATGCCTGACTCCCAAATGGCTCTATAAAAATCTTTCAACATAAGCTGGATTTTTCTTTATAGTTTCAACACTAAAGGGTAAGTTCTCAATAAACCATACCAAATAGGAAGTAACATCAATTTTATCAGCCAACATTTTATCCAGACGTCTATGGTAAATTTGTCTGAGATCAGGAATTTCTAAAAGTTCTGTAATCCTTTGAAGAATATATTCATCTTCATCAGGTTGAAATCCATGAGCCAGACCATATTGATGCTCAAGTTCTTCCAGAACGCTAATCTTCCCAGAAAAACTGCTGATGCGTATTCCTGGAGTACCCAGTATGGCTGCTTCCATAGCCATACTTTGACTGTCGCAAATAATCATTGAAGCGAATGCGAGGCAATGGTGTATGTTTGAAACAGGAATGCTTAGCATGTACGCCTGATATTTTGATGCTAATTTTTTTTCAGAAGAAATAAATACCCTTCCGTATTTTGCAAACTTTTCTATGATTTTATCAAGTAATTCATGATTAATTCCTTTTATTCCGAAATCATGGTATGCGGATAATCCTGAAAGGCGTATTAAAAAATAGGGAGTATTTAAATTTACTCCCGCTTTCAAAGGATCTGGTTTAAACCAGTATGGATGGAGATAAGCAAGTTTCATATATCCTGGATATCCTATCTTTTTCTTATCCCATTTCCCAACATTGCAAACTTCCGGTACTAAAATATGTGAAGTAAACGGAAAGGTAAGTCTGGCCAAGTTTCTGATAACTGTGTAATCATCTTCAAGTGTGGTCACTATTGGTATCGAAAGCAGTTTCCCTGCATGGGCCAGACTGGCATCGCTTCCCATCATTAATTCCACTTTGTTTTGTCTTGCAAAACGTAAGATCTTCAAATTTCTGTTCAATAAACTCCAAATAGCGGATAACTTTGATTTTCCACTTCCTTCAGGAAGAATATTGACGTATTCCCATCCTGCTTCATCCAATAAAGAGCCAAGCACATCTTTTGTTTTAATCAGGATAAAGATAATGTTACCGTTTTCCCTGAGTTTTTTAACCGGATTTTTATAAAAAAGGAACTGGGCTGGATGAGAAAGGTATATCAATATTCTCATGGTTAAGGTCGTTTTATAACCACATTGTAGAGATTAAAGATTTTGCTTGAAACTGAGTCCAGATCAAGTCCGAATTCAATGATTCTCCTTCGCCCATCTTCTGTTTTCTCCATTTTCAAAGCATCAATTATTTTACTGGCGATTACTGATGGATTTGAATCAGCAATATAGCATCCATTTACCTGCCCGATCAATTTATTGACATCTCCTACATCGGTTGAAACAATCGGACGGTTGCATGACATGGCTTCTTTAATGATTTGAGGAGATCCTTCATGAAATGACGTCATCAGAATTACGTCTGAGGCGTTCAGTAATAAATTTACTTCTTCCCGGGAATATCTTTTAAGTTCCAGTAACTTAACTTTTTTTAGTAAATCTATGGATTTTTGTGCAAGTGAATGATTTTTCACCTTATTGTTAAACGATCCTGAAAAAAGTACAATTTTCTCTTTCTCAGAGATATCAAGACTCTTTCTGGCAATGTTCTTATTGAGAGGTAAAAATAAATTCAGGTCAACGCCATTGGGAATGATCGAATATTCTTTCCCCTTATATAAGGTTTTTTTCACCAAGCCTTCTGAAATAAAAATATTATGACGTGAGAGAAATGCAGAAATCGCTGAAAATGGTCTAATCCACCATAAGTTTATATCACTTCCATGATACGTGGTAATAATAGGGATTTTTCTCTGAAATCCTGCCAGTAATCCTGAAAATCCGTAATGGGCATGAATTAAGTCAGGATTGAAATTGCTTATTTTTTTTTTAAGTGAACGATAATTTCGGATATACCCAAATATGCCTTTCCCAATAATCAGATAATAGTCAATAACAACACCTCTTTTTCTCAGTGATTCTACCTGTTCAGTGATAAACGGAGCAATGCGTCTCCGGTTGAAACTACATACAACCAATACTTTCATTTCAAGCAAGTCCTCTTCCTGCCAGTTTGAACCAGTTCCATGCTATTACCAGTGTAGATATGGCAATAAGATATAGCACATAATAGCTCGATATATTCCGGGTAGTCTGAGTAATTCCATATCCTGCAAACATAAGAAAAAAGGGCAGGACTGGCACATGAAAACGAGGAGAAAGGGCAAAACCGCTGTTGGCCAGGATCAGCAGATAGGTTGCCAGAAATACCGAAAGAAGAAGGTTTTTTCGTAATCTTTTCTTTTTGTATAGGGCATAAAAAGCAACAAAAACAAAAAAGACATATACATTGCGGGTAAATAGATCGCCGTTGGTCATCATCTGGTTTTGCTGTTCCGGAATATTCACCAGGGTGGGGAAGGGGGCAGGAATAATGATGGGGATAAAAATTGCCGCGCTTCCATATTTTGCCATTTTATTTGCTCCTTCACGGGTGGAAAAAAATTGATATCTTTCTTCCTGGTTTGATTTTCGCATACCCATATATCCGGCAATCTCCTGGTAAATACTTCCGGAAAAAACGAACAATGCTCCCACCATCAACCAGCTGATAACCACAAAACGTCTGTACTGGCTCATCAGTTTTTCCGATGAAAGCAGCAAGGTGCTGAATAGGGCAAACCAGGCTGCTGCAGCCAGAACGGTACGAAAGAAGAAGAGGGAAGCACCCAAGAATATCACTTTAAGGATATCACCCAAAATAAAATTACGGGAATGAAGGAGATAGTCCGAACGCTCCATAAAGGCAATCAGAAGAAAAATCATGAAGGTTTCTTTTAGATGTAATCCGGAGTAATAAATAAATGCTGGCAAAAGCATGGCCATAACAGCGCTGATACGGGCAGCTCTTTCACCAAAATTCCGTTGGCAGATTTTATAAATCAAAACAACCATCCAGGCACTCACCAACGCATTGATCAGACGGACAACCATTATGCTATTGAAGGAAAATTGATAAATAAAAGCCAGAATCAAAGGCCATCCCGCATCAGAGTGTCCCTCCAGGTAGTGTCTAAAGTAGTAATCCAATGAGCCGGATTCAAATAATTTGACAATATACTGTCCTTCTCCATGGTATCCAAAAGCATCTCCGGCATTAAACTCAAAAGGCATTCCTGTCTTAGCTTCATAAAAGAAATAAATGATAATGACGTAGATGATTCTTATTGTTAAGGCGTTGATAAATAGTTTTTTTTGAAAGCTTTTAGGACTTATATCTGCCCATAGTGCACTGATAATTGATCCGAAATAAAAAAAGCAAAATACGGCCAGGAATCCGGTAAAAATCCAGATGAAGGGAAGAAATCGCGGAACAAAAAGCCATGCACAGATCATCATTACAGAAAAATAGGCGATGATGGCTTTTGATGTAAAGAAATTAGAGAAATACTTCAAAATGGAAAAATTTTAAGATGACTTTCTGTTTGAAGCAAGAATCAAGGGTATATTATTCACAGATATTCTTAATCCAATTTTTCAGCTTTCTTTTTGTTCTTATCAGAAGATCAGTTACTTCAGGTCCAACTAGCTTCCTGAATATGAGTTTCTTTAAACGTAGATTCCATGGTAGCCATGATGCGGCAAAGTGATGAATACAATATGTGTTGGGTGTGAGGGTTATGATCCCGGAACGGGATTTAGGGCAAAAGTAGTCTTTAGGGAACATATGCATGCAATCCTTGTATACCTGATAATGGTTATTGAGAAGGAATCCGTTGGAATGCATGATGGTTGAGATGATCTCCACATTGGAAGTGAGATCCGGTTTCCCTTCCGGTCTGTTAAAGTGCCTGTCACGATAATAGGCCAGTTGTTCTTTTGCCCAGGGATTATGGGATTCACAGGCCAGAATCCCGGTGGGAACATCTTTTTCACTTTCGAATCCGGAGAATCCAGGTAAATACAACAGTTCATCGAGATTCCTGATCACCTCCACGTCGGTATCCATATATACACCACCGAAGTGGTACAAGGCATACAGTCTAATATAATCCGTTACAAATGCATATTTCTTTGCCTGATACGCTTCTAAGACATATGGATGTGACGTAATGTCAAAAGTATCTTCGTTCCATAATCGGAGTTGATAATCAGGGAGATACTTTTCCCAGGATTCGATACATTGCAAAGCCAATTCTGGCATTTTCCCCTTTCCGAACCAGCAGTAGTGAATTATCTTAGGTATCAACTGATCAAGTCAGGTTTTTAACAAAACCAACAATCCTTTCAGAGGCTTTTCCGTCTCCGAAAGGATTGTTGAATTTTGACATGCTTTCGTAAATTCTATGATCGGTTAACAGTCGAATAACCGACTGCTCAATTTGTTCGCTGGCTGTTCCGACCAATATTGCCGTTCCGGATTCCATGGCCTCATTCCGTTCTGTGACCTCTCTCATCACAAGAACAGGTTTACCCAACCAGGGAGCTTCTTCCTGTAATCCACCACTATCGGTCAGTACAAGGAATGATTTGCTCACGAGGTAAATAAAAGGCAGGTAATCCAAGGGTCCTGTCAAAAATATATTCCTGTTTTTAATACCTTCTCCCAGGATGCTTTTTACTGGTCGTAATACATTGGGATTTAAATGTACGGGATAAACAAAATCAACCTCTGGGAAACTTAGGGATAGGTTTTTTATGGCATAACAAATTTGTTGAATGCTTTCTCCGAAATTTTCACGCCGGTGTCCGGTTATCAGAATCATTTTCCGTTCAATCCTCAGACGGTTAATATCATATCCTTCGTTGGTAAGGTAAGTAACTATTTCTTTCTCTTTTTCACTATCATCTGAGATTATTTTCAATGCCCACTGGAGGGCATCAATGGCTGTATTGCCGGTAACCAGGATATTCTCTTCCCTGATATTCTCATCGATCAGATTCTTCTTAGATGAAGGAGTAGGGGCAAAATGGTATGCGGCGATACGGTCAGTGAGGGACCGGTTGATCTCTTCTGGCCAGGGGTTGTATAAATTGTATGTTCTTAAACCGGCTTCCACATGGGCGACGGGTATTTTCCGGTAAAAGGCTGCCAGTCCGGCTGCCAGAGTGGAAGTGGTATCGCCGTGAACAAAAACCAGGTCAGGTGAAATATCGTCCAGTACATCCTTCATCCCCGATAGAATTCGGGTGGTTGTGTCATACAGATCCTGTGCGGAATTCATGATATTGAGGTCGTATTCCGGGACAATGCCAAATACCCTGAGAACCTGATCGAGCATTTGCCGATGCTGGCCGGTCACACATACCGAAGTCTGAAACAGAGTGGGATGCTTACGGAACTCAATTACCAGCGGAGCCATTTTTATCGCTTCCGGGCGGGTCCCAAATACAAACATTATTTTCTTCAATTTAATATCATTAGTAGGTAACACCAAGTAATTCAAGAGATTTTACAGGTGATGCATTTCGCATAAAGTATTGATATGCACCGGATGCTATTTTATCCCGATACCTTGAATTACGATGGATAAAAATAATGGCATCTTTTATATCAAACGGATCATCGGAAACAAAATGCACATTTTCACCATGAATAAGTGGTTCGGGAAGATCATTGACCAGGGGAGAAGAAACAATGGCTTTACCAAGCGCCAGATACTCACCCAACTTCCACCCGTTACAGTTTAACCAGGCAGGTGTGTTGAAAACGAGAAAAGACCTTTTGGTTTTTTCAATATAATCATGAATGGGCATGTATTTTTCATATACCATATCATTGAAATTTTCCAACAATGGAAATTTCCTGTTATAATAGAATCCTCCCTCAAAATGAACGTCGGGAATTGATTTACATGTTTTTATAAAAACAGCACGCATTCTGTTAACATAGTCATTATTTCTAACCCATTCATCCGATGGCCATAATGTACTGACATGAAAAAGGAAATTATCTTCCGGTTTTACCGGATAATACCGTGAAATGGGTAATCTGTATTTGTACTGTCTTTTATATTTTCCGACAAATTTTCTGAAATTGGCAAATTGATTGGTTTTAAAGTAATTTGTGGAAGCAATACCTATTGTGTCTTTTATATTCCATAACCTGATCCCAAAACAGGGGGCAAGTGGTATTAATTTCTTCTGATATTCTTGTGGCGTTTTATTTCGGTTTGAATTTACACTTCCATACTGATCACACCATTCATAACACTCTTTTTTAATTTCATGTGAATCATCATAGCTTATAGAAAATCTCTTTTCCTTAGAACTATTTGAAACCACGAAATTGAAGTTCTCTTTTCTGTTTTTTAAATCCTTAAATGGCGAAGATGTAAATAAAACATTTCTTTTACCGAAAAGATCATAAAGTCCTTTAAGGTAAAAAGATGCATAGTAAATATTTGCCATTGGATCAATATGGACTCTTGCCATTATAACTGGAATATGTTCTGTTTATGAAGAGTTTCTTTAATCTTGATCCTTTCTTTTTAAGAAACCAAAAAGCAATCAGGATAAAAGTCGGAAGGTTATATTTTAACCGGATGAGAAGAGGTTGAATTTCCCAATTCACTTTATCTAGCTCATTGCGTGCAGATTTACGGGTTTCTTGATTCAAATAGTATGGGAAAAGAGAATAAACCCTTAAGTTATCGAACAACTTTTTTAAAACCGGGATTTTCTGTTCTTCTTTTTCAAAATAAGATAAATTCCACAATACATGATTTGTTGGTTTGGGTAAGTGACCTGTAGCCCTGTTTTTGACATTTGAATCCTGGTTGTAATTCGATAAATATATATTCAGGAATGCTATGGGATACTTTAAGGCGATCCGCACCCAGAGATCGAAATCTTCACCTAATTTAAGTCCAGGATTAAAGCCTCTTTCCTCTTTAAAAACTTTTTTGGGAACAATTACAGCGCCTGTCCAAATCGGTTGGCAATTGGTACGGGTATATACCCCGAAATAATCGATGAGTCCCTTTTTAAATGTCGGATCAATCCCTGATGGGGCAGGTAACTGCTTGTTCCTTTTTACTAGGTAGTAATTACTTCCATATAATCCTGCTTCGGGATATTCTTCGATAAGTGTTTTCATATCAGACAAGTAAGTGGGTTCCCACCAGTCGTCTGCGTCCAGAAAAGCAACATAATCATATTGTGCATTCTTCACACCATTATTACGCGCTGTTGAAACTCCTGAATTTTCCTGATCGATCCATGATAACAGAATAGACTTTTGACTTTCTTTAATCCCTTGCGAAATTTTAAGGAAATACTGTTTCTTGTCACTGTTGCACTGCTTCTCTATCAAACTTTCGCAACGTCCATCCAATACTTTTCGGATCTTTTCAGTTCCCTCATCTGTTGATCCGTCATTTACCAGAATCACTTCAAACTTACTAAAGGTCTGATTAATGACTGACAGTAGACATTTCTCGATATAAGCTGATTTATTATACAGCGGTATTATTACAGAAAACATCAGAATTATTTATAAGACATCTTATTTGCAAAATAAGGCTGATATGTAGTTAGTTTTCGTTTGATTCTTTTAAGAAATGAAAATATGTGGAAAAAAGCTAAGTTTTGGGCCATTTTTATCCGGAAATTATCTGAACCGAGTTCTTTAAGCTGATTTGCGTATTTCGTTGCTGAATTAAAATCAGATTTTTTATAAGCCAGGTTTAATAGGATATTGTTCACATATCTGTCATAAACTAATTCATTGTAAAAAAGATCATCAGGGAACATGTCACACAAATATTTATACATAAAGTGCTCCTTTTCATATCTTTTCTCAATTTGTTCATATTGAAGAATATTGCTAAGAGACTCATGACCATATCTGTAGGTAGCAGTTGAAACATGTAAATATCCGATTTTTGAATATTTTGAAATTATGAGCCATGTTATCCAGTCTTCAGAAGGGAAGTGATATTTTACATAATCTTCAGCTGGCACATATTTGTCAAAAAGAATTTTCCGAAACATTACAGTCAATGTTAAAGCAGGAACCTCACCTTTAAAAAAATTATTAATTAACCCTGATCCCTCAAATATTTTTTTATTCGATTTTTCTAAATAATTCTTTATTGTTTTATTTGTTATAACATTTAATTTGTTGTAATCGGTATAAACAAGGCCGTAATCTTGTTTTTTATCCAAATAATCCACTTGAAGTTGTAATTTTGTAGGATTGTGCCAAAAGTCATCAGCTGCGCAAACTGCCATATATTTTCCTTTAGCTTGTTGAATACTCAATGCAAAATTTGCAGCTACACCTATATTTTCTTGATGAAATAGTAATCGAACGATCTCAGGGAATCGTTTCTGATAATCTATGCAAATATCTCTTGTTCTATCAGTACTGCAATCATCACCGATGATTATTTCAAATGGGAAATCGCATTTCTGTGAAAGGATTGATTCTAATGTTTGTATAATGGTTTCGGATTGTTTGAAAGATGTAACAATTACAGAAACTAAAGGCTTAATGAATATGCTCTCAGTTGCATTAAACATTTTTTTGCTAATAATGCTTTTGCGATTTTAACCGCTATACTGTTTTTAATGAGGAATAAAAGCGAATAATTTATGAGAAGATTGTCGGATTACATAGTCTGGATTTGCTTGTAAAATGATATTTTTTAAAACTTTAGGATCATCAGGCAGATGATATGTACAAATTGCTAACCGTGGTGAAAATTTTTTCAAAACTTCAATTGCCCCAAGCAGCATATTTCTTTCAGCTCCTTCTATATCGGCTTTAATAAAATCAATTTTTGGAATGTTATTTTCTTTAACCCAATCATCTAATTTTACACAATGAACTATTTCAGTGTCATTTTCATTATTCCGTTGCATCACAATGCTTCCTGCAGCATGGCTTGTCTCAGAATGACTTAAAGAATAATCACCATTTTTATCACTTAATCCAAGAGGTACAACTTTTATGATTTCTGATACATTATTCAACGAAACATTTTTTTTAAGCAGGTCAAGAACACCTTTTTGTGGTTCAAATGCATAGACTTTTTTAACCTTTTTTTGTGTACAAAACAGTGAAAACAATCCTAAATTCGCGCCTGCATCAATTACAATATCTTCTTTGGCCAATATAACCTCCTCGTTTTCATAAGGACCTTCAGCACTTAACAAAGAGAGTACTTCGCTCGCAATTATTTTTTCTTGGTCTTGTGTTGAAATATCCATTCCACCTGCAATAAAAATATCTGTAAATTCTGTCTTAAATGCATCATCATTGATGAATTTCAATCCCCCAATTTCGATGATTTCGGAAAGAGGACCGGGGAAAAGCTTATTCCATGCCTTTGTAAATATCCCATAATAATTGACCTGATTCGAACCCAACCAAAATTTTTGTTTAAACTGCTTTAATACAGTTTTTGCATATTGTGAATCAGGATGATCATTGGCAATCTGTTTTATTATAAATAACTGCTTCCTTAGTTTTCCGCTTGGGTATATTCTTGTTTTAATATTTTCAGGAATCATATTATTAGTTTTTCATGGTTTTCTCCCATTTGAATAGCATCCTGTCCAATAGCCAAAAAATCATTCTGGTGATTTTATAACGGTTTATACGGTTACATTGTTCTATTTTTTGCCAATGTGTATCATAATCAGTCAAAACACGGGAAGGTATAATTTCTTCCAATACTTTTCTCCTTTCCTGATTCCTTAAATCATGATTTGTATTGCTTATCCCGTTCATGTCAAAATTTGCCACATCAATATTGACATATTTGACAGACTCATTATGAAGCCCAATGGCTATTAGGTACCACTTCCAGTCAGAAACAATTTTAAGGGACTCGTCATATTGTCCGTATTTTTCAAAAAGACTTTTTTTAATAAATACAGGAGAATGGTTTAAGGATCCCCTGTATAATGATAACATTGTAATGTTACCCTTATGGCAGGTGTCGCGAAATATCCTACCGTTAGTCAATTGTTTTAGCATATTGCCGTAAAATATACCACATTCCGGCAAAGACCTCAACATTTTTTCTATAGCGTCATTTGCAGCCAACCAGTCACCCGAGTTCAGAAACTGGCAATATTCACCCTGGGCGATCTGAATTCCCTTGTTCATGGCATGATATAATCCCTTATCCGGCTCTGAAATCCAGGTGAACCGAAAGGGATAAGATTCTCTGTCATGTCTTTGTGCAAAGTCCAGGATCATTTCTTTGCTCCCATCCCTACTGTCTCCATCCACCACGATGTATTCGAAATCACGCGAAGTCTGGGAAAAAACACTCTCCATGGTTTTTTTCAAACCTTCCGCATTATTTAAGTTTATGGTGATAATTGACAGTTGCATGAAGGTGATTTTATCGCTTTACCGCTTCTGCCAGTAAAGTTTCAAATTGGACCATGGAAAGATTCCCGACGTTTTCATGATGCCGCTCAATATTTTGCAAATTGAAATCGTTGGATTGAGAATACGAAAATCGTCCGACTTCAGTATATCCGCATTTGGTAAGCTGAACCTTTAAGAAATCAAAATCATAAAGGAATCGATGACCCCAATTGTGAAAGGCAGTATTCACAACAATTACAGGATCTTTAATTGAATTACCTGTAAAATGATTTGTGATCCATTCAATGTAATCAGCGCCATAATTTTCACTTCTGCAGGTATATAAGCGGAGAATTGTATTCAGATCCGGAGTGGAAATCCGTAACCTGCCATCTTTCTTGAGGACACGATAACACTCTTTCAACATAAAAAGACCATCACTGCAATCCAGATGCTCAATCAAATGCTCACAGTTAATATAATTGAAAGATTCATCTTTAAATGGAAATTTCTTTGTGACATCCAGATGTATGCTTTGACAGTTCTGTGGCTGAATATCGGAACACAACCAACCGTTTATGATTGTTGAGTTACTCCCAAGATGAAGTTTTGTAATGTCGTGTGAATTAAAATATCTTTCTATCAGTACTAATCGTTTTAATTTTAAAAGGCCTTTTGTAAGATTTTTAATATCTCTTTTAAATCCCTTCAGGGTATTTAATTTTCTTAAAAACTGAAGCATGTTAATAACTTAGAAAAACTATTGAATTAAGCCTGAAAATACCAATATTGATGTTTAGCGTATTGGCATCCTGTCATCATTTATAAAAATTGTTGATTTCACGGCATATGTATTTTATCTTTTCACCTGATAGATCATAATACAAAGGAAGGCGGACCAGACATTCGCTAAATCGATCACAATTGGGAAGTTCCCGTCCATCATGTTTTTCATAATAGTATTTACTTTTATGTAAACTTTGATAATGAAAAGAGGCTGTAATTCCTTTGGATTTTAATGTGTCAATTAGTTTGATCCGTTCTTCTGGAGAATTACATACAATGTAAAATATGTGTGCATTATTTGTCGAGAAATAAGGAATAACGGGTATTGAAAAACAGCCTTTTGCAGATAGTGGTTCTAATAGATTGTAATAATTTTGCCACAGGGCTACTCTCTTTTTCTGAATTTCATCAAGCATTTCAATTTGAGCAAAAAGAAAAGCAGCTGTAATTTCAGAAGGTAAAAATGATGACCCGACATCTACCCAACCGTACTTGTCCACTTCCCCTCGGATAAATTCTGTTCTGTTAGTACCTTTTTCCCAGATTATTTCAGCCCGTTGAAGAAAGCGATCTTCATTCACGACCAACATTCCACCTTCCCCGGTCACAATGTTCTTTGTTTCATGAAATGAAAAGGCAGAGAAATGCCCGATACTTCCTATTGCTTTTTTTTCTTGCGAACAAGGTGATATGTAATATGCATCTATTCCATGGGCTGCATCTTCGATGACCATTAAATTATGTTTCAAAGCCAGGTTCATAATTTTTCCCATATCACAGGCTATCCCGGCATAATGAACAGGAACAATAACTTTTGTTTTTTTTGTGATGAGCGTTTCAATTTTTCTTGCATCAATATTGGGATGATCTGCCTGACTATCAGCAAAAATGATTTTTGCTCCCATCCTTACAAATGGCAAAGCTGTTGAAACAAATGTAAAACTTGGAATGATCACTTCATCTTCTGGCTCAATATTGCATAGAATGGCAGCCATTTCAAGTGCATCGGTGCAAGAAGCGGTCAAATAGCTTTTTCCAAAATGGTATTTTTGTTCAAAAAAGTTCTGACATTGCTGGGTAAATTTGCCGTTTCCTGAAATTTTCCCTGATTTTATGGCTTTTTTGATATATTGTATCTCCTTGCCAGTGAAATGTGGATTATTGAAATTAATCATGTTGATTGCCCTTTAAATAGTTCTTTCTTATGATTATTTAATCAGATTTTCCCATTGTTCATCAAAGGGGAGTATATCATCCGAAGCCCAAAAATAGAGATTTGTACGTGTTGGATAAAGGGTTTCAAATACTTTTACATTTTTGAAATATTTAGACAACAATTCTTTTAATTCTGCTTCTGATGTAAATTCATACTCGTGCTGCTTCAGGCTTTTACTTCCATTGTGGCTACCCTTAATGGTATATCCGCTTAAAACCCCCTTATCTTTAAGCCTGGTCTTTATGGTAAACAGTATGGGCAAGATTTCATCTATTGAAAAGTGGGCAATTCCTGCGTCCCATATGATGTTATCAAATTGACTTTCAGGGATACTGATCCTTATATCACATAGACCATAATTAATATTGGGTGCTTTATTATATTTATTGGCATGCTTAACTGCTTCTTTATCAAAATCCAGGGCAATGATTTTTTTTGCTTTTACCGAATAAAAGTGGCAGGAATAAAAGCCATCTCCACTGCATAAATCCAAGACATCCGCATCTTTTTTTATTGCCAGTAAATTGAAAATACCTCTTTCAAGCCAAAGTGGACTTTTTGATGATCTGAAAGAATAATACTGATCACAAAAATGATCGAACCATTCCGGCGTTGGCTCAATATTCCATTCATATTTGAATTGAATTTTATGGATTTCATTAGCAAGTTTTCGAGTTAAATAGGCAAAATGTTTCAGCAAAGAAAGATTTAAATCTTTACCTAAAACTTTGGTGCTAATCTTTAATATTAACCTAAGCATTATAGTTGTTTAAGTATGAGTGTGTTTAAATTATTTATAATCTGAAGGATTGTATTCAGATTAAGGATCAATCTTTATTAGTTCTATTTTATTTTTTTTATAAACAGTGTGGCCAATACTTTTTAACCATTGAAAGGTAATAAAATCAAAATTTACTTCATTGGAATCGATTAAAATGTAATCAGGATTGTATTTATCAATTATCAATTGTCTTAAGGAATTGGGACTGTCCTTAATGAAGAATAAATTAACTGCATCCCTTCTTTCTTCAATATCATTTATCCAGTAAAGTGGATTTATAGTCGAAATTACCTTTCCGTTAAATGATGGAATGAATTCATTTGAATAATTGTCTGATATAATAACATCATTTGAGTTGACAATATTTGTTAGAAAATTAAACTTGCTGTAGTATTCAATATTTTTTTTCCTTATTGTATTTTTTAAGGTTCTATATAAAGGTCTATGATTTAATGATATTGATATGGCCAAGGCAACAGACAAAGTAATTAAATATAATTTGCTATAAATTCTTGATTGTTTTATTAATAAAACCAATGTGTATGCTGTGAACAAATGAGCAATAATCATTATATGGGATATTACTCTTGAGATGCCATATATCTTAGTCAAATAGCCAATAATGTAAATTAATGACAATAAAATTATTGTAATAACAAAAAAGCAGATGGTCTTATCTACCTTAATATAGGAAAAGCCTGGAATTATGAAAATAAGAGGCCAGTTTTTTGTTATTAAACCATAGTAAAGTGTCTTAGAGTCTTTATGGAAATCATAATTGTTTCCTGTCAATAAATCAAGGAAGTTAAAATATGGCCATAAAAGACATAAAACAGCACTAGGTATTATTACTAATAATGATTGAATTATCGATTTTTTAATAGATAGTTGGTTATATGTTAAGTTTAAAGTAATAACACTGACAAACAAAAATATAGCTGTGGTTGGATGCGTGATTATAACAATACTACTTAATATGATTGATACTATTTTAAATACTGGACTATTCTTTGTTTGGTTTTTCAGAATTATAAACAAAATCATAAAAACCAAAGCAATTGTGAAAGTTGATGGATATGGTAACACATAATTTAAAACCATTATATGAAAAAATCCGCTCCACATAAAAGGTCCTTCACCCCAAAATACTAAAATAAAGAATAAACTTAAAGGCGCTACTATAATGTAATTGTCTTTAAAAAATGTTTTACAAAACAAATGATAAGAAATCAAGAAAAAAATCAAATTGAAAAATGCAAAACACTCCAATGATTGAATTGCATTAAGATTTGTGATTTTTGAAAAAAGAGCAACAAAAATTGAATAAGGTGAAAAAAAGGCGTGAGGGATTTCTGATTTTATTATGGGATTATTAGGATGAAAAAAGTTCTTAGATAATTCATTTAAGTTTCGCAAGTGATTTTACCCCACTTGCTTGAATTCAATATTTTCAATGTTAACAATATGTTTAAAGGTTTCACTCCGGTTGATCAGGGTATCCATCACTTTTTCATCGTCGATTTCAAAT
>Ga0255340_1003963_pt1 | contig 14906 bp, 11 predicted proteins | sample wastewater_treat_7_FD_192417 | JGI IMG/M metagenome (GOLD analysis project Ga0255340, IMG submission 192417) | Wastewater microbial communities from Lulu Island WWTP, Vancouver, Canada - plant10 | ecosystem: Engineered > WWTP > Wastewater > Unclassified | place: Canada: Vancouver, British... | reverse complement strand
CGGACATTCCAGCAAGTTCAATCGCATCCTGGAATGACCTTTCAATCCAGTACCTCTCACTCTGCATTCTTGCTAATTTACTCCAGGTACAGATAGATGATGCATTGCTTAATGAATATTTGACATTTGAATCATCGAGATCTTTACGTATTAGGAGCCAAACTGGGATTGGTTTATTGACATCTTTATCAATCCTCCAAACCCTAAGAGCTGTAAATTTTACTTCGAGAAATCCATCGGTCGACTCCCTAATTCGTATTACCCTCCACCGATCTATAGTTTTTTGAACCTCATCCACAGTAACAGGAACCGTGTTTAGGATTTTTATGAGTGATGTCTTTCTGCCTCGAACACCTTTTTTGGGAGGGACCCCATACTGAGGTTTCTCAATAATTACACGGTCTTTCGACCCAATATCGGCAACATAAGTAACTCCTAAGTTCTCAATTCTGGTAAGTAACCAAGGGTGTTTTCCATAAAACCCATCCATCGCCACAAAAGAAAACTTGATCTTTGATTCAATCGCCTGACAGATCAATTCAAATGCTAACTCTGCTTTGGTTTTAAAGCGTTGAAATTCCGGAGGAATGCCAGCTGCATCACAACGGCCAGGGTCTGATGTCCAACTTTCAGGAAGGTAGAGACGGTAGTCAAGTAGCAATCGAAAGCCATTTTTTACATAGGCCATAAAGACACCAACCTGGCAATTCTCAACTTTACCTAAATTTCCGCAATATTGGCGATTAACACCAACCGAGAACTTTCCTGCCTTTGGGGTGGCACATTCATCAATTACCAATGCACCGTTTTTTCCAATAAGATGCCATCCATTGGTGATGATCCAGTCTATGAGTAGCCGATGGTTCCAAGGAGATTCTGAGAGAAAAAGACTGAAAGACTGATTATTTACAAAGCTACAATTGTCCGAAATTGCTGTCAGATGACATCTGGTTGGGTTAATTAAAAGGCCTTTAACATACTCCAAAGCGGTTTCCCATCTGTTATGAGTTTTTGTAGAAAAACAGTTTTGCAGGGACGCGGATTCAAATAACTGTACAATTAAGGCAATATGGTTCTCTATGGCCTTACGGAGGGTTTCAACCTCTTTGTATGAACGTGAGTGAGCACAGCAAATATATTGTTCTTCATTATATAAAGATCTTACGATATAAATCTAAATCTGTTCTTTTTGAACTTGACATTTTAGAGTTAAATATTTTAAAGTATATACTTTATATATACTATGCGAACCATTGACATTGAGCCATCAACCAAATTGACAATTGAGGGCATCCAGGGGTACTTGGTCAGAAAAGTCACAAAATTTGGGAATGGGGCAAAAGTAGATTGCCCTAAAGAATATCTCGATAAAACAGTCTATTTGGTAATAAAATGACTCTGAATCAGAGTGTACCAGTTTAGAAACAAAAATATGCAGGTTTGTACTGATAGTAATTAATGAGATCATTTTTTTATCAGATCATAATTTTTCTTGTTGCACTGATCTGGATTTGCCTTGCGGTCTTCCCTGTGGCAGGTACTGTTTACTCGATCGATGGTAGTGAAATTGAATCTGGTTCTCTGCCTGAATACATCATGTCTGAACCTTCACTGATCATGGGGGATTTAAAACCTGGCCAGATTGTCTTCTTTTCTAATTCTCATTGCGGTGCATGTCATATGGCCAGGGATTACCTGAATTCATTTTCACTGGAGCACCCGGATTTGGAATTATTCAGATATGATCTTGCTGAAGGTGACACCAACAGGACGACATTTGAAGAATACAAGAGAAAATTCCACCTGAATCATCTCTCTGTTCCATCCGTGGTGGTTGGAAACCTGACCCTTGAAGGAGCACAGGATATCAGGAATAACCTGGAGATAATTTTAAATTTTCAGAAAAAACAACTGCCACATGGTGGGATTATTTCATATCTTTTGCAATTATTAAATTTGAAAATATCGATTTAAAGAAAGACTCCCGGGCAACATACATTATCATGACAACAGTGGAGATTTTAAATGATTGAACTGGTAATCGGATCCCTGGCAACAGGCTGGACCACGCTTTGCAATTACCTTGCAGAACATGTGATCACATGCCTCATCCCTGCCTTTTTCATAGCTGGGGCAATTGCAACCTTTGTGAGAAAAGATGGTGTACTAAAGTACTTTAGCCCAGATGCAAAAAAGACAGTCAGTTATGGGGTTGCATCAGTATCAGGAACCATCCTTGCGGTGTGCAGCTGCACAATCCTCCCCATGTTTGCTGGCATATTAAAAAAAGGTAGTGGAATTGGTCCTGCAATTACATTTCTCTATGCAGGTCCTGCAATAAATATTCTGGCAGTTATTTATACAGCAAAGGTACTTGGGCCGGATATTGGAATTGCAAGGGCAGCATCAGCGATAATCCTCTCAATAATCATTGGACTGGTGATGGCTTTATTATTCAGGGACGATGACCATGGAAAGGGAGAAAGAAAAAAAGATGTTCATATACCAGGGGAGAAGATGGAACGTCCACGGTGGACTATTCCTGTTTTTTTCATTTTTCTTGTGTCTATCCTGCTTGTTGCAACCTCTAATCTTGACATGTTGATCCGGCTTTTTATTGTATATACTCTCTCAATGGCTATTTCATTCCTGTTGATCTTTTATTTCAGCAGAGATGAAGTGACTGAATGGGGGTGTGAGATCTGGGACCTGACAAAAAAGATCTTTCCAATCCTCCTGGCAGGAACATTTACCCTTGGGATGATATCCTACTTTCTTCCACCTGCATTTTTTACACCTTTCATCGGCGACAATTCTCTTTTTTCAAACTTTATTGCATCACTTTTAGGTGCAATCCTGTACATGCCTACCTTGCTTGAGGTGCCTGTTATTGGGACAACATTCGGCTACCTGTCTGGAAACATGGCAAAAGGACCTGCCCTGGCTCTCCTCTTGACAGGGCCTGCCATAAGCCTGCCTTCTCTTCTGGTTCTATTAAGGATAATGAACATGAAAAAGACAGGAGTATATGCAGCCCTTGTTATTGTACTATCAACATTAGCCGGGTATGTATTTGGTAACAGTGGGCTTTAAGACAAGCATGATGGAAAATTCTGACAAATGTTATCAGAAAGGAAATATATATATAAATCAGGAGTTCCGATGAATGATGAAAATTGAAATATTCGGTACTGGGTGTGCCAAATGCAGGCGTATGTATGACAATGTCGTTGAAGCAGTTAAAAAAACCAATGAAGACGCTGATATTCTCAAGGTTTCTTCTATTGATGATATCATTGGCCGGGGAGTAATGATCACACCATCTCTTTTCATTGAAGGAAAAGAGGTTGTGGCTGGGAGAGTTCCGTCAGTGGATGAGATCGTGAAATTTTTTATTGAAAACGAATGATTTCTGGAAAGCCATCATGTATTTTCATCATGTATTTAATTGGAGAAGGTATTCTCTTACGATCTGCCCGGTAACATGTATGATATCACTACTGCCAGTTATTCCAAAGTCCCCGATAAATACAATAGGATAAGAAATTTTTATTCCACTAAACTGCTTTTTGTATTCGTTTAATAAACCCCTGTTTTCTTCATTGCTTGCCAGGTTTCTGAATTCAACAGGTACAGATGGATTTTTTCTTATAAACGACATGAAATATTCACGTGCATCCCTGCACGAACCGCAGCTTGTGGTATAAAAGAACTGGACAGGGAACGGGGAGTCTCTCCAGGTATGGAGATCATTCATTATAACATCATTAATTTCGTCCCGTGAGATCTCAGAACCATTTTTAAGAAAAATTGCACCAGAACATGCGGGCACCAGGAACAAGATAAACAGGACGGATACTTTGAAAAGAATTCGTGTATAACTGTCAGGCTTTATCATCTTTAAGATCATTTCGCTGATAAAGAAGATCAATATTCCGGTAATTGTCCGGAAAAGTCTATGTAGAAATGAGATGAAAACCCAAGGTTACAGGAAGGCCTGAACCAGGATGATTATTCCCATGACAAGCATAATAACTCCGACAATGATTCGGAGAAGTGATTTTCTTTCATCTCTCCATGAATTCAGTTTTTCCGGAGACAGGCCAAAGATTACCAGGAGGAGGATGGCGATGAGAGGAAGCACCACGACGAAGTTGTATGCAAGAAGATAAAAAATCCCGGAATGCATATCCTGGTACATCATTCCAAGAATTGAGATGTATATTCCTACTGTACATGCCATCCCATAAAGCCCTGTTAATGCCCCGACTATAAACCCGGCGGGAACACTTGCGATCTTCAGATACTTGGATATGGTGGATTTTTTAGACCTTGGGATTGAAAAAAGGGCATCTTTTTTCTTCTTCAAACCATCCCTTATCTGGAAAATGCCTACAATTATCGCTATTGCACCGGCAGCGATTAGAAATGTGTGGGCAATACCAGGTAACTGGATTACAGTAAAGATGGCAAAACCTGATAATACCCTGACGATAAAGAACGACAGGATAAATGCAGATCCAACAAGTATTATTGTTTTTCTTGAATCAGACGTCATTAAGGAGACCAGCAACAAGGCAAGGACTAAAAGCCCGCATGGATTAAATCCCTCTCCCAATGCCGCAAGCAATAAAATTCCGGAATTAATTAAGACAGGTTCGTCCAATTCAGGAAGATAAGAAAAGTTACCGGTTTTTTCCTGTGATAAATACTCCTGCACCACTATATCAAGCTGTGAATATATGACATCATCACCAGGAAGTACACGGTCACCGATAAACACAACCGGGACGAACAATTGTTTTTCCGGGTGTAATTTTTGAAAACTGTCAAACAAAAGGAGATCATCAGGATTATCACCAATATTATGATACAGGACGATCACATCAGGATGTGATCTGGCATACTCTTCAATAAATGGCATTACCTTATGACATGAACTGCAAAGAGGAGTGTAAAAGAAATGAACTGTACCGTTATCTGATGTAAATGCAGAAGTCTCATCAGATTCTGCAGCAAGTGTGCAGGTAGAAAGGAAAAGCATGGCGCAGACAATTAGCCCGGTGATCTGCACCATCTGGATAAGGATATGTTTTGATGATCTCATGGTAGGTCGGGTAAATCCTTTTAGTTATTTACATTATTTTGTTTTCGGGATGAAAAGGTTTTATGAAATTTATATTCTTACAACAAAAATTAGGGCTTGTGGTTACCTGTATCTCTGCTGGCTCATAACAATCTTTTCTCTGACCTTCTCCCAGGTTGGAGTAGTTAAAAAGCTCTCGTTCATATCCCGGACCATGTCTGAAAATTTTTTCATAGGGACAGCAAATGTCATGGTATCCAGAGGAACGCAGGGTCTTGCAGATGGATCCATCATACCAATTACGGCCTTCGGATCATCAGTCTGCCCTTCATGCCAGGGATAATAAACAATTGAAGAGCAGCCTGATCCCATCGGCATAATAACCCCGAACGGATCGGCCCTGTCATAATTGGCAAGTGTAAAGAGGCCTGAAAGTGTTTCACCCCTTGCAAAAAAGATTACCACCTCCGGACTGTCATTTTCATCAAGAAGATCCCATCTTTTAAAAACCAGGTACTTGCCGGCTGCAGGGACCATCCTGAACTTTTCCTGCCATTCGTCGACAAGCTCAGGAGTTTTCTTATATCGTTCACCTTCAAGTCTTCCTTCAATCCCATATGAAAGAAAATACCTGAATTCAGGAGACATATCAGGTGCAAACCCACAATAACGCTTTCCACCATTGCAGGTGACAGATTCAGTGTTAAAGGCAAGAGCAGCCCCATTCCTGACCCTGGTCAGATCGCAGATAAAGCATCTCCATCCCGCTGGTGAAGGGGCTTTTATAACGTTGCGAGGATCAGATGAGATCTCGAAGGTTATCGGCAGTGGTTCTCCTGGAAAATAATTATTCCAGCATGCAAGGAATTCCTGCTTTAATTGAGCATCCATGTGTTTTTCTTACATGTACAAGAAGATATACCTGACCGGTCTGATACAATATCTTTCAGGATATGTCATCGCAATTGCACTGAAAAAATTTTTTAGATCTCGTCTTCAGGACCCAACCTTTAATATATTCAGATCGAATTCAATTGTTATGGATCTGTCGGGTGGAGATGTGGATATAAACAAGAATAAGGGTTGCCTGCTGCTATCTGATCCGGCACTATATATAAACCGGGAACTCTCCTGGATCCGGTTTAACCAGCATGTTCTTGATGAGGCAAAAGATCTCTCTCATCCACTACTGGAACGGATAAAATTCCTGGCCATCTTCTCAAACAACCTTGATGAGTTCTTCATGGTCAGGGTATCAGGACTTCACCATCAGCTGGTTGAGGGAGTATTAAAGCTGCCTCCTGACGGCCTTACCACCATGGAACAATTGGAACAAATAAACAAGGATCTGATACCTTTACTTGAAGAACAGACCCGGGTATGGTTTGAAGAGATAATACCGGAGCTACAGAAAAATGGCATCATTATTCATAACCGGTCCTCACTGGACGGTTCAAAACGTAAGCTGCTCAGGAAATTTTTCCTCCGTGAGTTATTTCCGGTCCTGACTCCACTGGCCCTGGACAAATCGCACCCTTTCCCTTTCATTTCAAACCTGGCTTTAAACCTTGCTGTAATTCTTAAACGCCCTGGATCTCATGATGAACTGTTTGCAAGGGTAAAGATACCAAGCAACCTCTTTCCGCGCCTAATTGAAATTCCTGACAACTCGCCACCAAAGGGAAACTCCAGTCTCCTGGAGCTCATCTTTCTTGAAGACATTATTGCCGACAACCTTGATCTTCTCTTCCCGGGAATGGAGATAGTGGCGGCATACCCTTTCAGGGTTACCCGCGATGCAGACATTGAGATTGAAGAGGACGAGGCAGATGACCTGCTCAGCGCCGTTGAACTATCAATAAGCAGACGGTGGATAGGGGCCCCGGTAAGAATCGAGATATCTGAAGAGATGATCTCATCGATTGCAGATATGATGGGAGCAAAACTTGCAAGGTTTCCGCATATGATCTACAGGGTCAGGGGGCCTATTGGTTTTGCCGACCTCTTTTGCATGATGAAACTGGACCGGCCTGACCTGAAAGATATCCCATATGCGCCATATATACCAGGGCGGCTGGCCCATGGTGCTGATATTTTTAATGCAATAAAAACCCGGGATATCATCCTCTTTCATCCATATGAAAGTTTCCAGCCGGTCATAGAGTTTTTACAGACGGCAGCACATGATCCTGATGTCCTTGCAATCAAGATGACACTATACAGGACCGGAACAAACTCTCCCATCGTACAGGCCCTGCTTGACGCCCGTGAGCAGGGAAAGGCTGTTTCTGTGCTGGTTGAGCTCAAGGCACGGTTTGACGAAGAGAACAATATCGGCTGGGCACGTGCACTTGAACGGGCAGGAGCACACGTTGTATTTGGTGTTATGGGTCTGAAAGTCCATGCAAAGCTCTGTCTCGTCGTCAGGAAAGAGAAGTCAGGGATCGTCAGGTATGCACATATGAGCACTGGGAATTATAATGCTGTAACTTCCAAGATTTACACTGACATAGGACTTTTTACCGCAAATGAAGAGATCTCATCCGACGTATTACACCTCTTTAATGTCCTTACCGGTTATTCACAGTATAAAGCCTACCATCACCTGCTCGTGGCACCCGGTGGTATCAAGACAGGAATTATCTCCCATATTGAGCAGGAAATAATCAGGCAGACCGAATATGGTGACGGGAAGATAATTTTCAAACTGAATGCACTTCAGGATGATGAAATAATCCAGGCCTTGTACAGGGCATCGCAGGAAGGGGTAAAGATTCACTTACAGGTAAGGGGCATCTGTTGCCTTCGCCCAGGGATTGAAGGAATTTCGGAAAATATCACAGTTACAACCATTGTGGGAAGGTTCCTGGAGCATGCCAGAATTTATTACTTCCACAAAGGAGGGGATCCACTTGTCCTGGTTGGAAGTTCAGACCTTATGCCACGAAACCTTAAACGAAGGATTGAAACTCTTTTCCCCATCCTTGATACCGGCATAAGAGATGAGATTATAAATACCATACTTCCTGTTCATCTTCATGACACCATAAAGACGAGAGTACTCAGGGCTGATGGTTCGTATTTCAGGGTAGACCGGGGCGAAGGGGAACCATTACAGGCACAGGAATGGCTTATTGAGAACCGGGGGATTTGGAATAAAAATCTCATGAAAAGTGAAACCGGGGCATGAAAAGTATATTGGGGAGTGTTATAACCAGGTAACGCAGAGACCTGAATTTCAATCCATGCAATCCAGGCAGATGAGTCGGCACGAACAATCCCCGCGGAAATTGTCAGGCAATATAACTCAACTTAGTCTGCGCTTTCACCATCATGCATGAGACAGGTTCTGATAACCATTATCAGAATTCCGGATATACTTCTTTCAATGTAACCTGAAATCACCCGGAGCTGATCAGGATTGTTATATGTCATGCATATCACAAAAGCCAAGTATCAACATCTGATAAATACATAATTAACAAGTGATATCAACAAGTCATCATTATCTCCGTACAGGTAACAAATAAAAAAGAAGATATGAATGAAACCAAAAGCACCATTCCGTTCAGGGTTTTCTTTGAAAAAAAGCCTGATGACTTCATTTATCATAATTATTCTTATTTCCCTCCTCTCCATTACAGGTTTTTTTTATAACGAGACATCAAGACAGATTGATGAGCGGTTTTGGCAGGATATTAACCAGACTGAGCTTTTATTAAAAGGATCTTCAGATCGGATCACCAAGGGGCAGATGCTCTGGGAAGCGACATATAAAATGCCCCTAATGGCCGTCATGAATCTTGTCCTGGAAGAGTACGAACAAACCGGACGGAACCCTTCAAAGATGGATATACCTGGTATAATAGACAGGGTAAACCCGGATTACAGGGACAGGATTGACTTTATCCTTATTAATAAGACAGGAGTTGCTGAGTATGCCACAGATATAGACGATCTGAACCTCGATTTCAGCCTTTGGGGGCCATTTTACCAGACTATCACCGAGATGAGGATGAACGATACTTTCCGGCTCGACAGGGCGGTTCGCGGGTTCGATGTTACAACCCCCTGGAAGATATTTGCTTACCAGCCAACCCGGGACCACAAGTATCTGGTAGAGACTATATTCAATATTTCCGACGACTATTCTGCCGAGCGTGAAGAGTTATCCTTGCATTTCCTGGTTAACCAGGCTATGGAGCAGCATCCGGACATACTTAAACTTGACCTAATAGGAAGTACCGGGATGATCACAAGCAACATGGACAAGATTCCGGTTCCTGCCGATCCAAAAGATGCTGAAATTGCAATGGAGTTATACGCAATAAAGGGTACCAGGGATTTTTTTGATGAAAAGAATCACACGTTAACAAGATTTTTTTTCATTGAAAGTGGCGATGAGGAAAGTCCTGCACATGAATACATAAACCATGTTGCAAAGATGGTTTATTCAACAAAAGATTACCATAGTGAGAAAGCACTCCTTTCAACACTGGCAATCTCCCTGTTGATAATTTCAATTATACTGGCCTTCGCATTTGCATTCCTGCTCTCCAGGTTTATCTTCTCACCGGTGGATTCACTCCTTGGAGATCTGGATAAGATTACAAAAGGGGACCTTAGTCATCCGATAAGACCTTCAAGGCACATCGAGATAAACCGGATAAACCGGGCTGTATCGCAGATGATTGAATCTGTAAGAAATAGTATATATTCACTTGAATTATCTGAGAAGAGATACTATTCACTTTTTTCCAATGCATCAGATGCCATTATTCTATGGGGAAAAGATGGGATCGTCCATGCAAATCCTGCAGCATTTACCTTGTTTGCATGGGATACTGAAGATGAAAAGCATACCAGGGTGCCGGACATACAAGCGCAAAGTGAAGTCATCAGGACCCTGCTTGACAAAAAAAAGTTGCCAGGGGATGAATGGGACCAGGAGATCGAGATTAAAGGCAGGGGGCGCTGTATCCTGAACATAAGGCTTGTGAAAATGGTTCTGGATGATGCCCCTATGTCCCTGATTCAAATACGTGATATTACCAAAGAGAGGCGAATGCTTGAGGAGATCCACAGGCTTGCAGATATTGTCAGGAATACCCAGGCTGGTATCATGGCAGGCCCGATCCAAAGTCCTGACATAGCCAATGAAGCATATGCCCGCATGCATGGATGCACCCAGGAGGAAGCAATCAAAGACGGTTTCTTCGGACCAATCCATCCGGATTATAAAGACTCTGTTCCGATCTGGTTAAAGGTTGCAGAAGAAAAGGGAAATATGACCGGAGAAGCGACCAGAATCAGAAAAGATGGCACAGAATTTCCTGCATTGCATAACCTGACAATGGTCTCCAATAACCATGGTTCCGAGTACCTCATCCTGAATATCCAGGATATTTCTGATCAGATACAGGTATGGAAACTGACCCTTGAGAAGGAAACACTTGCCGACTCCGTGAACCTCCTTTCAAGTATTCTTGAAAACCTGCCAGACCCAACCTTCGTTATTGATATTACCGGCAATGTTCTTGCATGGAACAAGTCCATGAAGATCCTTACACGCATGTCAGAAGAAGAGGTAAAGGAAGGGAAGGTATCACTCGCTGAAGCGATATATAAAGAAAAACGTCCCTTGCTCATCGATAAGATCATTAAACCTGAACTTGACATTACCGGGTATTATTCTAATTTTAAAGAAGAAGATGGTATATATTCTGCTGATATTGCTTATCATAAATCCAGGGGAGGAACCAGGTACATGTGGATATTGGCAAGTCCTCTCTATAACTCAAAGGGAATGATGATTGGTGCTATTGAGACAATCAGGGATATCACCGAGTTAAAGGAAGCCCATAAAAAACAATCAGAATTAACCGACAAACTAATGCTGCTTTCTTCCCTGACAAGGCATGATATCAGGAACAAGGTGACAGTAATTGACGGGTTCAGGTATTTTGCAGAGAGTGAATCGACTGAACCCAAAGTTAAAGAGTTGCTTGCCCTTCAGAAAAATGCAATCCAGGACATGGGAAAACTCATCGAGTTCAGCAAAGCTTACCAGGAAATCGGCATCCATGAACCATCTTGGCAAAATGTATGCGAATTATTTGAAAGGGCAGTACTACAGGTTTCTGCCGATCTGAAACAGGTTTGTGATATCCAGCAGGCTGAGATCTATGCAGATAACCTGATTTACCAGGTTTTTTACAACCTGGCAGAAAACTCGGTAAGACATGGTGGTAATGTGACAACTATCAGCCTTCATGTAGATACCAGTGGAGACAATCCGGTTATCGTGTTTGAAGATGACGGCCAGGGAATTGCAGATCACGAGAAAGAACATGTGTTTTTACGTGGATATGGAAAAAATACCGGTTTTGGATTGTTTCTGATTAGGGAGATACTTGCAATTACAGGGATTAGTATCGTGGAAAATGGTATCTATGGACAGGGAGTCAGGTTTGAGATGAAGATACCAGTTAACAATTTCAGGTTAGTAAACGATATGAAAAACTCATAATGCATTATAATCATGCATTAGGGATACAGGTGCAACCAGGGTAATTTTCAAACCCTGGCTATAATTGCACTTCACTATTTAATCCTGTCCTTCTGGACAAATAAAATAAAAACGACAATAAACCTAAATATTGCCCCATCTTTTCCACTGGAGAATTCATTCAATAACCAGGAATAAGGTTTTAGCTGATCAGTGCCGGGATTAAAAACCAGAAGCCAAAGATGATTAATATCATGCCGCAAAGCAGCAAAATTCCCCGGTACATCCTGTCGCTCAGCATCGCTTTACTATGGTGGATACTGACTGAAACAGCGGTAAACCATCCAAGATCTGAAGCCCAGTGACCGGCGGTGAATGCAACCAGTCCTGCAATTCCATGGGACATGGAACTTAAAAGGAGAGCACTGCCAACTGAAAACCACCATATCCAGAAGTAGGGGTTTGTAACGCTTGTTACAAAGCCTGCAATCACAGGGCCTGATAAGCGTTCCATGCTTATATCTGTTGAAAATGACGCTCTCCGGGCCCCTGACAAGGTCATTCCTCCAAATAATACCAGGGCAGTGCCACCAAGCATGGAGATTGCAGGCTGGAGAGTAGAGGGGAATGAAGAGATGCCGGCAACAATGAGAACAATGATGGCCGCTTCTGTAATTATATGACCAAATGTGACCTTGGGTCCTGCTGTCCAGCCAGTGTGAAGAGCCGACCTGATTGTTGCTATCAGTGTAGGGCCCGGCGCAAGGGCCCCCGTCAGACCAATAACAAAGCCCATGAAGGCAAGTTCAGGAATACTCATAAAAGCTGCCTGTACAAATACTCACAGGAGGTATTGAAGTACATCCTTCCTGTGTACCTGACATATCATTTGACTGTTCATGATGAATCAGTTGTTTATAATAAGGAAAAAGAGGCATCTTTATACTCAATGCTGAAAATTTTTACCGACGGGGCATCAAGGGGTAACCCTGGCCCTGCTGCCTGCTCATACCAGGTAAAAAATGAAAAAGAAGAGCAGGTGGCATCATCTGTCTTTTTCCTTGGTCACACCACCAATAATGTAGCTGAATATTCAGCCATAATTAAGGCACTCACCTGGGCAGGAAAAGAGACAGAAGGTGAAATTCATTTATATTCTGACAGCCAGCTGGCCATAAGGCAGATAACCGGAGCATACCGCATCAATAAACCTCATCTGAAAGCCCTGTATGACGAAGTCATGAGCCTTGCCTTAAATTTTTCGCATGTCACCTGGGAACATGTTCCACGATCACACCCAGGCATTGTATACTGTGACTGGCTGTGTAACGAGGAACTGGATCGCCACCAATAACCCAGGGTCAGGTGATCCTGCCAAACCCGAATTATGGTGCATCTTTTAATGCATCGTTTAACAATCTCGAATGAACGAGATACAATGAAGGATAACCCAAGGTATGCATAATAATGGGACTTCATAGTTATAGACATACTTTCTGAATTTTTGAAGAAAGTTATATTATATATTAAAATTGCAGAGCGATGAGTTATATCATCAAACCATTCCAGAGACAAGGATTATTGCAGGATATCGATGAAGTACTTAATCAATAACCAGAGGAATATCTATAATAAATACAATACCTAAGACTTCTGTTAATACCTGCAACCCGACCACAACCGGAGATGACAAGCCCTGAACCCTGAAACTTCCTCCCCCATATCAGTTCTTTTTGTCGATGATGAACCCAGTATGGGAGATATTGCACGAATATTTCTCGAAGAACGACTTGGAGGTTTTGTTGTCACCCTGGTTACAGATGGTGATACTGCACTGGATTGCACCCGTTCTCATAATTTCGAAGCAATCGTTGCAGATTACGAGATGCCAGGGTTAGACGGACTGCAATTACTCCGCACGTTAAGAGACGCCGGAGATGATACCCCCTTTCTTGTATGCACCGGTAAAAGCAGGCATGAAGTCGTTATTGAAGCCCTGAACGCAGGTGCTGATTTTTATCTGCAGAAAGGGGAAGATCCATTGATCCTGTTTACTGAAATGAAACAGATGCTCGTGCAGGCTGTGACCAGGAGACGTACTGAAAAAGCTCTTGCAAAGTCACGAAATCTCCTTGAAGAGATCATCGATTTCCTGCCTGATGCGACTCTTGCTGTCGATTCATCCCAACACATCATCGCCTGGAACAGGATAATGGAAGACCTGACCGGCGTCCCCTCTGACAGGGTTTTGTTCAGGCGTCAGGATTTTTCTGAAAATAAGATCAGGCACCCGGAGATCGCTTCACTAATTGAAAGAGTGATGATCCTTGGCGAGAAAGCTAATGGAACACCTGGCAATCCAGATATTGAAAGCAGGATCATAACCGAAGAGTTTCGTGGACATGCCGGTGAAGATGAAGCCGGTGATCATTATTACCGGATCATGGTATCACCCATCCTGGACTCAGACATGTCAAAGGTGGGATTTATTGGATCGGTCAGGGACATAACCATCCAGAAACGTTCGGAGTATGCACTTATTGAAAGCAGGGAAAACTTCCGGGCTCTTGTGGAGAACAATACCGATATTGTCATGAGATTTGATGCTAACGGAAGGCATCTGTATGTAAACCCTGCGGTTGCCCCGTATATTCCTTTCCCTCCCGAATATCTTATTGGAAGAACATACAAAGAACTTCCATATTCATCCCGAATGGCAACAGACTGGGACAACCTTATCCAGGATGCGATTAATACCGGAAAGCCGCAGGAAGCAGATATATCATTTAAAACACCCAAAGGGATAGTAACCCTGAACTGGAGATTATTCCCGGAGTTTGACATGGAAGGCAGGATCAGGTCAGTTCTTTCCATATCAAGGGATATTACATACCAGCGCGAGTTCGAGCAGGAAAAACAGGCATTACTTGAACAGATACAAAGAAACCTGGGTGAGTTTGCAATTCTTAATGACGGAATCAGAAACCCGCTTGCGGTCATCACCGGCTGGCTATCTATGATGGATCTCCAGGAAAAAGAACGTTCAACACTTATGCACCAGATAAAACAGATAGACGAGATGATAACCAAGCTTGACAGAAGGTGGGTGGAGTCTGAGAAAGTACTTGGATTTTTACGTCGCCATTATTCAATTCAGGCCTGTAATCCAAGAGAATATCATGATTGATCATGTGTGGCAGGTATTGTATTGCGGCATCTCCTGGTGAGATGGCAGAACATTACAAAGTGACTGTTCCAAAAACCTGTTTATCCCGCTATAATATTGCTCCTTCTGAACTGATTCCGGTAGTA
>Ga0255340_1003959_pt1 | contig 14912 bp, 9 predicted proteins | sample wastewater_treat_7_FD_192417 | JGI IMG/M metagenome (GOLD analysis project Ga0255340, IMG submission 192417) | Wastewater microbial communities from Lulu Island WWTP, Vancouver, Canada - plant10 | ecosystem: Engineered > WWTP > Wastewater > Unclassified | place: Canada: Vancouver, British... | reverse complement strand
TTCCCGGCGCATGCTCGACCTCACCGAGCGCCAGCGGGCCTTGCAGTTGCCCCGCCTCCTCGCGGAGATCGTGGGCGCATCCGCAGCCGATGTGGTTCTTCTGGACAACGTCGAGGTCCTCTTCGATATCTCGCTCAAGCAGGACCCGTTGCGGCTCCTGCAGGGTCTATCCAGGAACAGAACAGTAGTCGTCGCCTGGAGTGGCTCTATTCACGGGGAGCACATGGTCTATGCGAAGCCGGGCCACCCCGAATACAAACGATATTCCCTACGAGATTTCCTGGTAGTGAACCCCGAGGCCGTTGCATGAAGACAAGGAACGAAAGCGCAGGAGGGCAGACGCGATGAAATACGGAGACCTGATCCAATTCGAGCCTATCGAGTCCGTGGTCCAGCTACGGGACGCCGACGATGCCGCTGCTGCCAGGCAGCTTGTCCAGACCTACGTGATCTCCTCGGAGATGGCCGAGAAGCTGACCAGTCTGGTCGTTCCCCTGCTTCAGTTCGACCAGCCCATGGACAACAAGGGGCTGCTGGTCGTGGGCAACTATGGCACCGGTAAATCGCACCTCATGTCCGTGCTCTCTGCTCTGACTGAAAACGGCGATCTCGCAACGCATCTGAACGACAAGAGCGTGGCCAGCGCCGCGAGCAAGATCAGCGGGCGTTTCAAGGTAATCAGAACCGAAATCGGCGCAACCACCATGTCCCTGCGCGACATCCTCGTGGCCGAACTCGAGGAGCACCTGGTCGCAATGGGCGTATCTTATTCCTTCCCGCCCGCGGACAAGGTGTCCAACAACAAGCGTTCCTTCGAAGAGCTGATGAGCGCCTTCCACCAGGAGCATCCCGACCACGGTCTGCTCTTGGTGGTGGACGAACTGCTCGACTACCTGCGCACCCGCAAGGATCAGGAACTCATTCTCGATCTCAACTTCCTGCGCGAGATCGGCGAGGTCTGCAAGGACCTGCGGTTCCGCTTCATTGCCGGTGTCCAGGAAGCCATTTTTGACAGCCCTCGTTTTTCCTTTGTGGCCGACAGCATTCGCCGGGTGAAGGACCGCTTCGAGCAAGTCCTCATCGCCCGCAAGGACGTCAAGTTCGTGGTGGCCGAGCGTCTGCTCAAGAAGACTGCTGACCAGCAGGTGAAAATCCGGGAGTACCTGACACCCTTCGCCAAGTTCTATGGCCGCATGAACGAGCGCATGGACGAGTTCGTGCGCCTCTTCCCCGTGCATCCGGACTACATCGACACCTTCGAGCGGGTCACCGCGGTGGAAAAGCGCGAGGTGCTCAAGACCCTGTCCCTGGCCATGAAGAAGCTGCTCGGTCAGAACGTGCCCGACGACCGGCCCGGGGTCATCGCCTATGACGGCTACTGGACGACCCTGCGCGAGAACCCGTCCTTCCGCGCCGTTCCGGACATCAAGGCAGTCATCGATTGCAGCATGGTGCTTGAGTCGCGCATCCAGCAGGCCTTCACCCGCCCGGCATACAAGCCCATGGCGACGCAGCTCATCCATGCGCTGTCCGTCCACCGGCTCACTACGGGCGACATCTACGCCACCCTGGGCGCGACGGCGGAGGAACTGCGCGACGGGTTGTGCCTCTTCCAGCCGGGCATCGAGGAACTGGGCGGCGATCCCGCCGATGACCTGCTCTCCCAGGTGGAGACCGTCCTGCGGGAAATCCACAAAACAGTCAGCGGCCAGTTCATCTCGTCCAACCCGGACAACCGCCAGTATTACCTGGACCTCAAGAAGACCGACGACTTCGACGCGCTGATCGAGAAGCGGGCCGAAAGCCTCGATTCCTCGCAGCTCGACCGCTACTACTACGAGGCGCTCCGGCGGGTCATGGAATGCACGGACCAGACCTACGTCACGGGCTACAAGATCTGGCAGCACGAGCTCGAATGGCTGGAGCGCAAGGCCGCGCGCCAGGGATACCTTTTCTTCGGCGCGCCCAACGAACGTTCCACAGCGGTACCGCCGCGGGACTTCTACCTCTATTTCATCCAGCCCTTTGACGCGCCGCATTTCAAGGACGAGAAGAAACCCGAGGAGCTGTTCCTGCGCCTGACGAACACGGACGAAGAATTCCGCACCGCGCTTCGAAGCTACGCTGCAGCCCTGGACCTTGCATCCACCGCTTCGGGCCACGCCAAGTCAACCTACGAATCCAAGGCATCGAACTTCCTGCGCGACCTCGTGCAGTGGCTCCAGAAGAACATGACCACGGCCTTCGAGGTCACCTACCAAGGGCGCGCCAAGTCCCTGACCGAATGGGCCAAAGGTAAGTCCATCAGAGAGCTTTCCGGCATCGGCTCCCACGAGCGCATCAACTTCCGCGACCTGGTGAACACCACCGCGGGCATCTGCCTCGGGACGAAGTTCCAGGACCAGGCTCCCGAATATCCCTTCTTCTCGGTGCTCATCACCGGAGCGAACCGGGCCCAGGCCGCGCAGGACGCCCTGCGTGCCATCGCCGGACAGAACCGCACCAAGCAGGCCACTGCGGTGCTGGATGCCCTGGAGCTTCTCGACGGTGAGCGGCTCGATCCTTACCGGTCCAAATACGCCAAACACATCCTTGGCGTCGCCAAGAAAAAGGGCCACGGCCAGGTGGTCAACCGCTCCGAGCTGATCCAGGACGTTCTCGGCGTGGAATACCTCGCACCGCAATCGCTCCGCCTTGAACCCGAATGGGCCGTGGTGGTGCTGGCCGCGCTGGTCTACGCCGGCGAGGTGGTCCTCTCCATCCCGGGCAAGAAGTTCGATGCCACGGGTCTGGCGCAACTGGCCGGGACCGGCATCGACGAACTGGCCCAGTTCAAGCATATCGAGCGGCCCAAGGACTGGAACCTCCCGGCACTCAAGGCGCTTTTCGAACTGCTCGGATTCACGCCGGGCATGGCCCAACTGGTTACCCAGGGCAAGGATGAGCCGGTGCAGGAGCTTCAGAAAGCCGTCATCGCAGCGGTGCAGAAACTGGTGCTGGTGCAGCAGAGCATGCAGACCGGGTTGTTCTTCTGGGGCCGCAGCCTTCTGGCCGAGGATGAAACCAAGAAGCTGCGCGCGAAACTGGACGAAACCAAGACCTTCCTCGAATCCCTGCAAGCCTACACGACGACCGGCAAGCTCAAGAACTTCCGCTATGACGCCTCGGAAGTGACCGACCATCGGAGCGGGCTCAATTCCCTGGCCGAGATCAAGTCACTTGAGGAACTGGTGGCGGACCTCGGGTCCACAGCATCGTACCTCTCCACCGCCGAGGCGGTCCTGTCCACCGGCCACGAGTGGATCGACAAGATGAAGACGGCGCGGGACGAGGTCTTAGCCCAGATCGGCGACCCGGCCAAACGGAGCGCGGCGGCATTCCGCCAGCAGACCCAGCGCAAGCTCGGCGACCTCAAGAAGGCATACCTGCTGGCCTACCTTTCCATGCACGCCAAAGCGCGTCTCGGCGTGAACGAGGACAAGCGCAAGGCCCAGCTCATGGGCGACGAGCGGCTCAAGGACCTGCAGAAACTCTCCACCATCGACCTGATGCCTCGCCAGCACCTGTCGGACTTCCAGAACCGGCTCGCCGGATTGAGGAGCTGCTTTGCGCTCACCTATCAGGAACTGGAAGCATCGCCGGTCTGCCCGCACTGCAACTTCAAGCCGGGCGCGGAACCGCCCACGGCTCCCGCGGCGACCATGCTGGACGCCCTGGACGGCGAGCTCGACAAGCTGGTCGAGAACTGGACCCAGACGCTGCTCGCCAACCTCGAAGACCCGACCACCAAGGGGAACCTGAGCCTGCTCAAGCCCGAGCCGCGCAAGCTAGTGGATGGCTTCACCAAGAAACGGGCCCTGCCGGACGATCTCAGCCAGGACTTCATCCATGCCTTGCGGGAGGTGCTCTCCGGGCTCACCAAGGTCTCGGTCAAGATCGCTGACTTGCGCGACGCATTGCTCTCGGGCGGCTCACCGGCCACCCCGGCGGAGATGCGGAAGCGGTTTGAGGAATACCTGGACGGGCTGACCAAGGGCAAGGAGCCCGGCAAGGTCCGGATCGTACTGGAATAGGAACCAGGGATGAATACGAAAGAAGGCGGAATAAAGACGGTTTTGGGCAAGGGCGAAACCCTTACAGTCGAATTCAAGAGTGATGTCAAGGGGTTGCCGGATCGTGATCTTGTGGCAGCCGTGGTTGCGATGGCCAATACCGAAGGTGGATTGATTCTTTTGGGCGTCGAAGATGACGGGACCGTTACCGGTGTTCAGCCCAGTCATCAAAACACAATCGGACTTAAGGCACTGATCGCTAACCGGACCAGCCCCTCGGTGGCCATATCCACGGAAATCATCGAACAGGATGAAAAGATTGTCCTTGGCATAACCGTGCCAAAATCTCGTTCCATCGTGTCAACCACTGACGGGCTGGTATTGCGCCGCCGCCTCATGGCTTCCGGCAGACCCGAGGCCATACCTTTTTACCCCCACGAGTTTATCCAGCGCCAGGCCACTTTGGGGTTGGTTGATCCATCGGCCATGCCCCTGGTGTCGCTGAGCACCGAAGATTTGAACCCGCTTGAGCGGCATCGCATACGCGATGCCATACGCCGTTACGGCGGCGATACGACGCTGCTGCCACTGGCCGATGAAGAACTGGATGGTGCGTTGGGACTCGTCGCCACCGTTGAAGGGGTTCGTCGGCCGACAGTTGCGGGACTGCTCTTTTTGGGGCACGAAGAAATCATCCGCCGGCATATTCCCGCTCATGAAGTTGCTTTTCAGATACTCGAAGGCACGGATGTCCGTGTGAACGAATTCTTCCGGAAACCGCTGCTGCAAACCTTCGAAGAAGTCGAACTGCTTTTTAAGGCCCGGGTGGTTGAACAGGAAATACAAGTCGGACTTTTCCGTGTGCCCATTCCCAATTTTGACCGCCGGGCCTTCCGGGAAGGCTTTATCAATGCGTTGGTCCATCGCGATTACGCAAGATTGGGCGCCGTGCATGTGCGGCTGAACGATGACGGTCTGACCATTACCAGCCCTGGGGGTTTCGTCGAAGGTGTGACGCTGCAAAATCTGCTTGTGGCGCCGCCACGCTCCCGTAACCCTTTTTTGGCCGATATTGTCAAAAGAATCGGTCTGGCCGAACGTACGGGACGCGGCATTGACCGAATTTTTGAAGGGATGCTGCGTTACGGCCGCCCGGCTCCTGACTACTCCATGTCTGACATTTATTCTGTGGTGTTGCTCATGTCCCGTGCAGATGCGGACACCGCATTTCTTGAGATGATCCTCGCCTATGAGGCGCGGACCGGTGTGCAGATGCCCATTGATATACACTACGACATAATTAATTGCGCATATTGTTGTTTCGTGCTATGCTGCTTTTCATGAAAAGATTAACGATAACCGATCCGCAGAGTGCCGTCTTGTCCCTGCAGGACGAGATTCGGCGAACCGAGGAATCTCGCTACGATCACCGGCTCCATGCCGTGCTGCTGGTCGCCCAGGGCATGAGCGGGCACCAGGTGGCCCAGCTGCTCGGTGATGCCCCCCGCACCGTCGCGTACTGGGTGACGCGATTCGAGGAGCGGGGGTTTTCGGGTCTGATGGACGAAGCTCGTCCGGGCCGAACCCCGAGCCTCAGCCCCTCGCAGCTGCAGGCCCTCGAAGGGGTCTTGCGCAAGCCTCCCGGGGCCGTGGGTCTGTCGGGGCAGTGGGACGGCAAGACCCTGTCACAGTATCTGCAGCGGCAATGGGACATCTCCCTGGGGGTCCGACAGTGTCAGAGGCTGTTCCGCCAGTTGGGGTTCCGACTGCGCAAGCCCCGGCCGAAGATGGCCCATGCCGATCCCGCCCTGCAGACGGCATATAAAAAAACTGCGCGCCCTGGCCCGGGACGACACGGTGGATCTCTGGGCTCTCGATGAGGTCCGGTTCGAGCAGCACGGCTCGGCCTGTCGGATGTGGGTGCCGCCGGAGATCCGGGACCCCGTCCTGTTGCACCATCCGACCCGGAAGGGCATCGGCTACTTTGGAGCCGTCCGCATCCGGGACGGCAAGTTCGTGTACAGCCGTGAAGACAAACGGTTCAACGCCGATACGTTCTTCGCGTTTCTGAAGAAGCTCCGGCGGCTCTCCAGCCGTTCCGGGCGCCGGGTCGTGGTGATCCTGGACAATGTCCGATACCATCATGCCCGCCTGCACCGGACGTGGCGAGACAAATGCCAAAAGAGCTTTACGTTGTTGTTCATGCCGCCCTACAGCCCGGAGCTCAACCCCGTTGAGCGGGTCTGGAAACTGACGCGGAGGTTGGCAACCCATAATCGGTACTTTCCGACGCTCGACTCCGTCCCTGCCGCCGTTGAAAGCGTGTTCGAACCATGGCGAACCGGCAATCCGACTCTGAAAAGGCTATGCGCACTTTAATGTGTCGCTGTGTTTAAGAAAACCGATCAGAAGGCCGCCTATGTCCGACAGGCCGGGTTCGACCCTATCCAGCAGGAACAGATGGTGATCAAATTCATCGAAACGCACGGTTCCATTAAGAGAGCGGACGTGGTGGATTTGTGCAAAATTGGACCATTTCAGGCAACCCGGTTGCTTAATCGATTGGTTAAAGAGGAAAAAATTGAACGGAGAGGAAAAGGGAAAGGCACTTTTTATGAGCATCGCTCGTAAATGCGTGCGCGCACGTATTTACGAGCGATTTTATGAGCGGCGCTCGTAAGGGGTTGAATCACGTTAACAGGGGAAAGGCGTTATACGTTCTATACACGCGTGCTTAGCTCGTGCATAGAAGTATTTGAAATGAAAGCGAGACCATGAAGAACAAGCAAGACAATCAGCCTACCTTCTTTAAAACAGACCGACCCGCGACCCGCGACTCGGGGCCTGTGACCTGTTTGGGCATGACGTTTCCGAACGATGAGGAGCGGCGGAATCATTTCCTCAATATCCTGCGCGAGAAGCTGAAGGACCCAGAGTTCCGCAAGATCGAGGGGTTCCCTATCGGCTCGGACGAGGACATCCTGGCGCTCTCCGACCCGCCGTACTACACCGCCTGCCCGAATCCGTTCATCGCCGACTTCATCAAGCATTACGGCAAGCCCTACGACCCGAACAAGCCATACAGCCGCGAACCGTTTGCCGCAGATGTGAGCGAGGGCAAGAACGACCCGATTTACAACGCCCACTCCTATCACACCAAGGTCCCGCACAAAGCCATCATGCGGTACATCCTCCATTACACCGAACCAGGGGATGTGGTCTTTGATGGATTCTGCGGTACGGGGATGACGGGCGTGGCGGCCAGAGAATGTGGCATGGCGGATCAAAAGACGAAAGCAGCGATATCTGCAGATATGACAGATTCTCTATGGGGTGAACGATATTCAATCCAAACCGAGTTAAGCCCAGCGGCTACTTTTATTGCACAAGGATATAACCTGCCCTACGCAACAAATCTGTTTCGTGCGGAATGCCAAGAGATACTCAAGAAAGCAGAAGACACTTGCGCCTGGATGTACAAAACACAGCATCCAGGCTCGAATATAATCTGTGATATCAACTATGTCATTTGGAGTGATGTTTTTGTCTGCAATGCCTGCGAAGAGGAGCTTGTTTTTTGGGAAGTTGCTTTAGATCATAAGAATGGGTGTGCCTTGGATGCCTTCGAGTGCCCATCCTGCAAAGCGCTTGTTTCAAAAGGAGAATTGAAACGAGCATGGTCTTCTTCCATGGACCGCGTCAAGGGCCGAATTGACAAGACACCCAAGAAGGTTCCCGTTGAGATCAACTATACTCTTGGCAATAAGAGCTTTAAAAAGAGCCTTGATGAGTTCGATTTGGCGGTTCTTCGGAAGGTAGACGAGAAAAGCATTGAGAACTGGTTTCCGGATTCAGAGGTTCCATCTGGTTCAAAAACTGATGAGCCGCGGGGTCTTGGAATTACCCATCAGGATTTATTTTTTACTCGACGCAATCTTATCGCGGCGAGCGCGCTATGGGCGCATTGTGGTACCAGCAAAAACAAATTCGTATTTACAAGTCTTGTTACACGTCTCTCAAAACTCAGCAACCTGCATATCTCAAACTACTTTACCGGTGGAGGAGGAGCAGCATCAGGGAACATGAAAGGGATGCTTCATCCTCCCACTATTTCACTTGAACAAAACCCCTTGAGATATTGGCCAATACGAGTCAATGCCATCGAGCGGATTTTGCGTCCAAACGGTTCGACCATCATTGGAACTGGGTCGTCTACAGCCTTGCCTATTCCTGATAATTCAGTGGATTATATATTTATTGATCCACCTTTCGGCTCCAATTTGGCATATTCCGATCTCAATACGATCTGGGAGGCTTGGCTACGAGTCTCAACAAATGTCAAGGAAGAGGCGATTGTAAACAATAGGCACGACAAGGCGCTCCCAGAATACCAGATAATAATTACAAGATGCTTTAGTGAATTTTGCAGAATATTAAAGCCAGGTAGATGGATTACAGTGGAGTTTTCGAATACAAAGGCATCTGTGTGGGCCTCCCTCCAGCAGGCCATTGAACAGGCGGGTTTCATTGTTGCCAACGTGGCCATCTTAGACAAGAAACAGGGTGGTTATAATGCGAATGTATACGCGGGTGCAGTCAAACAAGACCTCGCAATATCAGCTTATAAGCCGAACGGCGGCCTGGAAGATCGCTTCAAGCTCGAAGCTGGAACTGAAGATGGAGTCTGGGATTTTGTTCGCACACATCTGAAGCAACTCCCGTTGTTCGTCTCCAGAGATAACCAAGCCAAGATAATCGCCGAACGCCAAAATTATTTGCTCTTTGACCGCATGGTTGCGTTTCATGTGCAACGCGGAGTCACAGTTCCATTGTCAATGTCAGAGTTTTATGCTGGCCTTGAACAAAGGCTCTCAGAGCGGGATGGGATGTACTTTCTTCCTGAACAGGTAGCCGAATACGACAAAAAGCGAATGACCGTACGGGAGGTTCTGCAACTCCAACTCTTCGTTACCGACGAGTCTTCGGCTATCCAGTGGCTTAAGCAACAACTTGTTGGAAAGCCGCAGACATTTCAGGAAATCCATCCGCAGTTTATGAAAGAGATCGGTGGCTGGCAGAAACACGAAAAGCCGCTGGAGCTATCGGAACTGCTGGAGCAGAACTTCCTCCGGTATGACGGCAAGGGAGAGGTGCCGAACCAGATACACAGCTACCTGTCCAGCAACTTCAAAGAGCTGCGGAACCTGCCCAAAGACGACGAGAGCCTACGCGCTAAGGGCAAGGACCGCTGGTATGTGCCCGACCCCAACAAGGCCGGTGACCTGGAGAAGCTGCGCGAGAGGTCTCTGCTCAAGGAGTTCGAAGACTACCGGACGTCCAGCCAGAAGCGCTTGAAGGTGTTCCGCCTCGAGGCCGTCCGGGCCGGATTCAAGAAGGCATGGCAGGAGCGCGACTACGTCACGATCATCACCGTAGCCCGCAAGGTTCCAGAGAACGTCCTCCAGGAAGACCCCAAGCTCCTCATGTGGTACGACCAGGCGTTGACGAGGACTGAGGGATGAGTGCTGAGGACTGAGTATGGGAAAGATTGAGAGATTTGAAGATCTGATTGCGTGGCAGAAGGCGCGGGAACTGACGCGGGCCATATATGAGGCGACGCGGCAAGGGGCGTTCGCCAAAGATTATGGTCTTAGTGGGCAAATCCAGCGGGCTACGGTGTCCATTATGTCCAACATCGCCGAAGGATTCGAGCGGGGTGGACGTGGTGAGTTTCACCAGTTTCTTTCAACTGCAAAGGCATCCTGCGCCGAAATACGTTCCCAGTTGTATGTGGCGCTGGATGTTGGCCACATCGATCAATCCATGTTCGAACGACTTATGCAACAAGCCGAAGAGGTTGCCCGTATAGTCGGCGGGCTCCGAGCATCTGTTCAAAAACAAAAAGAGGTCGGAGGCAGATGATAGAGCACGCTCAGACCTCCATTTCTGAAGGAGATTGGGTGTATGTGCTCACCCATCAGGCCACCGGCAAGGTAATCGAGAAAGCCTGCCTGTGGGGAAATACGTCCTTCCGAGTCTGGCTTCCTTCAACTGATTCAATAATCCGGATAGAGGCAGCCCAGATTTCTTCCACTCAGTCCTCAGTCCTCAGTCCTCATCACTTGTCCTACATCGCTGCTGCCGCGCGGGTAGCCGACGCCCTGACCCAGGACGTCCTGCTCGCGCCCATCGAGTCCTCCGTCATCCCGCTGCCGCACCAGATACGGGCCCTGTCCCGCGCCATTAGCAGCGACCGGGTGCGCTATCTCCTGGCGGACGAGGTCGGCCTGGGCAAGACCATCGAGGCCGGACTCATTCTGCGTGAGCTGAAGCTTCGCGGGCTGGTCAAGCGGACGCTCGTCATCGCCCCGAAGGGGTTGGTGAGCCAGTGGGTGGCCGAAATGCGGGCCCACTTCAACGAGCATTTCCAGCTTGTCTTGCCGGACGACATCAAAACGCTGGGCCGCATTTCGGCAGTCACGAGTCCTGAGTCCCGAGTCTCGGGTCAGGAAGACTCGCAACCCGTGACCCGCAACCCGTGGACTTTATTTGCGCAGGTGGTCGTGCCCATGGATTCGGTCAAGCCCCTGGACAAGCGCCGCGGATGGAGCGCGGCTCAGGTGAGCGAGCACAATCGCGAACGGTTCGAGGATCTGATCTCCGCCGGCTGGGACCTGGTCATCGTGGACGAAGCGCACCGACTCGGCGGCAGCACCGATCAGGTGGCCCGCTTCAAACTGGGCCAGGGACTCTCCGAGGCCGCTCCATATTTCCTGATGCTTTCGGCCACCCCGCACCAGGGCAAGACCGACGCCTTTCATCGGCTGGTTTCCCTGATCGACGCCCAGGAGTTCCCGGATATCAGCAGCGTCACCCGCGAGCGGGTCCAGCCGCATGTCATCCGCACCGAGAAGCGCCGCGCCATTGATGCCGATGGGAAGCCCCTGTTCAAGCCGCGGCGCACGCAGCTTGGCCCGGTCTCATGGCAAGAGCGTCACCGCAATCAGCAGCACCTCTACGAGGCGGTCACCGAATACGTCCGCGAAGGCTACAACCAGGCCATGCGGGAGAAGCGGAGCTACATCGGCTTTCTGATGATCCTGATGCAGCGCCTGGTGGTCTCCAGCACAAGCGCCATCCGCACCACACTCGAAAGGCGACTTGAAGCGCTCGCCGCACCCCAGGAACAACTGACATTATTCCCGCTCACCACTGAAGAGGAATGGGCGGACCTGGACGGCCAGGAGCAAATCGACGTGCTGCTCCGCACCCGCCTCAAGGCGCTCAAGAACGAACGCGCTGAGGTCAAGCTGCTCTTGGAAGCCGCGGCCCGCTGCGAGCAGATCGGACCGGATGCCAAGGCCGAGGCGTTGCTCGATTGGCTCTACCGCCTTCAGTCCGAGGAGAGCGATCCGGAGCTCAAGGCGCTCGTGTTCACCGAGTTCGTTCCCACCCAGGAGATGCTGCGTCGATTCCTGACCGAGCGCGGGTTCTCGGTCGTCTGTCTGAACGGCTCCATGGACATGGAAGAACGTAAGCGAGTCCAGGAGGCATTCGCCAAGGATGTCCGTATTCTCATTTCCACCGACGCCGGCGGGGAAGGTTTGAACCTCCAGTTCTGCCACGTGGTGATCAACTACGACATCCCCTGGAACCCGATGCGCCTCGAACAGCGGATCGGCCGGGTGGATCGTATCGGCCAGGCCCACGCGGTTCGCGCGGTCAACTTCGTCTTCGAAGGCTCGGTCGAGCATCGGGTCCGCGAGGTACTGGAGCAGAAGCTCGCCGTCATTTTCGAGGAGTTCGGCATCGACAAGACCGGCGACGTCCTCGACTCGGCCCAGGCGGGCCACATGTTCGACGAGATGTATGTCGAGGCGATCCTCAATCCCGAAAAGGTGGAGGAATCCGTGGAGAGCGTGGTCGCCTGCTTGCAGGAGCAGGCCCGCGATGCGCGCACGACCGCATCCGTCTTTGGCGCAACGGAGGACCTGGAGCCTGGCGAAGCCCAGCGGCTGCTGACCCACCCCTTGCCCCATTGGGTCGAGCGCATGACCGTGAGCTACCTGAAGGCGCATGGCGGCCAGGCCGAGAGGAGAAGCCAGAGCTGGAAACTCACCTGGCCCGACAGCGAGACCTACGAGAATGTGGTCTTCTCCGGTAAGGAAGCCGAGAGGCTTCCGGCCGCCCGTCACCTTACCCTTGAAGAGCCGAAGGTCCGTGGACTGGCCATGCGGCTCCCGCGTTTTGCGCCGGGCCAGCCGGTCCCCATCGTGTCGATCCCAGGTCTCTCCGAGGAAGTTCAGGGTGTCTGGTCCTTGTGGCGGATCGCGATTGCCACCATGGAGTGGAACCGTCGAAGGATCATGCCTCTCTTCCTGGCCGACAACGGCATGGTCTATATGCCGACGGCCAGACACGTGTGGGATCAGCTCCTCGCGGCAAGCACACACATCCGGTCAGTGATGGAGACCTCGGTCTCGCAAGCTGCCTTTGAGAAGTTACAGAACGCCGCTGAAGAACACGGGAAGCCCATCTACGAAGCGCTCGTGCAAGAGCACCGGGGGCGCATCGCACGTGAGCGCGAGAAGGCCGACTACGCCTTTGCCGCGCGCCGCAAGACCGTCGAGCGGATTGGCCTGCCCCAGGTCCGCAACTATCGCCTGAACCTCCTCTCGCAGGAGGAGCGGAGTTTCCAGGAGCAGCTCGATCAGAAGGCCCATGCCTATCCCGAGCTTTCGCCACTTATTGTCATTCGCGTCGAAGGCTCGGGGTGATGAGTAATGAGGACTGAGTGATGAGTGAGAAAATCCAAGAGTTTGAGAACCTGATTGCTTGGCAGAAGGCGCGGGAATTGACCCGTGCGATTTACGATGTAACTCGGACTGGAGCCTTTGCCAGGGACTATGGTTTGAGCGGACAGATTCAGCGCGCTGCTGTCTCCATCATGTCCAATATCGCGGAAGGATTCGAGCGGGGCAATCCTCGAGAATTCCACCAATTTTTATCTATCGCAAAGGCATCGTGTGCGGAAGTTCGATCGCAACTTTATGTGGCGCTGGATGCCGAATATCTTGATGAAGATAATTTCCAAAAGCTTATGCGCCTAGCGAAGGAAACTGCAAAGGTCATCGGTGGATTGCGCGTGTCTGTCGAACGGAGGCGAGACAAAGCATGACCACCGACTCATCACTCATCACTCAGTCCTCATCACCTCCCGCAGAATCGTGGCGTAGCCACATTCTGCGGGAGTTCACCCCGAAGGTCGCCCGACTCACCCTGGTGGCCGACCCGGACGGACTCCTCCTCGAAGAAGGGATTCTCGAAGGCGTCCGCGAGCGTGGATTCGAGCTGATCCCGTTTGAAGACCACATCGCGTTCCGTTACGCCTACGAGTCGAAATTTCGCTCCCGCTGGGACCGCGGCGAGCACACGGACCTGGTCGTCGTATTGCGCTCGCAAGCCAGCGACCTCAGTGGATTGCCCTACGACCTCCTTCAGGCTGGCCGCAGACTCTCCTTCAACCTCGGCGACATCTTCCCGAATCTCAGCTACCCGGTCGTGACCGCTCTGGATCGTGGGGACCTCGATGCCTTGTATGAGGCGCAGAAGAGACATGCCCCCGGCCAGTTGGGCGACAACGCCACCAAGGAGTTCGTCCTCCGGCACGTCTTTGAAATCGCGCCCGAGCTGGTCAAACAGCCATCGGACCTTTTGCGGGTGCTGCTCCGCCGTCACTACCGCGGACAGCGAATCCCGGCTGACCTCGACAAACGGTTCATCCAGCTTCTGTGCCAGAACAACGCCTTCGATGACTGGCCGCTTGAGACGTTGGTTACGGACCGGGAGGCATTCTTCGCGTTCCTCCAGGAGCGCTGGCCGATCTTCCTTGACCGTGAGGCAGCCAAAGGGACATCCGGCGTTTGTGAGGACAAGAAGCCCTACGGTCTGTCCATTGAGGGACCTGTCGAACTTCCCTTCGACCACCATGACATCCGGGTCTACATCGACAACCTGTTCGTCGAGGGGTTGCTGCATTCAGTTCCACACGAGCATGCGGACACCTTGTCCAGAACTTGGGTAAGCATCGGCGTTCGTACCGCTCCCATCGAAGACAGGTCTCGTCGCCTGGGCAAGCTCATCGACAGCCTGGAGGCATCCATTCCGGCCGAGGACGCGAAGCACACGGACTGGTTCCACTTTGCCCGTGGATGGGCGGAGACGATCCTGCTGGCGAACGATCAGGCCGAAGCTATTCCCGAATCGACGGGCGAACGCATCAAGAACTTGCAGGCGCAGGTGGATGCCGGTTTCGCAGGTTGGCTCTTCAAGCGATACGCCGGGCTTGTCAACCTGCCACCGGTACCACCGGTCATGTTGCATCACCTCCCGCGGTTTCTTGCCCGCCAAATGGGAGAAGACCGCAACTCCAAGATCGCACTGATCGTGGTGGACGGCCTTGCCATGGACCAATGGCTGGTGGTCCGGGATACACTTGCCTCAAAACAGCCCGGGCTGCGATTCCGGGAGCAGGCGGTCTTTGCCTGGATTCCTTCGCTTACCTCCGTCTCGCGCCAGGCAACATTCGCAGGCAAGGCTCCCATCTTTTTTCCGAACAGCATCCAGACCACGGACAAGGAACCCGCTCTTTGGGCGCAATTCTGGGCGGATCAGGGCCTTATGCCAAACGAGGTCGTCTACCTCAAGGGGCTCGGTGACGGCGGTCTGGAACCCGTTTCCGAAGCGCTTTCTCATCCCAAGGCAAGGGTCGCCGGGCTGGTCGTGGACAAGGTCGACAAGATCATGCACGGGATGGAAATGGGCACCGCCGGGATGCACAACCAGGTGTGCCAGTGGGCC
>Ga0255340_1003949_pt1 | contig 14933 bp, 7 predicted proteins | sample wastewater_treat_7_FD_192417 | JGI IMG/M metagenome (GOLD analysis project Ga0255340, IMG submission 192417) | Wastewater microbial communities from Lulu Island WWTP, Vancouver, Canada - plant10 | ecosystem: Engineered > WWTP > Wastewater > Unclassified | place: Canada: Vancouver, British... | reverse complement strand
GTTGAAGCGGATGGCGCTTTTCGTTTGGCGAGAATAAACGTTGATGAGCAAACGAAGTTAGCTGAAAAACTAAAGGTGACGCAGCTACCCCATCTGAAAGCTTTTGTGGATGGGCACGTGGTTGCTGAATATACGGGCGGACTGAGCGATAGCAGTTTGCGCCTGTTTTTGGACCGCATTTTGCCTCACACAGGAAGCCTGTTGCTTCAAAAAGGAAAGAGTTTGCTTTTGCAGGGCGATTATAAAGGTGCTGAGATCGCGCTTGGACAATATGTGATTGAGTCGCATGGTGACCCAACAGGTTTATTAGCGTATACACGCGCGCTGCTGTTTTTGGGGCAGACAAAAGAAGCTTTAGCAATTTTGCAAAGTTTTCCAGCAAGCCCGGAATATCAAACCGCGCAAAAACTGCGGACACTGGCAGAAGCTTTGGTGGAACTATCCAGCGTTGGTATACCACAAGATGACCCTCTCAAGCCCGCATATACCCGGGCGCTAAATTATGCCAAAGATGGCGATGTGCAGATGGCACTGGACGGTTTGCTCTTTGTTCTGCGCAAAGACCGCGCCTATCAACAGGGGCAAGCCAAAGAGCTTTATCTTGGACTTCTTGAAGTTTTAAGCGATGACCATCCTGAGACGAGAGACTATCGCTCCGATTTGAACTCGGTGCTTTTCTAAGAAAATCCACAAGGGAACCTAACTTACGCAAGTGCAGGTCTTTCTCTTGCTACTACGGAGATGATTTATGCGAATAGGATTAATCCCGGAATTATTTACACTTGATGTTGAGCATAACCTGAACCAAATGCTGAAATGGCTTCAACGGTCCGAGGACGAAAACCTGGATTTGATTTGCTTTGGCGAAGCGTGTTTGCAGGGTTTTGGTGCTTTGAATGCTGATTATGATCATGACCTTGCTATGGCGATCAGCCAGGATGATGACATAGTGACACGCTTGCAAGATGCCTGTCACCGCGCGAAGACGGGGCTGGGCTTTGGCTATATCGAAAAAGATGAAGGTTCTTTGTTTAGCAGTTATATGCTGATTAGCGCGGATGGTCGCTTGTTACATAACTTCAGGCGTGTTTCGCCAGGCTGGAAGTTAGGACAGGCTTTCAAGGACGCGCGCTATCGCGAGGGTTCAGATTATGCTAACTTTGATTATAAGGGCAAGAAAATAACGGTTGCCATCTGTGGTGACCTCTGGCATGATGATTTGATCGAGCGCTTTAGGGTAGCGGACTCAGATTTCTTGCTTTGGCCTTTGTATACCAATTACGAAATTGAAACCTGGGAATCCGGAGAAAAGGACGAATACGCCCAACGCGTGGCTTGCCTGAATCGCCCGGTATTAATGGTCAACTGCTTTGATGACGGTGAAGACATCGCGCGTGGCGGTGCCTTTGTTTTTGAGCAGGGCAGGGTCAGCCAGGAATTACCGATGGGCGAAACGGGCATTCTGCTGGTCGATTGCTAAGCTCTAAAGACGATTAAAAGAAAAGGGCTATCATCAAGATAACCCTTTGTGTTTTAAAATGGGTCATCTTTAGTCTTCGTATTCGTCGGCGTAACTGTCAAAATAGCCTTGAATGTAAACGACTGGTGTGCCCTTATCGCCAGAGCCAGAGGAGAGGTCTGCCAGTGAGCCGAGCAGATCGGTGATTTGGCGTGGGGTAGTGCCTTCGGAGCTTTCCGAACTTTTTTTGGCTTCCGCTTTAAACTTCCCGCGGATGCGTTCCTGGATTTTGTCGCTTAGTTCATCAGAAGACAAACCGGCATAATCGTTATCAGCCAAATATTTAATTTTTAGTTCGTTGGGTCTGCCCTGCAAACCTGAGGTGAAACCGGGTGACACGACGGGATCAGCAAGTTCCCAAATTCCGCCATGAGGGTCCTTAAATGCGCCGTCGCCGTAAATCATCACTTCAATGGTTTTTCCAAAACGTTCTTTTAGCCTGAGCTGAAGCGCTTCCACGAAAGTTTGTGAATCACGCGGGAAAAGTTTCACCTTATCTTCGGTAGCTTTGTTGGTACCTAACAAGCCGTATTCGCGGTTATACCCATGGTCTTGACTGGGCTCGTTGAGAATTTGGTCCAATCCGATGACGTTTTTCGCGCCGGCTCCCTGAAGCATTTGGCGGGTCTTGTGGCGCGTATGGATGTCGCACACAATGATGTTTTCTGCCATGCCAGCGATGGCACGCGGGTTGTTGGCGAATACAAACTGAACTTCACAGCCTTCTTTTTCGCAAATCTCGCGGTAGAGGTCAACATAATTAATGCCGGTGAACTCATGATAGTATTTGGTAAAAATTTGAGAAAAGCTCTCTTCGTCAAAAACATCAGTATAAGGGTTGACGTTGGCATTCCAAAGTTCGGTTTTATCGATGATTTGGTTGCCGACTTCATCAGTAGGGTAGGAAAGTTCAATGATTAATTTGTCTGCGGCGATGGCAATGCCACGCAATAAAAGCGAAAATCGGTTTCGGCTGAGGATAGGGTGCACAAGGGCGATTTTTAAGGGCTTTTGCGGAAAGTATTGCCTGACCGAATCAGCGATATCATTGACATGCGCGTAGTTGCCTTGAGCACGCGCGAAGACGGATTCTGTGATGCAAAGCACATCGCGATTGCGGATGGTGAAACCTTCCGCCTTGGCTGCGCTTGCCAAAATGTCTGGGAGTATTTCCAGTAAATCGTCACCCTCATTAATAATGGGTGTTCTTAAACCGCGAATTGTTGTACCAACTAATCTTCTCATATCATCCCGTCCTTCCTGTTTAATATATTATAAAACGGTTTTGGTTAAGCTTCCATGCTTTAGTGTATTTACCTGTTAAGAACCAGCGATAGAGAATCTATTACATGGCTCTTTAGTTGCAATACTCGAATATGACCAAGCGGTCATGCCCATTAATAAGCAAGTGACTAATCGGTCATGTGGGTTTTTTATCAGGGCTTAGGGCGCAAAGTTTAAGCGGAAAAATGTATGACCAAGCGGTCACGTAGCTTTTTAAGCCAAAAGCAGAAGAATAATATCATGAATATAACATTTATAGACAAATACCGCCTGATCTGCAAACGACCACCGATGCGAATAAAAACTCACTTTTTGGCGTGTTGGTAACCGGTTCATTGCAGGTTTTAGCGTAATCGTGGCGGGCAAATGCCGAAAGAAGACGAAGTAACAAGGACAAAAACAGCCTGGGGCAAATAAGCCTAACTTGTCTATTTAAAACCGTTTGACTATGCGTATTTCAAAGCATGACCTGCCAATAAACAATGAGAAACAATACAGAACACACAATTTGCATTAAACCTAAAAACACAACTGACAATTACGTGACATTTGTCATTTATTTGTACATCTGTCAAAATTGACCCTTGCGGATTTGTTAAACCCGAGTAAAATTGTTGAAAATAAACATTTTTTAATTTCCCCTTTTTTTATTGACTATTTGATGGGGAGCAAAACAGCAATTTTAGGAATGGAAAAATGATTAACAAATCAAAAAATGGTTTACTCAGAGGGTCAGGTATGGGGTAATCTACTTGAATCCACCTCTGTCATGTGCTATCTGTGATGGCCAAATTAATGGAAAATTAAACAGACTATGCAGAATGCACTTATTTTTTTAGATACAATGCTTCGATTTAGAATCTTGTTTTTCAATACTCTTTTACTCAATCGCCCAGGGAGGGAACGATGAAAAAATCGCTTCAATTTTTATTAAACCTATTCGTCTTAATCTTGATGATTTTGAATCCGCTGTCGAGCTTTGCCAGTACAGCTGTTCATGCCCAAACCATTTCTGACGCGAAGTCTGCCGCTACGGTGGATATTACCGCCGGAAAAATCTGGGATGGTGGCCCCGAAGAAAAACCGGAACTTTGGTTTATGCTCATGCGGGAGGGTGCTGGCGGACTGGAAGAAGTTCCTGGCATATTACCCAAGCAAATCACTGCCACGCAGAGAATTGTAAGCTGGTTCGGTTTGCCCAAATACAACGCTGCTGGTGCTGAAATTATCTATAAGGTGCGAGAGGGTATTTGGGATCCTATTGCGGAGAAATTCGAACAAGGCATACCTGTGGGCTATCGTGCGGTATATAGCCTTGATGAGCTCACGATTCGCAATATCTTTATTGAGGATGAAATCCAACCGCCTGTTGAAACACCCCCGCCTGCTTTTGAACCGGTTATAAAAGAAACTGAAACACCGGTAATCACTCCCGAACCAACGGAAGAACCCGCGGATCCAATTGAAGAACCGACTGACCCAACGGAAGAACCCACTGACCCAACGGAAGAACCAACGGATCCAGTTGAAGAACCTACAGATCCGACAGAAGAGCCTGCGGACCCGACAGAACCAATTGATCTGCCGGTCATCACTCCAGAACCAGATGATCCACCATTTGAGGAACCTCGTTTTACCACCCCGGTAACAGCGAATATCAACTGGCAAGGTGGCGAGCTTCCAAGGCCCGTTTTTTGGCTTAAATTGCAAAAGATCGATAGCTTCGGCAATGTGGCAGATGTCCCTGGCACAGCGATTATTCAAGCCAATCTTGCCACGCGCCACCTGGGCAAACATCGCTGACTATGGCCAACTCAGCGACTACACCGTTGCCGTGGTTGACTCTGCTGGCAATCCCTACACCCTGCCCGGCTATACCACCACCATTGATGGCTTAAAGGTCACCTTCACTTACGAAGAACAAAACACAATCGATGTCATCGCAAACGTTGAGTGGCTCGCTTCACTTGAACCCAAAGAAATCATCGACTTTGAGCAATATCCTGATTACAAGATTCCAAGTGTTTATTTGCGCCTTTATCGCCAGGCGAATGAAAATGAAATTCCCGTAGCCTTGCTCAGTACTGAGCTCATCCAATTAGCTAATGCTGCCTCAACCGCAAGCTGGCTGGGTTTACCCGCTGGTAGCACTAATGGCACACCTTACATCTATAGTGTTAAGCAAGTTGATGCTAATGGGAATGACTTCACCCCTGATGGCTTTGAAAAGATTGAAACCGGCTTGTTGGTGCAGAACGTGGTTCTGGATGGTGACAATAATCCTCTCATTATTGATCCAGGCCCTTACCATACCTACAATTTCTATGTTCAAGACAACGCCAACAATTGGCAGATAGAAGAAACGCAAACTGTTACTAACGATGCTCGGCTTGACAGACCAGAAGATCCCAACAAGGAAAATCATAAGTTTATTGGCTGGTTTACAGATGAAACTGCTGGGATCGAATTTACCAACTTTGGTAACCCAATAACAGTTACTGAAAACCAAACAATAAATCTCTATGCGCGCTTTGTTGAGCAATACACGGTGACTTTTTATAAACATGATGGCGCTGTGTACAAAGTTGTAGCTGATGTACCTGGAACTGTTGTCACGACAACTGGTGTAAGCTACGAAGTCGGTCAAGATTTAGTTGTGGTTGGCTGGAGCTTAACGCCTGCGGATCCTGGTCCACAAACACCGGTATCTCAGGTGACTATCGTAGATGAGCCCATCGCGCTCTATCCAATCGTGAGCAATGTTTACACGGTTGTTTTTAACAGCAATTTACCACACGACAATCCCAGTTATACACCACCGGTTTATGTCGTTCCTGGCGAAGCAATTCAAGCGCCGACGAATCCGACTGTCGTAGGCTATACTTTTGCTGGCTGGAATACTCAGGCAGATGGAACAGGTGATATGGTAAGCTTCCCGTATACGCCTGTTAGTAATATCACCTTGTATGCTCAATGGACGCCGCAACAGGTCAATTTTAAAATTATTGTCTATAAGGAAGTTTTAGATGGAAATGGTTATGTTACCGACCCGACCCAATATACCGCGCATACAATCTTAGAAAAACAAGTCTTGGCTGGCAGTGAACTTACTCCAAGTTACATTGTCTCTCAAATCGGCACCAATGACCCTGGAAATCTTTACGAATTTGACCACGCTGAAGGTGTCAGCCATGTTCTCGGAGATGGCTCCACAGTTGTGGGTGCCTATTATAAGCTTAAAGTTTACGAGTTTAGATTTAATTTGATTCGTAGCGACACAAGCTTGACGGTTGGTGGACAAACCTATTACGGAGATGATTATTACTTTAATGCCCGAATGGGTGAAAATATCGCCAGCAAATGGCCAACAGATGTTACAGGATATACAGATAATTGGGGGCGTCGCTATTATTTTTACGCTTGGTATAACTCTGACATTGGCCCTTATTTTGTAACGAAACGCTTTAATATTACCACAGACATGGTTCCCAATCCAAACACAACTTCGGCAATTGTTTTTGGCGCAATATACGAAAGAAACATGACACAAAGACAAGTTAATTATTATCTACAAAACGTTAATGATAATAATTACACACTGTCAGAAGAATATTCCCAGTCTTTGTACTTGCCTGTGGGAAACAGCTTGAATCCCAAAGCTTTGAATGGTTTTGTATTCTCGCATCGTAATGATGGCACTAATGTATACAACTTCTACTATAACCGAAATAAACGCGATTTAACTTTCTTCAACTACAACGCTATTGACAAAACAGTTGAGAACATTAAATTTGGCACGAACCTTGAGACCCAATATTATGTTCCACCCCGCCCATCCGGGCTTGACGAAAACTATACCTTTGAAGGTTGGTACGTTGAAAGCGAACTGATAACGCCGTTTGTTTTTGCTGGCGCGTTGATGCCTGATTACGACATGACTCTGTATGCTAAATGGGAACCCATTTCGCATACGGTTACTTTTAATTTAGATGGTGGCACAGCACCGGAAGGTTCATCTGAAAGCTATGCTGATCAAGAAATAATTCATGGCAACACCGCCACACAACCCAGCGCGGACCCAGTCAAGGCTGGATACGTCTTTGGAGGTTGGTACCTGATGGATGATGGCGGTAATCTAATCAGTCGCTTTAACTTCAGCACGCAAATTATGGCGGATACAAATCTTAAAGTCCGTTGGATACCTGTTGGTAACGCGACTATTGATTACAATGCCGGTGCTGGTACGAACGCTCCAATAGACAACGAAGTCTATGCTTATGGCGCTGAAGCCGTTGTGCTCCATGCACCAACTCCACCAGCCGGAAATATTTTTATTGGCTGGCAAATGAGCAATGGCACAGTCTTGCTGCCTGGCGATAGTTTTGAGATTAGATCTGAGGATGCCGTTAATAACAGCATTACCTTAACGGCGCTTTATGAGGTTATACCTACAACCACATTGAGATACTACTACAATGCGCCTGAAGGCGTCACTCCACCTGCTCCAGACCAATATGATATTCCTGGTCTGCCCAATAACAGTCGCCAGACAGCAGAAACACTTGCAAACCTTGGTTGGTTTGTTGCCCAGGGCTTTGAATTTGCAGGCTGGAATACCAAAGCTGATGGGTCCGGTAAGCAAATTCCGGCTGAGTCCGAGTTTAACCTGGATAACCGTGAGACTAACCAGCTTTACGCCCAGTGGACACGAAAAATCACCGCGACCAAGACCTGGACGAATGGGCCTACCCCGAGGCCGACGGTATGGTTCAAGTTGTATCGAAACATTGAAGGTGGACCGGTAGAAGAAGTACCGGAGACAGAAGCGCCGATCAAAGAACTTGCTAATGGCACGACGAGTGTGACGTGGACTGGATTGAAGACGACGGACATCAACGGAAACCCGTACATCTTTACGGTGAAGGAAGTGAACGCGTCAGGAGAAGACTGGAAGCCGGAGAACTTCACGAAGGTGGAGAATGGTTTGACGGTAACGAACAGTTACGTATCGCCGGTAGCAGGAGAAGCGACGGCGACGAAGGTATGGAAACCGGATGGCTTATTAGACAGTTTGAAAGAAACGGTGTGGTTCAAGTTGTACCGCAACATAGCTGGAGGAGCGGTAGAGGAAGTACCGGAGACGGAAGCGCCGATCAAGGTCCTGCCAGTAGGCACGCTGAGTGTGACCTGGGATAACCTGACGGAGACGGACATCAACGGAAACCCGTACATCTTTACGGTGAAGGAAGTGAACGCGTCAGGAGAAGACTGGAAGCCGGAGAACTTCACGAAGGTGGAGAATGGTTTGACGGTAACGAACAGTTACGTATCGCCGGTAGCAGGAGAAGCGACGGCGACGAAGGTATGGAAACCGGATGGCTTATTAGACAGTTTGAAAGAAACGGTGTGGTTCAAGTTGTACCGCAACATAGCTGGAGGAGCGGTAGAGGAAGTACCGGAGACGGAAGCGCCGATCAAGGTCCTGCCAGTAGGCACGCTGAGTGTGACCTGGGATAACCTGACGGAGACGGACATCAACGGAAACCCGTACATCTTTACGGTGAAGGAAGTGAACGTGTCAGGAGAAGACTGGAAGCCGGAGAACTTCACGAAGGTGGAGAATGGTTTGACGGTAACGAACACGTATCATAGCCCAATGACCACAGCAGACTCCTATAAAGCGTGGTCGCCGAGTGGCTTGTTGGACAACTTGAAATTCAATGTGACATTCCAATTGTGGCGGTACATTGGCAGTGATTCCAGCGCAGCCACATTGGTAGAACCAGAGATGAATATTGTTCTGGATGGAACGGTAGATGCCCCCTGTGACGCGCCTTGTGGCTATGAGATAGCACCATGGCAGGTTCACTGGATAGGCATACCTGAAACTGATATCAATGGTAATGACTATCACTATGTGGTCAAGGAAACAAGCGATCTCAACCCAGGATTTACAAAATCCGGAGAATTGACCGATACGATTACTAACCACTATAACAACATGGATGACGAAGTGACGGAAGATGTGGTGGCGACCAAGACCTGGAAGCCAGATGGTTTATTGGACAGCATGAAGTTCCCTGTGACGTATCAGCTTTATCGCTACACGACCGATCCGGACAATCCGGAGACCGTGGGTGATTCAGTCACGCTGAACGCCCCGAGCTGGAGCTACACCTGGGCCGATATGCCGACGACAGACACGGTTGGTAACCTCTATACCTACTATGTTATCGAAACGAATGACTTACCGGATGGATTTAGCAAGGTAGAAGATGGTTTGAACGTCACGAACACCTATGACAACATGGACGACGATGTGACAGCTGATGTGACGGCGACAAAGAATTGGATGCCTGTTGGACTCCTTGATTCTCTGAAAGTTCCTGTGACCTTCCAGCTCTATCGCTATACAACCGATCCTGCTTCACCTGAAACGGTTGGCGATCCTGTTGAACTTAATGCGGCTGGTGGTTGGGTTTATACCTGGGCAGACATGCCTACGACAGACACGGTTGGCAACCCCTACACTTACTACGTCGAAGAAACGGTAACACCCACAGGCTTTGATAAAACCGAAGATGGTTTGACTGTTACCAACACCTATATAGTCCCAAGCAATGCTGTTGTCGCAGAAAAGGAATGGGTAGGTGGCCCAACTCCGAGACCTAATGTTTGGTTCCAACTCTGGCGAACCTGGACACATGAGGGCACAACATATCGCGAAATCGTGCCTGGTGCCGATATTCAAATGTTAGCAGATGGTACCTTTAGTGTATTCTGGTCGGATATTGATATGGAAACTATCATTGGTATTCCATACACATTCTATGTGAAAGAAGTGGATGCGAACGGCTTTGACTTCGTTCCAGAAAACTACGCCAAGCTTGAAGATGGTCTAACTGTAACGAACACCTATGTTCCACCGCTCATGATTGACCCACTCTATATAAACAAGGTATGGCAAGGTGGAAAAGCGCCTTATCCTGCCATTTATATCCATCTCTATAGAAATATTCCTGGTGGATCTCCTGAACCAGTAGGCGCTCCATTCCCACTGGATGGCGTGGCTGATCCTGGTTGTGTGTCCTCTTGTGAGATTAGCCCATGGAGATGGGTGGTGCGTGACCTGCCATTGACAGATTTCAACGGTAACCCTTATACCTACACTGTACGTGAAACTGACGCGAGTGGTAACGACTACACACCTGAGAACTATGTAAAATCTATTGTTGACTTAACGGTTACCAATACCTATCATAGTCCCAAGATCAATATCACAATGAGGAAAATTTGGATTGGTGGGCCTGAACCAAGACCAAATATCAGGATTCAGCTTTATCGAGATGGTGAACCATACGGAGAAACTGTGAGATTATATTATCCGAACACAACATACACTTGGAAGGATTTGGATAAGACTGATCCCGATGGTGTGGATTACGTATACACGGTTGATGAACTCGCATTGCCTGCTGGTTACACGAAGAAAGTCTCAGGCTTAACTATTACCAACACATATGGTGACGTGCCTTACACTGGCGACGCGAACAGCGCCTTGCTTTACGGTGTTCTGGCGATCAGTTCGTTGGTTGGCTTTGGCGCGACTGTCGCAGGCAAACGTCGCAAGAAAAAGTAAGTAAGTAAGATTGAATTGGGCTGGGGCAACTCGCCCCAGCCTGTCTATTTAAGAATTGTTGGGAAATTTTTTTTCAAACGGGTCTAAAAAAGAGTGAAATAATCAAATGATAGATAAAAACGAAGAAACAAGCACCAATAAATCATCTGAAAGCATATCAGACAATAAAAAAACAGGGAAAAACTGGTTTTTAAATATCCTGGCAGCTATTCTTTTCATAAGCTTCGTTGTATTTGGGGTATTGTTTTTTAAAGAAACGATACCCTATTGGAGAGGAAATAAAGCCTATACAGATATGAATAAAAAGGCTGTGAGCATCAAAACGCTCGAACCTCTTTCCGCTGAGGCGATTTCCGAGGCTTATATGCAAACACAAATGGCTTTGCCAACAGCCACGAATGTTCCAGGCATGCCCAAAATGACCCCAACACCCATCCCAACGCTGACCGCGGACCAAATTGACCTTTTCCGAATCAATGCTTTGATAAGAATTGATTTCGATTATTTACAGGGAGTAAACACAGATATTGTGGGATGGATATTCATGGAAAGGGAGAATATCAATTATCCGATTGTCAAGGGTCAAAACAACTACTTTTATCTGACCCACTTACCTGATAAGACGCCGAACCGTTTAGGGTCTATCTTCATGGATTTCAGAAATGAGCCTGATTTTAGCGATGATACTACCGTTCTTTTTGGCCATAACATGCTGGATGACTCAATGTTCGCACCGTTGGAAAACTATCGTGAGCAATGGTATTACGATGAACATCCCTATTTATATATTTTCACTCCAGACGCTACCTATCGCGTAGAGGTTTTCGCAGGTTATCTGGTAGAAGCGAATGATATCGGTTCTCTTCACCAGAGCTTTGAGAGCATTGAGGAGAAGCGCGATTTTGTTGCAAAATCCATCTTGCGCTCGACATTTGAGAGTAATGTTCATATTGACGATGATGATCGCATTGTGAGCCTGTTTACATGCGCCTACGATTTTTCCAATGCGCGTTATGTTGTGCATGGGAAGTTAGTGCAGTTAACGCCTTAAAAGGCCAGAAAACCGTTCCTAACGAAAACACCAAGCTTTTTGTTGATATGGCTTGGTGTTTTTAGTATTCGTTATAAATAGTCCCCAATTAGGGCTGTGTTTTATCGTTGTTCGTGTTGTTCGTCAATCCAATCCAAAAATGCAGTGATGGCGATGTCTTTATCGGGCTCGTTGTGTGTTTCGTGGTAAGCGCCATCCCAGATTTTGAAGCTAATGGGCGCATCAGGCTTGGTGGCTTTCATAAAGTTTTTTGAACCCGCGATGGGGCAGATACCATCCGCGCTGCCATGTGCCAGGAAAAGTGGCAGTCGCCATTCTCCCGCATGCGCTAAAACATATTCCGCGCCATCAATTAAGAACGCGCCCAAAGCGACACTGGCCTGGTCATGGACCAATGGATCATTTACATAAGCTTTTACGATTTGTTCATCACGCGAAAGTTGACTGGTGTTGAGGGCGTTGGGCACGGTGATATTTGGCAAAATGCCCTTTAGTATCCCCACCAAAACCTTTTGTGATTTACTTGTTGTTTCCGTAGCCAGAGGTGGGCTGGTGGCAATAACGCCCGCGATATTGGGCTTGGCGGTTAGTCCAAAATAGAGCACTTCAAGCGCGCCCAGGCTGTGGCCGTAAAGGAAGATGGACTTGTCGCCACAAAGGGACTGCGCGTAGCCAAGTATTTCTTGAAGGTCGTCCATCAATTGTGTTGGTTTGCCAATCACGCCGCGTTTGCCTTCGGTTTGTCCGTGACCGCGTTGGTCATAGCCAATCATGCAAAGACCCCGCTCTACTGCCATGCTGGCAACGTGTTCATAGCGCTCAATGTGTTCGCCCAATCCGTGCACAAGCAGGATACAGGCTTTACAATCAGCGGGCTCGCCCCAAATTTTGACGAATAAGGGCTTTCCATCTGACATACTATGTTTCGTTATAACAGTTTTCATCGTAAAATCTTTCATTATTCCTCACTTTTTGAATTGCCGATGACCATCTCTTTGAGATAAGCATCGATGGTATTGTAATAATCGGTCAGATTTTCGGCTTGTCTAAAGCCGTGACCTTCGCCTTCGTAAACGCGATAAAGATGGGGTACATTGTTGGCTTTGAGTTGTTCAACCAGGTTGTCACTTTGAGCCTGGGGTACGACAGGGTCCGCTGAGCCCTGGAAAATAAGCAGCGCGTCGCGGATTTTGTCGGCATGAAACACCGGCGAGCGTGCCTGCCATTCATCGTGATGTTCTGGCAGAGCGCCCAACAGACTGGTGTTGTAGTGGGATTCAAATTTGTGGGTGTCTTCTTCGAGCATGAAGAGATTGGAAACCCCATAGCGGCTTATGCCAAGTTTGAAAAAGCCAGAATGGTGGATGAGCGCGTTCAGCACGGTAAACCCACCCGCGCTGCCACCCATGATGACCAGTTTGCTAGGGTCGGCCAAGCGGGCATCAATCAATGCCTGGGTGCCTTCAATGGCATCCTGAAGGTCAATTTTGCCCCAGTTCTTTTGTAGGGCGTTTCGGTACGACTTGCCATAACCGGTGCTACCACGGTAGTTGGGCTTAAACACCGCATATCCACGACTGGTGAAAAAGGCGGTGCTTACATCAAAATCATTGTAGTTTGCCGATGTCGGTCCACCGTGTATGATCGTGATCAGCGGTGGCAGACCTCCCGCGGTGTAAACAGGATTGGTGGGTGGGTAATAAAGCCCGTGCACGGTAACACCATCGCTGCTTTGCCAGCTAAAAGCTTTGGCAGTCGCGAAGCACTCAGTTGGCAAAGGTTCGGAGTCGCTTTTGAAAATGATATCTATGCCATCAGGATGGATGACTGCAATTTGTGAGTCTTCAGCAGGAGACTGCGCGATGAAGGCGATTTCGCCCTTGGCTGACACACTCAATTGGTCAAGCCAGGTGAATTCGCTGATATCAATCATGTTGACAGCATTTTCTCCCTGATGGTTCTTGAGTAAGTCCAGCTTTTTGAGGCATAAAGTACCCAGATCGTTTTCAATGTAGTAAATTGCCAAGCTGTCTGGCGCCCAGGCGAGCGTGCGTTGGCCGGCAATCCAGGCTGGTTGCAGGAGGCTTTTCTGGCTAATAAAGGTATGTTTGCTTTTTGTGCGCAGGTCGTAAACGATCAGGTCGTCAAACTCGCCAGTGTTCGCCAGCCACGCCAAAAAGTTGCCACATGGTGAGAAACAAGCCTGATAACAGGCGTATTCCCCAAAGCCATCCAGGGTCTGAACCTCGCTGAGACTAAGGCTTTGCGGGTCGAGCTTGGCGATTTTCAGGCTGTTGCCATCCCAGGGCATGTTGGGGTGATTCCACTCAATCCAGGCGAGATGGCGATCATCCGGGCTCAGGCATGGGTTGAGATAAAAATCTGCGCCTTCTTCGAGGATGATGGGCCAGGTTTTTCCATCAGCGCGAGTGGCGGCAAGACGGTCAATACCATCGTAGCTATGCGCGTAGACAACAAATTCCTGATTGTGTGAGAGAATAGGTGTCGCGGCACTGCCAAAGGCTGGGGTGATGGCTTGGGGTGCGCCATCCTGGTAGCTTTTGCGATAAAGGCGGCCATTGCGATCGGTGAAGATGACGCCATCTTCCGCGGCAAAGAACTCGCCGCCACCATAGGCGATGCCACCGCTGGGTTTGTTGTTTTCATCGGTGAGTGGGTACGCGGAGGCGTTTTTTGGCTTAGCGAAAAGCGTTGTTTGTCCTTCAAAAGATTGCGACCATACCAGACAGTCTCCACCACGCGCCCATTGTACGTCGTTTAGACGTATGCCTGCACCGAGCATCTCGGCGCTGATTTGCGATGGCCAGGTGCCAAAGCTTCGAATTTCTTTGTCTGTCATATGAGGACCTCGTTTAGGTTTGAATTAATGATAACAGGGTTTGAAGTTTAATTATGAGTTTAATCATCATCAAAACGCCTCAAAATTGCCAGAAAAAACAATTATGTGTTTTTACTGCGAAGCAGGATAGAAACGGAAGTCCTGATGTATTTACTGGTGAAATTATTTGGATAAACTGATGCAATTTAGTTGACGAAACTAAAGAGAGGGTGGTAGAATAGCAATTCGTCCGAGATGGGCGCGTAGCTCAATGGTAGAGCAGCGGCCTTTTAAGCCGTTGGTTCAGAGTTCGATCCTCTGCGCGCTCACTTTTTTTATTTAACTCGAAACATATGGTTCAGAGTCCCCCTCAAGGGGATAATAATCGATCCTCTGCATGCTCACTCTTCTTTTTTTACGATAGTTATCGTTCTCTGTATGCTACTAACTCACGTAAAAAACGCCGGGGCAATGCCGGTGTTGGTTATTTATACTAAGGTGTGATACTTGATTAGCTGACAAACGCTAATCAGGAAAAGTCAGGGGACAGGGATTATTTCACAATGTCCTTGATAATCATGACAATCATCCAAGCGAAAGT
>Ga0255340_1003945_pt1 | contig 14935 bp, 16 predicted proteins | sample wastewater_treat_7_FD_192417 | JGI IMG/M metagenome (GOLD analysis project Ga0255340, IMG submission 192417) | Wastewater microbial communities from Lulu Island WWTP, Vancouver, Canada - plant10 | ecosystem: Engineered > WWTP > Wastewater > Unclassified | place: Canada: Vancouver, British... | reverse complement strand
GTTCTTCTCTAAGAGATGCCTACCATTAAAATTTACAATTATTATTCCAACTTTCATTTCACAATTATACACAAAATGATTTACGATGACAGTAATTTCTGTTACAATTAAAGAAGAGTGAAGATATAATTTTAATAATTTAATATATGAAGAAGAAACTTTCTTTAGTAGTTTTATCAATACTAAGTGTATTGATTCTTGGTGCTACACTGCCAAGTAAAACTCAAGCTGCTGAATTCTCTTTTAAAGATCAGTATAGTTTAGAGACAGGTAAGAGTGTAAATGATAATCTCTACATTTTTGGAGATGATACTAAAGTTGATGGAACTGTATACGGAGATCTCATTTCCTTTGGTAGAAATTTTAAACTTAACGGATATGTTACAGGTAATGTATATGCCTTTGGACAAAATGTTACCTTAACTGAACTTGCTCAGGTGGATGGAAATTTAAATATATTCTCTTTTAATGCTCAACTTAGTGGAAGAATCTCTGGGAATACTACAATATTTGCATCTTCTGTAAATTATACAGGTACAGTAGGAGAAGATTTAACAATATTCACAGGAGACAGTATATTGTCTGGTGATGTTGGAGATGATTTAAGAATATTCTCTTCAAATGCAAATATTACAGGAGAAATTAATGGAGATGCTTTGGTATTAGCACAGAAGTATAGTATTAATGAAAGAAAAGTTGGAAAGAAAATATACGATCAAAAAGCGATTGATTTGATAGCAAAGAATCAAGGAGTAGATTTAGAGAAAAATAGTGACAAGGAGTGGATTCCAAGAGAGGTGACATTTGGAATAAAGTTGAATAATGTCTTAATTGGATTTGCAAGCATGCTTATAGCAGGTGCATTCTTAATATTCATGAGTCCTGTTAAAACAGGTTTGGTTGTAAAGAAGATAAATAGTTCTACTGAGGAGTTACTAAAGAGTTTTGGAATTGGTTTAGCTATTATCTTTCTTGGATGGATTCCTATAATCTTTTTACTAATATCTGTTATAGGAGCACCTCTAGCAGGTATTTTATTCGGATTCCTACTCTTTATAATGATATTTGGATGTGTATGGGTTGAGATAGTAATTGGGAGAGAAATTCTTAGACTATTTAAAGTAAACGAATACAGACCATTTAAATCTTTCTTAATTGGTAGAGCTGTTACAACTATTGCTAAGTTAATACCGGTTATTGGAGGTTTATATACCTTTGTTGTTACATCAGTAGCACTAGGTGCATTTGTAAGAATGAAGAAAGATTTCTTTGATAAACAGTCATTAGCTGTTACAAAGAAAACAAAAGAGACAAAGAAGAAGTAAGGAGTTAAATAGGTTAGGAATTAAAAAGGGAGGTAGAAATACCTCCCTTTTCTGTTTACAGAACTTGACTATTTAGTTTGCACTATTTCTACATGTACCGTTTCTTTGTCCATTTCCATTGCCATTACCACCACCTCTTCTGTGACCTTGACCAAGTCCTAGTTCAGATCTGATAGCATTAGCTTCATCAGTTTTACCTTCTTTAGCTAATTTATAAGCCTCAGCAAACTTCTCAAACTCCTCTTGGTTTTCAACTTTTCTTAAGACTCCTGGAGTTCTTCCATCTTCTGTCATTAAAGTCTTCCAACCCTCATAGTCCTTCTCTTCCATAACTTTTGTCATAGCTGCTTCTCTCTCTTCTGTATGATTTGGACCTACTTTTGTAAAGTCCCCTTTATATGCAGATACCTGAGAAAGACCAATTACTGTTAATATGCCTACTGCTAATCCAATAGCTACTAAAACTTTCTTATTCATATTTTTAAAATGAAAAATTAAATAGAATGAGATCTCTATTTAGTATTACGCAAAACCTACCTACTTTCTTGCATATGTCTCCCCATACCTCCCCAAGGACGGATATCTTCTGCTGTAAAAACACCTTCCGAAACCTGCTTTCCTAATATTTTAATATCTTCATCTTTAATTAAGTGAACTCTTCCTCTTACAGTTGCATCTACATAGTTAACTTCCCATTGTTCACCATTTAAATCAATAAGTACTAAAATCTTCTCCTCCTCATTAACACTATTTATCTTCCCAGCTAAATACCCCTCCTCTGGTCTCATCCAAATTCTATTTCTCATATCCATAGTGTGAGTATAGTAAGGGAGATTATCTACAAAAAGATTGTTAAGTTTTTCTGAAAGTTTAGTAGTATACAAAATTCCTCCAATAAGAAATGAGACTAACAAACTTAAAAGAAATATTTTGACAACATTAAACCTATACCCTTCTTCTGTATTTTTAAAGTTGTAGTATGCTACCAAAATAAAGAAAAATGTTAAAAGTATCCAAGCAAAAGGTATACCAAAAATAATTCTCTCCCAGAAGTTACTCACCAATGTTTTGTCTTGTAAAACATCGTTGTTATTCAAAAGATACAATACTATTCCAAACCCAACAGATCCTAAGATTGTACTTAAAACAAAGAGTGACCATATGAATGATTCTTTAAGTATAAAATGCCATTTTGGTATTGGTTTAATTTCTTCCTCTTTGATTTTCTCTAATACTTTCTTACTTGTTTTTCCCATCTTCTAAAAGTTTTTTTAATTTAATTTTAGCTCTACTTATCAATGATCCTACAGTTCCAGAGGAAATCTGTAAGATTTCAGATATTTCGTTGTAATCTTTCTCTTCTATATATTTTAGTTGTAAAACATCTCTTGATTTAGGATCTAATTTTTGAAGAATATGTAACACACCCTCCCTCTCTGAGTCTTCTAGTATTTCTTTCTCTAAATCAATATCTGAAGGTATACTATCAAAGATATTATTCTCTTCTGTATTTACAATATTTTTCTGTAGATTTTTATTTTTTCGTAAAAAGGAAACTGATTCATTATGTGCAATTCTATATATCCAGTTAGAAAATTTATATTTTGGATTGTAACTATTTAGATTTCTATATGCTTTAATGAAAACTTCTTGTAGTATATCTTCTGCATCTTCTGTATTTAAATACAATATCCTTTTAATGTATGTAGAAAGTCTTTTCTCATACCTTTCTACAAGATATTTATAGTTATCAATACCTTTAAGTGTTTCTTTTACTAACTCTTGATCACTTTTCTCTTTCATTTGAATATTATACAAAAAAGGGAGGTAAAAACACCTCCCTTTTCATTAACTAAGAATATTCCTATTATTCAGATAGCTTTTTAATTGTAGCTTCGAATGTAGAGAAAGGATATGCACCTCTGACGATTGGTCCTGTAACTTTACCATCCTTATCTATCTTACCTACTACAAATCCTGGTGTTCCTGTAATACCTACACCACTTCCCTCATCTCTTTCTCCTGCAATGGCTGATTTAGTAGTTGGATCAGCCATACAAGAGTCGTACTTAGATGCACTAACTCCAAGTGCAACCACAGCATTCTTTATATCTTCATCTGATGTGAAATCAAAAGCTTTGCTATGGAATTCTACAGCCTTCTGTGCATCTGCTAATTTTGCAACACAGTGCAATGCTAAAGCTGAATTATATGCAGTTCCTTCTTCTCCAAAAGGGAAATTCTTAAATACATACAATACTTCACCACTATCTATATATTTACTCTTAATCTCTGGGAATGTTTGAACTGTATGTCTTTGACAGTAACCACATCCAAAATTACTATACTCTACAATTGCAATCTTAGCTTTATCCCTATCTCCAATTGTTAAAGAATCTCCTATCGAGACAGTAAAGTCTCCTTCTGGAACTTCAGGTTCTTCTCCCTGTTGCTCTTGTGCTGTTGGTGTTGGTTGAGCTCCATCAACCTCTCCTTTAGAGTTTTTGTTTGTTAAAAATATTGCGAATGCAATAACAATACCAGCAATAACTATTGCTATTGGAACTGCAAAAGAGTCAAGATTAACCTCTATGACTTCATTCTTTTCTACTTCCTTCTTAGCTGAAGTTTTTTTTGCTTTTGCCATAACTTAAAATGTAAAATATTAAATATTGTGTGGACAATTTGATATTATATCTCATATATTAAATAATAGTAAAATGAAATATACTCTAAAACAGCAAGAAATGAAAAAACAACAATCTAAAAGACTTTTTCTAATCCCTGTATTTATAATTCTATTAGTTCTACTTGGTATCTTCCTTTACAAAAAATCTATTCAGAAAGAAGAGGTTGTTGAAGTTGATAATGAAGAGAAGATAGAAGAACAACAGGAAATTATTGAAGAACCGGAGGAACCTATTGAAGTACATGAGATATTTGAAACTATTGATGGGCAGTTAGCATATATTGCAGTTGATTCTAAGTTTGAGAAGAAGAAAGACTTCCCAATTGTAATATATAGTCATGGTTCAACATATTCTGTTACACAAAATCCAGATAACCAACTACTCAAAGATCTAAGAATATATGCTGATACATTTATTAAAGAAGGATATATCTTTGCAGCTTCTAATCAACATGGAGATAACTGGGGTAATGCTGCAGCTATAGAGGATACAAGAAAATTAGTGGAGTATATTAAAACAAACTTTAAAACATCTGATGAGATATATTTAATTGGATTTAGTATGGGAGGATTACCTACTATGAATTTTGCAGAGAAATATCCTGAGGGTATTGTCAAAATTGCCCTGTTAGCTCCAACTACATATGCTACAACTTGGAACTCTGCAAGAGTGGAGAATGTTAAAAGTATTCCAATTAAGATATGGCACGGTAACCAAGATGTTAATGTCCCCTACTCTCTAACTACTAGTTTTATAGCGAGATTTAAAGCTCATGATAAAGAGGTTACCTTAGTAACAATTGAAGGTAAGGGACATTGGGATGTAGATACAGAACTAATCCCTGAGATTTTAGAATACTTTAAACAATAATTACTCTTCAGTAACAATAGCTGTTGCAGAACATGCCGCTTGAGCTTGTTTAATTTTCTCTATCAATGCAGAATCTTGAATATCTTTATCCTTGTACTCATCTTTTACATCAACAGTTCCGTCATCTTTCATTTCAAAAACTTCTGGACATACAGCTACACATGATCCGCACATTATGCATGTTGAGTGGTCTATTTTTACTTTCATTCTAGTTATTAATTAAATTATATAGATAAGGATACTACCTAGTGATTACTTTTTCAAACCAAATTTATCAAACATGTTTTTACTGTTAGTTACAACAATATCTTCTCTTTGTCCTTTGTATACAGGTAGTGTAAAGAAGAATGTGGTACCTTTACCTACCTCAGTATCTACCCATATCTTCCCTCCCATCATTTCAATAAGAGCATAGACTACATACAATCCTAAACCTGTTCCACCAGGCCTTACAATATTAAATCCATCATCTCCAGATATATACTGTTCAACCCTATGGAATTTTGTTCCCAACTTAGGTACCTCATCTTCAGGTATACCCTTTCCTGTATCAATTACACTTACCTTGACATAGTCGTCTGTACTCTCTGTCTTTACAATTACAGATCCTTCATCTGTATATTTAATTGCATTACTAACTAGATTATCTATTATCTCTCCTACTCTTACTTTGTCTGCATATACATCCTTGGTATCTTCATCTATATCAGAAATCAATTTTAATCCCTTTGCTTCTGCTTGGTACTCATATCCATGTAGTACTACTTCTATCTGTTCAGGTACAGAGACTCTTTCTTTATTCATCTCTATCTTACGCCCTTCTAACTTAGCACTAGAGAGTAGTGTATCTATTAACCTGATTTCATTTTCAATACTGTTTTGGATTCTATCTAAATATTTTTTGAAGTTTTGAGGATTACTATCTATATATTTTTCTAATAGTTCTGCATTTAGTTTTACTATTGTAGCTGGTGTTCTTAGTTCATGACCCATTATATCTATCATATCTCTTTCCTTTCTTCTAGCTTCTTCTAATTCTAATACCTTTTGTTGAAGTTCTTGTGTTTGTTCATTTACTTTTTGTTTTAGGGTTTTGTTGAAATCACTCAGCTCTAGGTACAAAACAGCCCTAGCTAAACCCATATTAGCATTTTGAACAAGACTATCAAGAAAATCAATATCTCCAACAGAGTAAGACCCCTTATCAGGACTTTGACCAACCATAAAGACACCATCAAATCTGTCTTCTTCCCTAAGAGAGAATATTATTTCAATTTCATATTTCTCCATAAACAGTAAAATCTTTGCCCTTTTCTCATCGATAATTCTTTTCCCTGCTCTCTTGTCTCGTTTCAATTCTGAATAAATTAACACCCTATTACTATTTAACTTCTTCCAAGATTCTAAAATAATGTGAATATTACTAAAGTAAGCATCCTGTATATCTCCCTTTTCATCTCGCAACAACAATTTCCCCGAAGAATCAAACAAAACTATTGAAAGAAACGATGGGTGAAATGATTTATAAACAAGATTTAGCAAGATTCTAGAAATAACTCCTATCTCCAATGTTTTGGAGATATTGTTAATAAAATCTCTAAGAGTTGTAGTTGGATTATATTTAACAAAAACAATCTTTTCTTCCAAAAACTGATCTATTTTTTTAAATAAGAATATAAGGATTATTGCTGATAATACTGAAAATATGAATAATTTCAGTAAACTTATTGAATCCGCTCCTACTTCCCATAAAGGCTGAAATAAAGACACCTGTAAAAAGAAGAGAAGGAATATTAAAACACCTTTTACAAAAACAGATATTACAGATCCCAATATCAACCTCATGTCCAAGAACCTGGTAGTAAAGATAGAATATCCCACTATAACTGTCCACAAAACATTTCCAATCGTGCTATATTTGTAGAACATAGTATTCTTAAAAATCAAAGGTAGAACAAAATCCAGTACAAAAACGGGAATTAACATAAAAATTCCCCCTGTAAAATAAAACTCTACCTGCCTTTTTTCTATACCTGAAAGAATTTTTGCTTGTTTAATGTAGTACCCGACAACATATATAGCAGTTATAAGTTCAGGAATTCCATATAAAAGATACAACGGTCCCATTTTCGCTATAGTATTGTGTTTATCTGGAATATGCTGAGTAGAAACAACAATCAAATCAGTTTTCCACAAAACAAACGTCATTATCAATATACAGAAAGCTATTATCCAAAAGAAAACTTTAAACTTTTGTCGAGCATCTTTAGGATAGACAGTAGCAAATAAGATTAAACCTAATGTCATACAGTATGCCATTGTGTACACTATCTTGAGCCACATTGTAGTATCAAAAAAAATAGGATTTGTATAAAAATAGATAGATAAAGACCAAAGCCCTAAAAAGAGAGAAGATATTGCATAATACAATCTCACCTTACTTTCTCGAAGAGAAGTAAGAACTATCAAACTAGTTAACACTAGGGTAACTCCTGAGAATATGTTTATATAACCAATAACATCTGTCATATTACTTTTCCAATCTAAAACCACAATTTGTTATATATAAAGGACACTTCGGCAAATTTGAAAATGCTTTCAAGGATTTTAATTCCTGCTCTTTTTTAACTAGTGTTGCTACTAAATAACTTGGATAAACGTCTTCTCTATATTCCTCGATAACATCAGTTGTTATTTTTATTGACTTAAACATTTGAATTAAGTAAAAGATTTTGAATTTTGACAACAAGAAATTATTCCACCTATAAAAAAGAAAAGATTCTTTGTTATTCACCTTCACAAGCTTCTTAACTTCTCTGTTAGGAAAATATTTAGAATTACTAACAAGACTTTTCCCATAAACATACTCTGTCATCTTTTCTGCCCTCGCAGGAAACAAAGAACACAACAGAAGATGTAGAGCATCCAAATCAACGGTATACAAGGGATCTAAGGAATCAGCAATGAAAATAGCATTTGGTTTGCCCTTTTTTACAATAAGTTTTAACAACTCCTTATATTCTCCTTCGGAAAGGTATCCCGTCCCATGACTAGAGAAAAAGCCGTCAAAATAATCATCTTTCTGTAACTCGAGAAAACTAGCAAAGTCTTTAATTACAAGAGTTATTCTCTCCGTGGTATTATCTAAAAGAGATATATCTATATTCCCTTTAATTGTTTGCCAAGCATAGTTATAGTAATTTAAAGAATTCTCAGTTGCAACAATAGAGTGAGGAGACATGTCAACAGATAGAAGTTCTATTTTTTTATCAGGATATTTCTTTTCTAATTGCTGATGCAGCATAATTGTAGACCAACCTGATCCTGATCCAAATTCTAAAACCCTTACACTATCTCCCTTTGGCTTTAACTCCTCTACAAAAAACATTATGTTATTTAATGCTGTTTTTAAAGATGTAGGATTCAGTCCTTTCCCAAACATTCTAATAATTTCATATTCATCCCATCTCTCAGCTTCTTCAATTTCAGGTGCTTTTGATACAAGTTCTTCGTATAGCTCTCTAGTTTTTTCTATAAACAACTTACTATGCTCTACATTAACAAGAGGGATATTGGGAGCAATCTCTGCATATTTTTGTTCCAACAATTTATCTTTTTTGTTTTGCCAAAAAACAAAATCTTCATCTTTGTACTCCGCTAATATGGAAATATCTTTTTTGTTCTCGTTCATGATACAGAATATTTTATTTTATGATTTATATGAGTAACATATCCATGTAAGAAGCCGAGTGGACAGTTAACTAATATCCATACAATATCTCATAGATTGAGGAAAAATACAAACCCTTTTTGAAAAACTATTATCCTTTAATAAAAAGTACTAACAAAGGAATTAAGAATAACAGGGAATAAGCTAATATATATTTATTATCTTTCTTTTCTGTTTTATTCATTTTCTAATGTATTAGGTAAACAGATAACATTCTACATAGATTTTCTGTCTTGTCAACAATGAACCTAAGTTATGTTACAATACATTTGAAACAGTATATTCAAAATTAAATTATTAATTATTACAAATGACTCAAACAATAGAGGATGGAGAAACAAGAACTACAATACCAGAAGATGATTCTACTTTCGAACCATTACATGCATATCATGCATATCAAAGAGAAAAGTATGGCAATGAATTGATGAATGAAGCAAGCTTAAAACCAGAAGATATGCCAGAAACCTACCAAAAACGCTTATTAGATTTATATCCAAATCCCGAGCAACAAGCATATATTAATGCTATGTTTACAATCTCTCAAGCAGCTGTCTATGGACTATACGCAATGCAATCTTATGCATTCAATGAACAACGAATACCTGAAGTAGAAGAACTATACCCTGCAGATTTAAATCAAGCATTACAAGGTAAAGGTGGACAACCTGGCTATACAAAAATTCCTCTTAAAATGTCACCCTCCAAAGCAAATGATGTTATAACTACAACAAATCTAGCATCATTCCAAATAAAACAGGCTGAGAAAAAAATCGTGGAAGAACACAAAAATACTATAAGGAAAGTTATAAGAGGAAAACTACCAGTAACACATGCACCACTTACCTCCAAACTAAAATTAAAAATTGCACAAACCTCATTACCAATACTATCTAGATTCGCAGGACCAAAAGAACTAGATCAAAGTATAACCGAGCATTTAGATGAAGGTATTACACCAGAAAAATCAAGACGATACACATCAGAGGTTTCAAAAACATTCTCAGAAATAGCACATTATATCGCTGAACCATTCAACCCAACACTTTTATACGGACAGGCAATTGACTGTAGCATTGCATTTGATAATCTGAATATTTACATTCCACCAGTAGCAACATTGGAAGTATATTCAAGAGTTATTGATAAAGCACGACCAGGATTCTTCTCTACAAAACAAATCTAATTGGTCGGGGTGACTCGACTTGAACGAGCGACCTCTTGTACCCCATACAAGCATTCTAGCCATCTGAACTACACCCCGATAGACCATTATATCAAATTATATACCAAAACATATTTAATCTACATTTAATTTTTGAATATTAGAATGTAAATAATTTGACATATTGTTGCATATATGACACAATCCTTAAAGAAAGAAATATATATTCTAAAACAAGCCGAGGAAGAGATAGACTTACTACCAAATCTTGTTAGAAAAAGATATTGGGAATTAATAACGGAGTTTGAGCAGAGAGGGTATCTTGAATATCCTGATTCTAAGAAACTAGAAGGATATGAGCTTTTTGAAATTAGAATAATTGGAGATGGAATATATAGAATTATTTACTGCTATTATAACAATTTTGTAATAATTCTTTCTGCTTTTAGAAAGAAGACACAGAAAACACCTTTAAAAGAAATAAAAAAAGCACTTAGAAGAAAAAATAATATTAGATTGTAAAAATATGAAAAAAACAAAACTTATCCCTTGGAGAGAAGTACAAAAAAAATATATGACAGACAAAGAGATTGAAGAGATGGACAAAAGAGTTGAGGATAAACTAGCTATAGAAGCCTTAAAAGACCTACGCAATGAACTAGGTTTAACACAGGAAGAGTTAGCTGTGAAAAGTGGTATACCTAGAACAACAATTAGTAGAGTAGAGAACGGACACAGAAACATCTCTGTTTACAAACTAGTACAAATTGCCAACAGTGTAGATAGAGATCTACAAATATCTTTTGTAAGAAAGAGAAACAAAAAGTAACTCTTACTTAATCTCAATTATCACCTGATTAGGACTTAAGTTTGCACTCAACCTATACTCAGATCCTGCATCTACAAATGTAAACACAGATGTAGAACCGCTCCTCGATGTATTTAGAGTAATACCTAAAGGAAGGTCATATGTAGCAGATGAACCACCTACCCTATCCAAACTTAAACTGTCAAATGTAACAACTAAATCTCCATCATCATTGTACTCAGCTTTTACTGATGGTATTGGATTATCTCCCTCAGCAGATACACCTAATACAAACTTTAATACACCACCCGATGCTCCATACTCAAAGGAATTAATAGATGCTTTCTTCTCAGCTCCAACACCTGCAATTGTCTGCTCTTTTGACGAAAACTCTGTACTACCAAGATTCTCTAAACCCTCTTTCTCTCCTGGATACTTAACATTCAATGTAATATCCCACTTCTCATCACTAGATTCTTCTACATCAAGCTTAAAGACTGTACTCTGTGATAGTCCAATATCATAGAAACTCTTCTTCTGAGAACCAGACACATTATGATACAACCTAATTACACCTTCTTTGTTAATGGATCTTTCTCTTTGATATCCAATTCCGCTATTATCCTTCTCAACATTAGATAGCTCAACCTTAATTACACCAGAACTTGCACTGTAATATGCAACAGCATGTGGCTTACTGGGACCTTCTAATGAAAATACAAACTCATGATATCCATCTCTTTCAGTATCTACAATCTCTTTTAATGTAAACATATCATCTTCTACCACCTCACCAACTTCCTGCTTTTTAGATGAATATGTAGAGAAATCGGTATTACTCTCTTTTTTCGGTGTTGTTTTTTTCTCTACTTTTTCTACTTTCTTTTCTGCCTCTTCTTCATCATCCCTTCCAACAGTTTCAACAACAGATTCTTTTCTTGAATCTTCCTTCTCTACACCATCTTTGTTCTTGTTCCTTAGAACAATATATGTAACTAATCCACCTACTAAAAGTAAAAGGATTAACAAGTAAACTAACGATTTTTTCATATCTTTACACCTGATATTTTAATAGTAAATAGTAACATAGTATTGAAGATATTGAAATAGATATATTTTGTGCTACTATATATTTACCATGGCAAAAGTAGTAGAAATATCAAATGGTGAAGAAATACCAGTAGAAAACAAGAAACATCCTACTGTAAACACAACACCAAAAGGAGAAGACAAAGCAAAAGAAGCTGATGTTAAGAAAGAAGAAATTACCAACAAGAAAAAAGAATTATTAAAAAAACTACTCTTCCCCATTATTGCAATACTAACTCTAGTTGGAATAGCTCTCTTTTACTACTTTGCAATATACAGATTAAGACCTGTACACCCTTCCAAAGTTGTACTCTTCAAAGAGAAATACATATCATCAGAAGATAGTATCTCCCCCTTCAAATTTAAATTTCCCCTACTTTCAGAACCTAAAGAACCGAAAACAGAGGAAAGTCCATTAAATGGCCTACTCTTCTCTAAAAAAGAGATGGATGTTATGAAAAAGAGAAGACCTGTAGCTGTGATGATAAATAATCATTCAGAAGCAAGACCTCAATCTGGACTAACTAGTACAGACATAGTTTACGAAACAAATGCAGAGAGTGGAATTACAAGATACTTAGGAATCTTTTGGAGCAATGCTCCTGCAAAGGTTGGGCCAATTAGAAGTCTTAGACAATACTATCTTGAGTGGGCTAGTGAGTACGACCCTCTTCTACTTAGAGATGGGTGTGCAGAAAGTACAGATCCAAAAGCTAATGCTTGTGGTAATGTACGCAGATATGCAATTAAAGATCTTGGTACAGTTGGTGCTTGGAGGTGGAATGATGGAAGAAGATATGCACCACATAATGAATATACTTCGATAACTAATGCTTGGGACTATGCAAAGAAAAAAGGTTGGGATTCATTCCCTAGTAGTATTAAGGCATTTGAATTCAAAAACGATGCTGATATGAAAGACAGAGGTGAGAAAACAGTTGTTAAAACAGTATTCCATATGAGGATAAATAATAGTGGAGCATATGATGCCATATGGACATATGACCCTCAAACTAATTCATATTTTAGAAAAATTGGAGGGAAGATAGATACAGATCAAGAGAGTGGAACACAGGTTAATGCAAAAAATGTCGTAATACAAAAAGTCAAAATGTATGCATCCTCAGATGGAACTGCAAGAGTTGTAATCCCAACAGAAGGAGAAGGTGAAGCAGTTATACTTCAAGATGGGAAAATTATTAATGCTAAATGGAAAAAGACATCAAGAACAGATAGAACTATGTTCTATGATTCAAATGGGAAACCTATTAAATTTAACCGAGGAAGAATATGGATAGCTGCCATCCCCACTTCTGAAGGAAAATTTGATATAATTGAGCAATAATATTAAGCAAGTTGGATGGCAATGCTAAAAAAACTTTTCATATCTAAGGTAAGGATTAGTGTATTAGAAGTATTTCTCTCTAATTTAGATGCAGCTCATCATGTTAGAGAACTGGTAAGGATACTTGATGAGGAGATTAATGCAGTAAGAAGAGAGTTAATGAATTTGGAAAGTGCCGGTATTTTGAAGTCTAAGAAGGAAGGAAACAAACTTGTCTACAGGGTTAACAAAGATAATTCAATCCTCTGGGATCTAAGAGCAATTTTTTACAAGGAGTCAGAAATTGGAAAAGCTATAATTGATGTAGCTAAAAAAATCGAAGGAGTCAGTGTTGTTGTACTAACAAACAGTTTTATTCAAAAGAAATATGAGCATAAAACAGATGTAGACTTCCTCTTCATCGGTACAATGAGAGTGAATGACCTGGCAGCTGCAATTACAGAATTAGAAAAAATATTAGGCAGACAGATTAGAATTAGTGCTATTACAAAGGAAGATTTTGACTTTGCAAGAAAAAAGAAGGAACCATTCTTGATGAATATCTTAGAACACGATAAACTAGTCATATTCGGCCAGATATCCGACCTACTATAACTATGAAAATTAGATTTAAAAAACTCAAATTTAAAAACAAATTAAATTTCAAGCCTATCTTCAGATATTTACTGTTAATACTGTTAACAGCATTAATGATTACTTTAACATTAATTGCTCTACCATTAACAGAAAAAATATCTGACAAGATTACCTTTAATCTTAATCCTAAAGATTCTCAATACTGGTCTAAAGAGTATGTAGTAACAGTAGGTACTACAGATAGAAAAGAACTACAAAAGGTAAAGGAAATCATTTACAGAAGATTAAGGAACTTCGGTGTAGAGAGAGTTGCAATATATACAGAGATAGATAATGAAGAATTTTCGCGAATGAGTATAATTGTAAATACTACAAAAGACCCAGATTTAGTTTCTCAATTAGCTACTAGTAGACATTCATACAAAATAGTAACAAGAAAAGAAGATGTTGATTTTGACAACCCAGAAGATCCATATGTAGTAGTCTTTGGAAATAACTATGATTCTACAGATTGGGACTACAATGACTTTAGAACAGTACATATACCAAAAAACAAACTAAGAACATCTGGTGGTGACTACAGATATTTCGCAGTATTTAAACCAAAGATTAACAAACAGAATGAGTTTACAAATTTTCTTAAAGAGCATCAGCTTGAATATATGGGTGTAGAGATAGACTTCTTTGTAACTCCATTTGAAGTACAAGAGATACCAGAGGGAACAACAACTCAACAAACTATTACAATTGGAATATATGCCGAAACAGAAGAGGAGGCAAAAGTAACTAGCCTGCTTTACAATTCTGGAAATATTGAGCCTAGTTTTACTCGAGAGAGTGAGACAGAGAGAGAACCTGATGTTGTTTCTTTAGACTATGTGAAGGTGAGTATTGGTTTAGCAATTTCATTAATAACTGCATATATATACCTCCTACTCTTTAAATATTCAACAAAGGAGAATCTTTTGAAATCTCTCTTAGCAACAGGATTAACAATAGTAACATTCCTTGCATATCTTAAACTCACACATATTCCTGTTGATACATTCTTACTAGCAATTCAATTTATACTAATCATGATATTTATTAGAGCAATAGCTGAGAATAGAGATTCTGAAATCTTCTTAGTTATCAGTAGTATTGTAGTTCTAGTAATTGTCTCACTATTAGGTACTAGTCTAATGGTAATATTTGCACAAGGTATGATTGCTTTAATAGCTTTAGCAAAAGTATCCCTACTCTTCTCTAATTGGTATATAGATAATGTTAAGAAAATATAACTATGGAAATGTTTAAACATGTAATAAACAACTGGAGTATATATCAGACAGTAGCAC
>Ga0255340_1003927_pt1 | contig 14984 bp, 12 predicted proteins | sample wastewater_treat_7_FD_192417 | JGI IMG/M metagenome (GOLD analysis project Ga0255340, IMG submission 192417) | Wastewater microbial communities from Lulu Island WWTP, Vancouver, Canada - plant10 | ecosystem: Engineered > WWTP > Wastewater > Unclassified | place: Canada: Vancouver, British... | reverse complement strand
GTACTCATCCGTAATAAGCCTTGGCTGGCGTCATCCTTGGCAAAATCATTTGTCATCTTTGTGTTTGGTCTTGTCCACCAGGATAAATCCCTGGCCGGGCTTTGGCGTTGGCGGCAAGGTTTCGCCTTTGGTAACGGTGACTTCAGTCCCGGTTTTTCCACCTTTTGGACCAACTACGCCGTATTGTCCAGATTCCGGAGCCTTCTGACCCGGCTTATGCACAGTACCTTTGGGTTTACTCATTCGAATATCCTTTCTGGTCAAGATGACCATCGATCAAAACGCTTTTGACATTCACCATCTGGCAGCCTTGCCCCTTGATCGAGCATTTCCCGGAGGGCAATAACTGCCTGGTTTTCTGTAAGAACTTGGTGAATCACCATTTCATCCAATATCCATAGCACCCCGTGAACCGGTACCCCCTGCGCTTTGGCAAGTTCGTTAAGTCTTCGGTCGCCGGTCACCAAACTTGCATCCAATGCCCTGGTAAGTAATAAAGCAGCCAAGTCGATGGCTGATAATTGACGATGGATTTGCCTTAACCGGACTAATTCGAGCACATTATCAGGTTCAAGACCATGGGTTTGTAATCCAAGATCTCGAAGCGTTTCCCACCCGGGATGTATAAACTCTCCGACCGCAAAATCGGTTGTGAAGAATTGGTATGGAAGACGGAAAACATCGGGCAAAATCTTGCCGTTCTCGAGGTCGATCCAAATATTCGTATCAGTTACCAGAACGGATGGCAAGGTCATTTTGCTGCAGTGCCTCCATCTCCCACCCTAGTTGTAGTGGCTTGCCTAACAACTCCTGTGCCCTGGACCGTGAGATCAAATCCTCAGCCAAAGCGCGATAAATTAACCGTTCCATCCGCATGGGCGTTTCAGATGGATAAGGTTTTCCTGGTTCCTGGCGATGCCAATCATTGACGCGGAACTGCTGGAATAAACGCGCTGCGGTGTTTTCAGAAATAATGGAAAGATCCTTGGCACGGTAAATCCAGGCTTGCATACTTAAGCCGTATTTATGCTTAAGCATGTGCAGCTCGTTGATGTTGAGGTCTGTCCGGTTGGCACCGAGTTCAAAGCGAGCAGTTGCAGCCGGCACGAGGAAAGCCCCGACAAACCGGTTGGCCGCCTGTTCTGGCTTGAGGTCGCTCTGAACATCCAGGATCAGGTGCCCCAATTCATGCCCTAAATTGAATCGCTGCCGGTCGCCTGATAATTCGCCTTTGGTTACAATGACCGGATCGCCATCCGCCTTGAAAGTGCAAGCGTCAAAATGCTCGAAACCAGGGATGATCCCCACCTTGATTCCCCGGTCCTCCAGCAACTGGACCAGATTTTCAATTGCATCATAGCCCAGGCTCCAGCGGTCACGTAATTCTAGAGCTGCGGTTTCAATCTCATCCAGTGAGGTCACTTTGCGCAGGGGGAGGTTTGCTGCATGTTGTTCTTCCGGGAAAAGACTCTCAACCTCGAGATAACGCTCCACCCAATCCTGGATGCGCATCTGGATGGTTTCCTGCTCTTTGACACCCAGTACAGCGTGTTTTCGGTAGGCTTGAAGTTGAACGGAAACCGTACTTGGGCGAAAGAAGAAATCCACCTTGACCTGCAAAGCCTGAGACAGCCGCAACAAAACGCCTGAACTGGGCACATCCTGGTCTCGTTCATATTTTGAGATCGCCATGGCGCTGACCCCAATTTCATCCGCCAGTTTTCGCAAAGAAAAATTGCCCGCTTTCCGAGCCTGTTTAATACGTCCTCCAATGGTCATGGCCGCCTCCTTTTCTCTTTCAGTTTACATAATATCACAAATTATATAATTTGTAAACCGGTATCTGTCAAAAAGGGATTGGGGATGAAACTGCCCTTCTATTTGATTTTGCTTTTCCTTCCCTGATGCTATAATCATTGGAGCAACTGTGATAATCTCAATTCTAATAGCGAGGTGAGCAATGGCCGAAACGGATGAGTTCTGGACGGCAGAAGAAGTCTCAAATTACCTACGCATTCCGCAATCGACCATCTACAAGCTCGCCCAGGACAAAGTGTTACCCGGTTTCAAGGTGGGAAAGCACTGGCGGTTTCGCCGGGAAACGATCCTGGAATGGGTTAAGGAAAAAGAAAATCTGGTGCACCAAAATAACAACTTAATGGACAAGTAAATGGCATCATTGACGCTCTCTCAACTCGAAACCCATCTTTTCAAAGCCGCCGATATCCTCCGCGGAAAGATGGATGCCTCCGAATACAAAGAATACATCTTTGGCATGCTCTTTCTCAAGCGCCTCTCCGACCAGTTCCAGGTGCAGCAGGCGCTTGAATATAAAAAATGGCTGGATGCCGGGTATTCCCCAGAGGATGCGGTCGCTCTCGTCGAGGATCCCAATCTGTACGGCGAAACTTTTTTTGTGCCCAGGCGAGCCCGCTGGCGGCCCGGCGAGCATGAAATCCCCGATGAGAAAATTACGTACATTGTCAACCTGAAAGAGGATGTGGGTAACCAGCTGAATAAAGCCCTGGCTGCCCTGGAAGACGCCAACCCCGAGCTGACCGGCGTGTTGAAGCATATTGACTTTAACGCGCCCAAAGGAAAAACGCGCCTTTCGGACCGCCAACTGGTGGATTTGATCCATCACTTCGATAAATACCGCCTGACCAATGAGGACTTTGAGTTCCCCGACCTGTTGGGCGCGGCTTACGAGTACCTGATCAAAGACTTCGCCGATAGCGCCGGTAAAAAGGGCGGTGAATTTTACACGCCTAACCGCGTGGTGCGCCTGCTGGTCAACATCATCGAGCCGCAGGAAGGCATGACCGTGTACGACCCCACCTGCGGTTCGGGAGGCATGCTCATCCAATCCAAGCAGTATGTGGAAGAGCAGGGGCAGAATGCGCGCAACCTGGCGCTTTACGGGCAGGACAACAACGGCACGGTCTGGTCGATCTGCAAGATGAACATGATCCTGCACAATATCCCCGACGCGCACATCGAAAACGACGACACGCTGGAAAACCCGATGTTCATCGAAGAGGGCTACATCAAGCAGTTCGACCGGGTGATCGCCAACCCGCCTTTCTCGCAAAACTATTCGCGCGCCGGGATGAAGTTCCCGCAGCGCTTCCATCACGGCTTCACCCCCGAAACCGGCAAGAAAGCCGACCTGATGTTTGTGCAGCACATGATCGCCTCGGTCAAACCCGGCGGCAAGATGGCGACGATCATGCCGCACGGCGTGCTCTTCCGCGGCGGGGCGGAAAAAGCCATCCGAGAGAGCATTCTCAAGGAAGGCATTGTGGAAGCCATCATCGGCCTGCCGCCTAACCTGTTTTACGGCACAGGCATCCCCGCCTGCGTGCTGGTGATCAACAAAAACCGCCCGCCGGAGCAGAAAAACGCCGTCCTGTTCATCAACGCCGATGCGGAATTTGGCGAGGGGCGCGCCCAGAACTACCTGCGCCCCGAAGACCTGGAAAAGATCACCCAGGTGTACCGGCAGCGCCGTGAGATTCCGCGTTACTCGCGCCTGGTGACGCTGGACGAGCTGGCCGCCAACGACTACAACCTCAACATCCGCCGCTATGTGGATAACTCGCCCGAGCCAGAGATCGAGGACGTGCGCGCCCACCTGGTGGGCGGCGTGCCGAAGCGCGAGGTGGCGCGCTATGCCGACCAGCTCGCCCGCTTTGGTCTGGCGCCCGAGGTGGTCTTTGTGGAGCGCGACGCCGATTACTACGACTTCAAGCCGGAGATCAAGACCAAAGCCGATATCCGCCCGCTGATTGAAAACCACCCGAATGTCAAAGACCGCCAGGCGGAGCTGGAAGCGCGACTGGAGAGCTGGTGGAACGATGCAGCGAAAGCGATAGACAAATTCCCCGGGCAGAATCATCTGGCAGAATTCCGACGGCATTTTCAAAACACCCTGCTGCAGGCGTTGCTGCCAGTGGGTGTACTGGATGAATTCCAGATCGCCGGCATTTTTGCCAACTGGTGGGAGGCTGAGCGCTATGATTTCAAAACTATCGTCGCCGCCGGCTGGAGCCCCAGCCTGATCCCGGACGAGTACATTCTGGGCGCCTTTTTCCAGAAAGAACAGGCGGAAATTGAAGCGCTGGAAAGCCGGGTGGCAGAATTGCAGGCGGAACTGGATGAGGCGCTGGCGGCAGTGGAACTGGACGCTGAGGACGAAAGTGAAGAAACAGACAGCGCCCCCAGCGCCGCTGAAGTGAAGCAGGCGATTAAGAACCGGATTGCTGAGATTAAAGCAAATTTCAAAACTGGCACGAAATCAGTTGAACTTAGTGCATTAGATCAAATACTCGAAAGAATTGAAATAGCAGAAAAAGAATTACGAAAAGCTCAGCGTGGTTTAAATTTACTAAGGTCAGATTTAGAGAAATTAGTTAATGAAAAGAGACATTGCATGTCATCGGATGAATCGAGAGTATTAAACATGTCTCGATTAAAGAATCTAATCATGGATGTATTATTGCGTTACCTAAAATCCGAATCGGCGTATTTATCCAATAATTTTGGAAAGATTTGGAGTAAATATTCACTTTCGTTACTACATATTAAAAACTGCCACGAAAATTCAATCACAAAAATGAATCAATACCTAAAGGATTTGGGATATGCATGACTGGCAACAAATACTCTTGGGTGATGTGCTTCTCGATATTGCGGATGGAGGAACACCCTCTCGTTTGGATCCCAATAATTTTAATGGCGGCATTCCTTGGGTGGTTATAGATGACATAAAACATGAGATTTGGGAAACAAAAGAAACTTTAAGTAAAAAGGGGTTATCCAGTAGTTCCGCTAAGTTGTGGCCTGTAGATACAGTAATACTTTCAACAGGAGCAACTATTGGCGAAGTCGGAGTTGCAAAGGTTCCTCTAGCAACAAAACAGGGGATTTCTGGCCTAGTATGTAACCGACGAATTAATCACCGCTTTTTATACTACAAACTTCAATCATTAAAGAATTACCTGAATTCAATAGCTCAGGGAAGCACAATTCGCGAAGTTCGTCCACCGATTATAAAGAGAATTGAAATTGATTTACCGACCATCCAAGAACAAATAGGCATTGCTAAAGTCCTAGAAGTTATGGACGACGCCATAAAGCAGACCGAAGCGCTCATCCGCAAATACCAGCACATCAAGCAGGGTCTCATGCAGGATTTACTTAAGGTAAAAGAATCCTGGACAATTTTACCGTTAGGAATTGCCTGTAAAAAAGGTGGAGGATCTGTACAAACGGGTCCGTTTGGAAGTCAGCTCCATTCCAGCGATTATAAAGATGAGGGTATTCCAATTATTACAGTGGAACACTTAGGTGATAATGAGATAATTCATAAAAATCTTCCTCTTGTAGGGAAAGAAGATTACCGGAGATTATCCAAATATAAAATTATCACTGGTGACTTAGTTTTTAGTCGAGTAGGTGCAATTGATCGGTGTGCTTATGTGTCAGAAAATGAAAACGGATGGCTTTTTTCAGGTCGTCTTCTACGAGTAAGACCGGGCTCTTTATTTGATTCAAGGTTCCTTTCGTACTTATTAAACCATTACCCTTCACGACTATGGATACTAAACAATTCCGTTGGGTCAACAATGAAATGTTTGAATACGACAATTCTATCTGAGTTACCAATTCCCATTCCCTCAATGACGGAACAAAAAGAAATTGGCGAGAAAATATCCTCAATCGACAGGTTAATTCAAGATTTAGTTCAAGAAATGGAAAAACTTACACGCATCAAACAAGGTCTCATGCAAGACCTGCTCACCGGCAAAGTGCGCGTGAATGCATTACTAGAATAATCAGGAGGGAAAGACAATGCCCAAAGAAATCGCCATCCAGATCCAGGGAAAAGAACGCACCGTCAGCGAGCTGCTCAAAGCCAAGAAGTACTCGATCGACTATTATCAGCGCGAATACCGCTGGGAAACCAAACACATCAGCGAGCTGATCGAAGACCTCGCCAACAAGTTCTTCTCCTATTACGACAAAAAGCACACCCTGCCGCAGGTGGGCAACTACGGCAATTACTTCCTGGGTTCCATCGTCATCAGCCACAAAGAAGGCGAAAACTTCATTGTGGACGGGCAGCAGCGCCTGACCTCACTGACCTTGCTTTTGATTTACCTGAATAATCTGCAAAAGGCACATCCCAAACCGGTGGATGTCAAAGACCTGATCTTCTCCGAAGTGTATGGCGAGAAATCCTTTAACATTGACATCGACGAGCGCACCGCCTGCATGGAAGCGCTTTACAGCGATCGGAAGGAACAGATCGATCTGACCGATGCCTCCGAATCGGTGCGCAACCTGGTCAACCGCTATACCGATATCGAAGAGAACTTTCCGGAGGAACTGAAGGAGGATGCGCTCCCCTATTTCATCTGGTGGTTGCAGCAAAAAGTGGTGCTGGTGGAGATCATTGCGTTCTCGGATGAAGACGCCTACACCATCTTTGAGACCATGAACGACCGCGGGCTGTCGCTCAGCCCGACGGATATGCTCAAAGGTTACCTGCTGGCGAACGTCAACGGCACGAACAATAAAGATGAACTGAATGAACTTTGGAAAGAACGGTTATATGACCTGATCAAGATCAGCAAGGAAGATGAAGCTGACTTCTTCAAAGCCTGGCTGCGCGCTCAGTATGCCGAGACAATCCGAGAGCGCAAGAAAGGCGCCACCAACAAAGGTTTCGACATCATCGGCACGGTTTTCCATAAATGGGTGCGCGATGAACATGTGAAAATTGGCTTGAACCACCCGGAAGATTACCGGGATTTCATTCTGCGCCAGTTCACATACTTTTCGAATTACTACATCAACATCCGCCAGGCTGCAATGAAGTTCAATCTGGAGTTTGAATATATCTATTACAACGCCAGTAATTACTTTACCCTGCAGTATCCACTGCTGCTGGCACCATTGACGACCAATGATGATCCAGCGACTGCCAAAAAGAAAATCCGGTTGGTTTCTGGTTATATCGATATTTTCATCGCCCGTCGGGTCTGGAATTTCCGCACGCTGGGTTATTCAGCCATTGTTTACACCATGTTCAACCTGATGAAGGAGATCCGCGGCAAGGGTGTTTCGGATTTGGCGGCGATGCTGCTGTAGGATTACACTACATATTGGACATTAAGTAAAAAAGAATAGCAGGAAGTGGAAACATCCGTTATTGTTATTGCGCTGAAACAAAGCAATAAAGGAGAGCCACAACCTGCTATGGATAAGATAACACAAGATATGAAATATCGACATTCGATAGTGAAATATGCGCTCAGCCAGGGAGTCAGCAAGGCTTCACGCAAATACAATAAAAGTCGCAGTTATATATATTTTTGGCTCAAGCGATATGATGGAGAAATCAGATCATTATCCTGCCAATCGAGATGTCCAAAAAACCACCCCAATCAACACAGCCAGGAAGAGATCGCGCTGATACGTCGGTATCAGCAACGAAATAAAGGCTTGGGATTATATGAATTGTGGTTTAAGCTCAGGGAACACGGTTACGGACGCCATTATGTCAGTTTGTACAGGGTTATGCGTCGGGAAGGATTGCTCAGGCAAAAGGGGGAGAAAAAGAAAAAGTACAAAGCACAAGCTTATGAACAGATGCAGTATGCTGGACAAAGGATCCAGGTAGATGTCAAAGTGGTGCCTGGGTACTGCATTGTGGATAATAACTGGAAAAAGTATTACCAATACACGGCTATTGATGAATACAGTCGTTTGAGATATCTGGAAGCTTTTCAGACCGCGGACACTTTCTCATCGGCTACGTTTATAGAGCATGTCATTACATGGTTCAGCAAGAAGGGGATTCAGATTGAATGTGTACAAACTGATAATGGGGTTGAATTTACTAAGCGTTTTCTAAGAACGAAAGATGAGCAAAACTACAGTTTGTTCGAAACTATCCTGGCTCAAAAAAACATCAGACATAAACTGATCAAGCCCTATACCCCAAGACATAATGGGAAGGTAGAACGGAGTCATAAGGAGGACCAGAAGCGTTTATACAATAAGGCAAAATTCTTTTCATTTGAGGATTTCAAGAAACAGCTGCGAAGACACAATCAGCGTACTAACCATATTCCGATGAAACCACTTAATTTCTTATCTCCTGTCCAATTCTTATCTCTCTCTGTCCAATATGTTTGACAATCCTACAGTTTCGGATTTGGCGGCGATGCTGCACCAAAAAGTGGATGAACTGGAAGACACGTTTGACAGCAATGACCGCCTGCGCATCCATCAGCAAAACCATTACTACATTCATCGAATGCTTGCTCGCATCACTAATTACATCGAATCACAGTGCGGAATTGAATCCAGTTACGCTACCTACATTGACACAAATATTAAAAAGCCTTTTGAGGTTGAACATATTTGGGCAGACAAATTCGAGCGCCACACTGATGAATTCAATCATCCTACTGATTTTGGCGATTATCGCAATCGTATCGGTGGTCTTGTTCTTTTACCAAAAGGATTCAATCAAAGCTTAAACGATGATGAATATGAAACGAAGATGCAGGCTTACTTTGGACAGAATATGCTTGCACGCTCTTTAAATAGCCTTTGCTATCAAAACAATCCTGCATTTAACCAATACATCCAGCGCAGTGGTCTGCAGTTCAAACCACACACACACTTCAATAAAGCTGATCTGGATGAGCGTCAGGAATTGTATCGGCAAATCTGTAAACAGATCTGGTCAACCGACCGGTTTGAAAATGAGTTGAAATAGGGGTTGTCATGGATCAAAATCGTCTCAATGAACTTGAACAGGTTGAAGAGCCTTTTTTACGTCAATTGGAAAGATTAGGCTGGCGGATCTTAAGAGGCGATAAATACGATCCTGCCAGCACTCTACGTGAATCGTTTTCAGAAGTAATCATCGAAAGCGAACTTCTTGCTGCTTTGCGACAGATAAACCCATGGATGGAAGAAGAACAAATCACGGCCATGGTGCACCGCATCCAGACCCCGCAAGCAAATAGCCTGCTCAAAGTCAATGAAGAAATTCTGAATCTGTTGCTGGAGGGCTGGCCGGTAGACTTGAACCACCAAACCCGGGAGAAAAGCCCGACGGTTCGTTTTCTAGATTTTGGTTATAGTGCCAATAACCGCTTTCTGGCAGTATCCCAGTTCAAGCTGAATGTCCCAGGTACCGAAAAACACATCATCCCAGATATCGTCTTGTTTGTAAATGGGCTACCCCTGATCGTGATTGAATGCAAATCACCAGCCATTGCCGATCCATTGGGCGAGGCGGTCGAGCAGTTGAAACGTTATGCCAATTGGCGCGGCATGGTTGAAGGCAACGAAAAACTCTTCTGGTTCAATCAGTTCCAGGTCGCTACCTACCGTCAAAAATGTTGCTACTCAACCATAACCGGTGAGCTGGAACACTTTATTGAGTGGAAAGACCCTTATCCTTATAAATTATCGGATATTGATACCGAAGGCGGTGAATCGGTCAACAGCCAGCAGCTGCTGACCCAAGGCATGCTCTCTCCTACCAACTTGTTGGATATCATCCATAGTTTCACAGTTTTTGTCACCGATGATAAAGGGAGAATCATTAAACTGGTACCTCGCTATCAGCAATACCGAACTGCGCGAAAGATCATTACCCGGTTGAAAGAAAAAAACACGCCGGCGGAAAAAGGGGGGATCGTTTGGCACACCCAGGGTTCGGGAAAGTCGCTCACCATGATGTTCGTGGTGCGTGCCATGTTTCACGATTCAAGTTTAAATCAATACAAAGTAGTATTTATAACCGATCGCACCGACCTGGAAAAACAATTAGGGGATACTGCCCAATCCGTTGGATACAGTCTGAAAAAAGCGAATTCAATTGCTTCATTAAAGGAATTTTTACGTTCACAAACGCCAGATCTGGTCATGGGAATGATCCATAAGTTCCAGGAAAATGAATTGAAGCAGCAATTTCCACAGCTTAATTCATCTGACAAAATCCTGGTGATGATTGACGAAGCTCACCGCACGCAGTACAAGTTGTTAGGTGCAAATTTACAAGTATCGCTGCCAAATGCGGTTCGAGTTGCTTTCACAGGAACACCGATTGAAAAAACAGAACGCACCTTTGGGGGATATATTGATCAGTACTCAGTCCGTCAGGCTGTCGAGGATGGGGTCACCGTCGAGATCGTCTATGAGGGTCGTACGCATAAAGGCGATGTGACAGATAAAGAGCAGATGAATCGCCGCTTTGAAGATGTATTCTCAGCGGTGGATAAAGATGAGCGACAATTGATTCTGGATCGCTATACCTGGCGAGCCTATCTTGAAGCGGAAGAAGTGATCCGTGATAAAGCTGCGGATATGTTGGAGCATTACCTGGAACAAGTTTTTCCTAACCGCTTCAAAGCTCAGGTTGTTGCGGTATCACGGCTGGCAGCAATCCGTTACAAGCAATATCTGGATGCGGCCTTGCAAAAAAAGATCGAGAGCTTACAAGCGAGCGGCGGTTCAATAGAGGATATAGAACTGCTAAAACGAATGAAAGTCGAGGTGGTGATTTCGGGTACAAACAACGATGAAGCCATCTATAAACCATTCACGGAAGATAGCCAGCATGAACGCGTGATTTCCAGCTTTAAACTACCTTTTGACCAAACCAATGAGGCGGGGGTTTCAGGCGATGTGGGCATTCTGGTAGTGCAAAGTATGTTGATCACCGGATTTGATGCACCCGTTGAACAAGTGATGTACCTCGACAACGTCATTAAAGAACATAATTTGCTCCAAGCAATCGCACGGGTAAATCGCGTTAGCAAGAATAAAAGCTGCGGCTATATTGTCGACTACGTTGGATTAGCTCATCATTTAAGGGAAGCATTATCAGTCTTCGACGAAAAGGACAAAGATGAAATTCTTTCTGTTGTAATCGATCAAAGTGCCGATATTGATACTTTGAAATATATTCATTACCAGGTGAAAGATTTCTTTAACCAATATGATACGAATCTCAAAGATATTGATGCCTGTGTAGATGTACTGGCTGATGAAGAAGTTCGAGATGAATTCATTAGCCTGCTGCGTGCTTTCAATAAAGCGATTGATCGCGTTCTCCCGGATCCTGAGGCACTTCGATTTGTTTATGATTTAAAGACACTTTCATGGATTAGTGAATCCGCGCGTAACCGTTACCGCGATGAGAAATTGAGTATTCGGGATGCAAGCCGGAAAATTCGTGAGATCGTGGACGAATTCTTGATTTCCAAAGGCGTCGATCCCAAGATCCCTCCGCTGCCAATTTTTTCTGATGCATTTAAGGCTAAAATTCGCCAGAATAAGACATCTCGCGCAACCGCAGAAGAAATTACAACAGCAATTCGAGAGCATATCAGCGAGAATTACGAAACTGACCCGGAGTTTTATGAACGACTCGGAGAAAAACTTGAAAAAGTTCTGGCAGAATATCAGGATAATTGGGACAAATTAGCAAAAGAGCTAGAAGAAGTTTTACAAACCCTTGCAAAGGGTCGGGCGGATGAAAGGAATTATGGACTTAATCCCAAAACCGAACTACCTTTTCTTGCATTGCTAAAACGCGAATTATACGGAACGCAAGCCCTACAAGATTTACAAGAAACGGACCTTAGCCGCTTATTAGCGACCACTAATGACATTTTGGAAATCGTCCATAGAGAGACACGACAAGTAGATTTTTGGGAGAACTTCCCAGCCCAAAAACGGTTAAAATCATTCGTCTTGACACATTTATTGATGAACTTCAGGGACAAACCCGAATTTGTGAGGAACCGAAATCAGGTAGCACAGAAGATCATCGAGTTAGCTATGCATATTCGGTAATCATTATGATTAGGATTGACCAGGTTATTCGTACGGACAGGAAAAGCATCGCCTTAATTGTTAAGCGTGATGGAGAATTGATCGTTCGAGCACCCCGAAACGCGACGGATGAGCAAATATTTTCTGTGATTAATCGAAAAAGTAGTTGGATTGAGAAAAGACGACAAGAAGTTTTATCTACCTATCCGCAAACCGGCAAAAAGGAATTTGTGAATGGAGAAGGTTTCCTGTATCTTGGTAAATCATACCGTTTGAAGATAATTAGCCAAGGTGATGTTCCTTTAAAGTTGGATACATTCTTTTTTTTAGATCAAAATGCTTTAATAAATGCAAAATCTGTTTTTATCGATTGGTATAAAGACAAAGCAAAGGATGTGCTTTCAGATCGTGTTGCTTGGTATAGCAAAAAAAGTGGCATTATTGTAAAGCAAATCAAAATCACATCTGCAAATTCACGCTGGGGATCATGCAGCGCTAAAGGAACACTTAGTTTTCCCTGGCGTTTGGTCATGGCGCCAGTACCTGTCATTGATTATGTTGTTATTCATGAACTGATTCATGTTGTTGAGAAAAACCACAGTAAAGATTTTTGGGATAAAGTACACGTATTAATGCCTGATTATCAACAAAAGATTGAGTGGTTGGACATCAATGGGCATATATTAAAGATTTGAAGTCCCATCAAGAATTTTACAAAAGGAAACCACATCGGCAAGGGTTAATTTTTCCTAAAATCATAACACCTCCCCTTTTTTACAGACATCATCCACGATAACCCAATCCCCTATTTTAATCAGGTAGAGAAAAATGCAAATCTCCAAATATAATTAAAGGATGGTTACCGACAACACCTTCGAAATCACTCTCGAAACCTGGATCATTTCCGATACCCATTTCTTCCATGAAAATATCGGAAGGTATTGTAACCGCCCAAAAAACTGGCAAGAACTGATTATCAAGAATTGGAATGACTTGGTTGCCCCAGGCGAAACCGTCCTCCACCTGGGCGACTTTGCATTGGGCAATAAAAGCAATTTCGATCTGCTAACGGGCTTGTTGAACGGCAGATTGATTTTGATTCAAGGCAACCACGACCGGATCAGCAAATCTTATTGCGAAACCCGTGGCGTAACCTTGATTAAAAATTCCCTGAACGTCGAGATATCAGATCAGATGAAACTGATCTTTTCACATCGTCCGGTTGTGCCACTGGAAAATGGATGGATCAACCTTCACGGTCATATTCATAATGTTCCACCGCCCCCTGAAGGCTCCAATCTAGGACCTAACCATATCAATATGAGCGTTGAGGTCAGGGAGTATCGTCCCTGGCGGTTGGTTGATATTCTCAAAATTATCAAGGACCATCCAACAGAGAACGATGTGTCACTCCGTTGACCCATTCCCCCTTAAGACTCTAGGGGATCAAAGTGGATGGAACAGAGTGCACTCCGTTCCCATGGATCAAGATGGTTATTCCTTGCACAAAAAAATATGCCGATTTATTTGTGCAAATATTTCCAGTCTCTCATCTGCTAGACTCTCCATTTGACCTATGTATGATGGTGCAATTTATGCCCATTTAGAGTCAAGTTTTCGGGATAGAGAGGTCATTCCAGATCAAATGGTATTTCCATATCCCTTTACGGTAAAAGGCGCTTCAGCGCTCTTCCTGTTCAATCAACGTCTGCGGTAAGGTCTGCGTCAACGTCTGCGGCGTGTCAACAAGGCGTCTGCGGCACGTCAGCGAGGACGCAGACCTAAATTTTTTGTCGATATTTAAATTTATCTTTTTCCGGACTTTGAAATCATCAGCCAAACAATAGGATACGTCATCAGGAATTTTAGGTCATTTAACCTTCAGATCAGTTAACCCAGATATCAGGGGAGATGCAATAATTCTCTATTGCTGGACGATCCTTCACTTTCACTGTATGATTAACTTGTAGTAAATCGCATTCTGTGAGCAGTCCGTGAAACTCGATCAATCCCGTTTGGAATATTACATCACTCCCGAACAGGCCGCCAAACAGCTTGGGATGGATTTGGATTCCATTTACCAACTGGCAGATGAGGGAAAACTTCAGGCAGCCGTGATGACCGATAGAAGTATTGGCATCAGCCAAATCAGCGTCAATAATCTGCTGCCCAAGGAAGCCTTACCTGAGTATCAGCTCAACGCCGGCTTGAAAGGCGTTCCAATCAGCATCAATGAAGCCGGCCGGAAATACAAGCTCAACACCTCCACCCTCACGCGCTGGATGCAGCGAGGGCTGATCCACCAATTGGGCAAAGAGGGTCGAAAGACACTGCTGGATGAAGCGGACGTGGCATACTGTGCCAGAGTTTATCGCCAAAACAGTGGTCAAGGTAAATGGGCATTTGATGACTCAGGACGTCCATATAAAAAGTGATCCCCCAAATAAATACTACAAGATATTGATAAACTTGGAGTAATATGCTACAATAAATTCAACCGATGAGGTTGATTTTTTTACCTCAATTTACTCCAAGTTGACTTGTATCTTGTAGAATAAAGGAGATTGCATGACAGAAACAATGAATTTTGGACTTGATCTGGGAATGGGAGCGCTCAAGCTGCACGGGAATCAGCAGAGCATTCAATTGATCTCTCAGGTCGCGGTCAATAATGGGCCTCTGGTAGGGCGCATGCTGGGGTTGGGCAGTTCCCGCCTGCCGCTGCGAATCGCTTTGCCGTCGGGAAGCACGTTCTTCGTTGATAGCGGCGCACACGACAGTGGACGGCCAGTAGAAAACTTGAGCATGGATCGTTTTGCCGGTTCACCGGAAATGCTGGCGCTTTTCTATGGAGCATTCACTCGCCTTATTCAGCGGTCGGGTGACAATTCTCAGCCGGTCAGCATCACCTGTGGTTTGCCATTGGATACCCTCTCCGGGGAGGAAGCGCGAACCACGGTGGAGAGCATTCAGCGTTGGATGAAAGCAGATCACATCTGGAAAGCCAATGACCAGGAACATCACCTGAATGTGACCGAGGTTCGGGTTACTTCTCAGCCGGCTGGGGCTTTGTTTGATTATGTGCTGGATGATGAAGGCAAGGTCGTACCTGAGCG
>Ga0255340_1003911_pt1 | contig 15039 bp, 14 predicted proteins | sample wastewater_treat_7_FD_192417 | JGI IMG/M metagenome (GOLD analysis project Ga0255340, IMG submission 192417) | Wastewater microbial communities from Lulu Island WWTP, Vancouver, Canada - plant10 | ecosystem: Engineered > WWTP > Wastewater > Unclassified | place: Canada: Vancouver, British... | reverse complement strand
TCATTTCCTATACTTACTCCATATTCATTTATTCCCATTTCTGCTCCCCATATCCATGATGGTTTTACAAGGAGTATAGCGTGGTGTTCTTTGGGATCAGGTATGGATATGTATGTACATTCTACTTTTCCTCTAGCATTACCAGAGGGAAAGAAGAGTACTAGATTGGGTTCATTTACAGACCTATCACTGTTTTTAAGGAGTACAGAGTATTTGTTTTGTTTAGTCCATAGTGTATCACACATATGTTATTTAAAGATATCATATGGGGGTGGAGGTGTAAATATTTGTTAAAATCTCATTAAATTAATACAAAATGTCTTTGCATATTTAAGGGAATGGTAGTAATATGGAGATAGATAAATTGTCATTTATCTAAACACTATGTCAAAATCAACAAAGAAACCAAAAGTAGAGAAGAAAACAGATGTTCAGCTTACAAGAGAAGAACAGGAGTATTTACAACAACTTCTTGAAGCACAGATAGTACGTATAGAGTATCTTAAATCAGAGAAAAAGGCACCTAAGCAGTTAGAAACAGATTTAGAGCTTGCTCAAAAAGTTCAATCAAAAGTAGATGTTTCTTACCTCTAATGTTTCTTTCTATTGATGAAAGTTTTAATAGCAAGAAGATGGTCTTAGGAGGTATTGTATCCCCTATTTCAAGTATACCTAAGTATGAGAAGCATTTTGCTGCTTTAAGGATAGAAAAAAAGATATTTGGTGAAGTTAAATGGACTAATATAGATCAGTATTCTAAAAGATATACAGAATTTCTTGATATTTTTCTCAATGATCCTAACTCAACCTATCATTCCATCTGTTATTCACAGAATGCTAAGAAATATCATGCTGCATATACTCTCATACGAACAGTTACATGGAAGATTGAGAATTACTGTAGGAGAAGAAATGATTTTTCATTGTTAAAGGAGCCATTCTATGTATTATTTGACAATGATGAAGAGAAAGGACGAATAGGGACAAAGGAGATTAAGAAGATAAAAGAGGGAGATAGAAATTTTAAAATACCTTTAGATTTCTGTAATCAGGGTGCTTCACATGTCATTGGTCATTTACAGCTAACAGATCTCTTGACTGGTGCTATTAGTTATAGAGTTAATAATCTAACTCCGAACAAAAATCAAAAATTGATAATAGATCATATTATTAAGAAGAATGAGGGTATAGATCTTAATTTTTCAGCAGATAAGTTACCAGGATTATATGAATACAAGATACAGATGTTTAATCCTGATAACAAAATTCATCAAAATAAGTAGTATAAGAAGATTTTTAATATCTGTACTTCTATTTTTTCCCTACTGCAACTTCTCAAATGTACCATCTGCTAACAGTCTGTAATATCCTGATCCCTCTGGTCCATATAGACTCCATGAGTTAATAGGAACTTGGTATGCTAGACCTGTACTTGGTGAAGATAATGTCTCATATCCTCTCATACCTTCTACCCATTTCTCATTAGATTCAGTTACTAAACCTTTTTGATAGGCACTACTTTGAACAGTAATAGGAGCCCTTAGATTCTCAGTAGGATCAACTATTGGTAGTAATGTATTCTTCCTTATGATACTACTATCAACAAAGGTAAGACTATCTTGCATCTTCTGTAAATTATCTTTTACATTCTCCCAAATCTCAGTTGTTGACATCTGTCCAATTGCAAAAGCAGACCTATATTCAGAATATGGAGGCTGATATACTCCCACAGTTATTTTCGCTACAAGAGGAGTACCTTGCATACTACCACTAAGATTAAATTCCTGTACACTGTATCCTAATATCTGAGAAGGTAATACTTCTCCATCTGTTAATGTTACATCCTTTATCTCTTTAATCTGTGAAAACATCTCTTCTACCCAAGACCTAGGTGTATATTCTCCTTTCAATTCAGTAGTATATGTATAGGTAAATACTGTTCTTTGATCAGATCTTACTAAATCAATACTGTTTTTTTGTTCTCTATCAACTTTAAAATCAGATGGTATATCTAGCTGGAAATATTTCCCTTTGTATCTCTTAAAACCTTCAGGAGTTTCTTTCTCTACCTCTTCTTTAGGTTTTGCTGCTAAAATATCATCTGTAAGTACTTTTGTTCTTGCAAAACACCCTGAAATTTCCTTTAAGAAACTTTCTCTCTCTTCAAATATCTCTGCAGGTGCCCAATATACTTTAAATGTAACAAAATCTTTTGTTTTAGATACATGCATCTTCCCTTTAATATCATATTCGTTAATTTGAGCTATGACATCTGCATAAATCTCATCTTCTGATTCTTCTACCTCTTGAATTTCCTGCATTTCAAATGTCCCACCTCCTTCTTCAGCAGTTTCTTTTAAGATTTTAGAGAAAGTATTTAGGAAATCCTCTTTAGTTAATTCCTGCTGTAATTTAGCAGTATATATGAGTACTGCAGTAGTGTTGGTCTCATCTTCCATTATGGAGACAGTACCACTATCAACCGCATAGTACCATCCATTTGGAACACCAATACTAAAGGCATTCTCAGGATACTCTATCCTCTTAAACGAACAACTAGGATTGTCGTTTTCTACAGTCTCAGCGTAATACTCATCTCTACCAATACCTAAGTTCTTTAGAATTGTTTCTAAAGATCCTGTTAGATAGAGAGCACCTAAGAGTGTAATGATGAGGATTAATAATATAGAAATAATTATAGATTTCTTGTATTTTGTAAAGAAATCTTTAGTCGGGCATTCTTTCATATCGCTTAATGATATAAAATTATGTCTTGTAAAAATTGTAGCAAATATGAGGATGGTGTCAAGTTTTAAAATGTAATTTTGTTGTATTAATAATCCTCTACCTCCTGACTCTGTTCTTCTAGTGTTATCTTCCCATCCCAATTAACAAGATACTCTACTTGTCTTAGGAATTCATCTTTAGAATCAAAAGGTTTAACAATATATTCTGATATATTATCTATCTTTACCCATTCATAGAATCCTTCATCTGTAGATATTAATGTACCTGTTGGATTAGAAATCTTAAAGTAGAAAAGTATTTTATCTACAACTAATTCTTTTGTATCCTTAGCATATAATTTATTATGTAATATCTTTATAAGTTCAGAATCTCCATCTAAACCAGTTTCTTCCTTTAACTCCCTCTTAGCTGCATCTACAATATCTTCTCCATACTCTACTCTACCTCCTCCAAATCCCTGACAGTCATAGAATGGTGATTTCTTTCGAGTATAGATTAATACTTCCTTGTTATCATTTACTACACCTAGATATACAGTAAGTTTTGCTTGTTTTTTCATTTCTATTTTCTCTGTATCAAGTTTTTCACTTAGAGATAATCCTTCATTAGTTAGTGTATATATATTATTCTCCTTTTTAACTAAGTTCTCTTTCTGTAAAGTATTTAGATGAAAACAGAATTGATTATTATCTATATCAGGTAGTTTTTTTTTAGTTCTGAGAACTTTGATTCTTTTGAAAATACTAATTTCTTTATTATTTGTAATTGAATATTATGCATATATCTATATATTAGTTATATTAATAACTGAGTATATCATTGAGAATTTTTAGTAAACAAGTCTAGAGGAGTTGACTAGATGGATAGGTGCTAAAAACCGAAAAGCACCTCTGGTTGACTTATCTCATTTAATATTTTTATCCTATGTAATGGTATCTCTAAATCGTGAGATATTTGTTTTGTCCAGAATTATCTGATAAAATTGCAAATAACTTTTAAGAATCTTATCAATGAATAAAAGGATAGAGTTAAAGTATCTTATTATAGCTATTCTCGCTTCACTAGTTGTTGGCTTCCTGATAGGAGAGGAATGTTGTACTTCTAGGCTTACCAGAATAATTTCCAAATCGTCTGTATCAACAATTAAGTCTAAAAAAGAAGATACTACTAAAGTAGTGGATGTTCCTATTGGAGACGAAATTAATCTTGCATCAGTCAAGATTATAGTTAAGTCCTTTGAGGAAGTACAAAATATTCAGCCCGGTTGGGGTGAGCCTATATTTCCATCTGAAGGTGGAAAATTTGTTAAAATAGATGTTAGTGTTACAAATACTACAAATTCTGAGTTTACATTAGGTTCTAATTGGGCATTACTAGTTAATGAAGATGGAAAGGAATTTTCAGAACATGACAACTCTTATGAATTAGATGATTATATTGGTTATGAGACATTGAAGCCAGATATTCCCGTATTAGGTAGTTTTATATTTGAGGTTTCGGAGAGTTCTGATGGTTTATCTTTGGTATTGTCTAAAGCAGGAACATCAGAAAAGTATCGAGTTAAATTAAACTAATTTTATTTATAACTTAATATGAAAGATAAAAAGAAGTGGGTATATGTTGTTATAGGAGTTGTTGCTCTAATAGGATTAGTAGCCTACTTGATTTGGGGTAGAACAAAAGTGACCGAGAAGGATGGGGTTACACAGGTAGAAAAAGATCGAATAGTTACTGAGACAGTAACTTATATACGAGATGATATATCTTATGCAATAACAAAGAATAAGATAACTAAAACAGCTTCTGTTAAGATTTCCTACCCTATTCCGGATGATGATGAGATAGTAGACTTTTTTGGTGAGAAAGTAACGATGGTACCTTTTACTGTAAACTTCTCTTGTGTAATATTTAATGCTGCTTTTTTTGATATTGAAGGATATAACGAGATAATTTCTTCATTTGGTAATGAAGAAGCTTCTGAAGAAGCAATAACAGAGGATGAGGAGTTTCTTAACAAGTTGGGTGATTACAAGGTTACAGAATTCTATGTAGATTTCTTTGATGCTGAGAACCAAGAGAAAATAGCAATGTGTAAGTCAAAAGAGAAAGGTAATGAGAATATCAAGTTTGAAGCATTTAGAGATTATGCAGATATGAAATCTTTCTTTGGTGCTCAAATAGGTGTATTTGAAGAGAAGAAAGAAGAAACAGGATTATAATGGCATTATCTGGGGTGCTTTAAGGGACTCATTCTTAAACCTCAGGTTGCAAATTATGATAAATAGAAATAACTTGGAATATCTACTGAAATACTTAAACAACCCTTTTTCTTTTGTTCCCTAATTAAAGGAAATATTGCTATACTTAAATAGCTAGATGAAATCCATTATTACAATCAAAAATACGTCAGAAAGAACTCCTATGTCATTTACAAGGAAACTGGTTGTTGGTGGATTGCTAGTATTAACAATTGCTGTTTTTTCCTTTGCAATATTTGTTTTCATTATTGCTTATCCATATCCATCTCCGAAACCCGAAGTCTCCCCCGTGGTAAAAGGATTAGATTATTCTTCTTCAATAGGTAAAAATGAGGATTCAGTAGTAAATTATGATGTCGAAATTAAGGCGCCTTTTAAAGAAGAGTTAATAGAATACCTAGACCAGCTAGTCTTTTTTCTCTATCTTAACGATTCTGCCTTTAGACTTATGGATGAAGATATGAAACAAGAAAGGGTATATATTAACTTGATAAGACTGAATGGAGAACTCTGTCCCTATGAAAAATATGATGGTATAAAGGAAGGAATACCCGAAGAAATACAAAAGAAATTAGTCAATATCGAGACTTTAAACGGGGATTTTTGCGAGAAGTTATTTGAAAGTAGCAATTTAATGATTCAGTATCTCGAAACAGAGAATGTTGAAGAAATGAAGGACTTACTTGGGAAGATAAGAGAAATAAATGGAGAAAACTATAAAAACAGATTACTTATAGAAAAAATCTCAAAAGAAATACTCTCTGCTGTAGAGTAATTTCATAGATAATAAATACTAAAGTTTTAAAGGATTTATAAGCCTTAATTACTAGTTATGTGGCTTCTGTTTCAAACTTGTCTTTCCACTTATCTAGGAATGCAATTACTTCTTTAGATGGAACACCGTTATTTATGTGCCAATCATTTACTTTTATAAGTTCAAAAGCAAATCGACCTAATATATCAAGCCCTGATGTTAAATAGTAATCTTTACGGAAATTGAATAGGACATTACCGTGAACTAACTCACTTAAATCTGAATACAATAAAGAGAGCTGTTTAAATTCGTCAGGAAAAACTTTTTTAAGCATAGAATGCATATCTGGGAAAGCTGTAATCTTTTGAGTAATATCTAGCCCAAGTGTATTAAAATCGTCAAAGCTCTTTTTATAGACATCTTTACCTTTATCATCTAAAGAGTAAAAAAGTGCTGCCATTTTAAGAAAATCCTTTCTACATAATATGTCCCTTTTTTCTTCTGATTGATGAGTAAGGTATAAAAGTTTGATTACTTTATTGAAAACGCCCCTAATAGGTAGAGAAAAATGCCTAAGCTCGTTATAGCCGAGTAATCTTAACGAGAACTCGATGTCTTCCCACGCTGAATCAGTTTGAGTAACAAAATACAATAATACAACGTCATTATTCTTCTTGTTTTTCTTAACTAGCTGGTCAAACTGTAATCTCTGCTTTTTCCTAAATTCAGCTACTTCAGGGAAGAACTCCGCTAGTAAAATCTCATATCGTTTTTTCATATTTGCGTATTTGAATATTCAATTATACCACTCGCACAACGGACGTGCGCGTCCGATATGGACTCCTAATGGACGCTGTGGTAAACTAAGGTATGAAAGGTAAAAAAGAATTTAAAACTAATGATGCTAAAAAGGCTACAGGACTTACAGAAAGGCAACTAAAAAGTTGGTATCTCAACGAACCTTCTGGAAAACGACAAGATGGTGAATGGAGAAAGTATACAGCTGCAGATGTGATAATTCTAAAAATATTAGCTGAGCTTAGGAAAAATGGTATTGAATTAAATAGTCTTACTAAATTAAAGAGTTGGTTACAGACAGAAGATGCAATAGAGTTCTTACTAAAGAAAATAAACATAGGGTTTAGTATGTTTTTATGCACAAATCTGGTTGACTACTTTGGATTTGAAGATGATTCAGAAGGATATGATTTCGTTTTCCTAATAAATAATCAAGTTGATAAAGAAGGAAGAGTTGAGATTGATAAACCAATCATCGTATTGCCTCTCAACGGAATAGTTGAAGATGTATTAAGAAGACTAAATATCGGCAAAGATTTCAATACAAAGCCTAATGAGCATTTATCACTAACTGTGCTTTCTCAAGTAATGCCTAAAGATAGCGACCTAACTATACAAGAGAAAAAGTTACTAGAATTACTAAAAGAAAAAAGCTTTCAAAATCTTAATGTAAAAGTTAAGGATGGAAAGATTGTTCATATAAATAGAGAAGAAAGTATAACGTTAGACAACTAAATATTTTATTAAGGTAACTAGAAGAACTAGAGCCTTCAGGTAGATTTGTAGACATAATTATTGTGTCACAGTCTATTTGTAGGCTCTTTTTTTATTTAAATGGAAAGAAGAGCGAAACAGAAAAAAAGTATCCAACAACCCCAATACACTGTTGGGGATAGAGAAAAGCTTGTAAAGCTCTTTGAATTACTTATACAGATAGATAAATCAGTTAATAAAAAGAAGAATGATTGATACAGTGTCTCTTACAATCCCAGAAGAGAATTTTTACATAATGAACCACGAAAGGTTTACTCCGTGCACTGAAAATATATACAAACCGCCATACATAAGGATAACAGGAAATAGTCCGTTTAAGTCAGTGAACAATGCTACACAAGATATGAAAACAAAGTTTGGGTATTTACCAAGAGTAACCTTGTTTAAAGCTCTACGAAGAGGTGGTTTTCAAATATTCTTAAAGATTGAATTTTCAATACCGAAGCTTGTGTATTGCAACAACTTTGATGAAGTGGAAGAGGCCGACTTTAATGATATCTGTATTAAGCTTAAGGACTTACTTTTCGAAATGGGGGTTATTATTCGCGATATTGAATATATTACTAATGCAACAGTTTCTACCTTGCATTATTCAAAGAATATAATTTTGACCGACTACTCTACTCCATATTTATATCTTAAGGAGTTTCAGAGGGCTGACATAAGTAAAATCTACGATACAAATAAAACAGATTACAGGAACGAAGGCTATGCTATAAAATTTCATTCAAATGATTACGAGGTTATCTTGTATGATAAATTGAAAGATTTGAAACAAGCTTCAATTTCAGAAAAACGTTCGATAGAAAATGAGAATTATGGGCAACTAAACCTACTTTCAACAATGTCAATGAGGAAGCCATTTGAGGTTTTACGATATGAACTTAGGTTAGGAAGTCGGAGGAAAATAAAACAAGTATTTGAAAAAATGGGTATCATTTATAAGGACATATCTTTTATCGAAGTCTTTAACAAGGAAATATCTAAAAAACTCCTAATGCAAACACTAACAAATATCAACAACTCAATTCCTACTATACTGAACTCAGATACTGAATCTCTTGAAAAGTTCATAGTTAAAGTTCGTTTAAATAATCCTCAATTGAACTACAGCCAATTACTTAAAATTGTTGGGGCTAAGGCGCTTTATCAAGAAATAGGTTTGCGTGGATTTAGAGAACTTACTGAAAAAACAAACGGGACAGCTTGGTATAGGTTGAAGAAACAGCTTAAAGAATTAAATTTTGATAGTAGAAAGACAGATTTAGGCAAGATAATAGATGAATTAGAAGGGTTCGAGACAGTTAGACTTGAGAAATATAAAGAGAAAATATAATATATGTATAATAACGATAAATATATATGGAAGAAAATTACTACACAATTAAAGAAGTCGCAATGATATTAAAGGTCGCTTATTTGACCGTATATAGATGGATAATAAGCGGAAAACTCGAAGCAAATAAGGCAGGTAAGCAATATCGTATATCGAAAACAAACTTAGATAAATTTATGCAAAAGAAATAAAATGGCAAATAATGGACTCAAAAAAGGTAGATACACGCAGCACCCCAATAAAATTGGACTTTACAATACAACAAAGGGCGGCTTTATTAAAAATGATAATGATGTAGTGTTATCTTTTCCTTTTAAAGACACTGTTCTTGAAGCTGGGATGACAAGAGACGAGGTTGGTCGAGATGAACGGTTCTTACATTTAGAATTAGATAGTAAGGATATTGATACGCTAGAAGAGCCAAAGGTTCTAACAGACTTTAGGCTTATAGATAAGGATGGTGAAACTACTCTTTCTGCTTCGAGTCAAATAGATTTTTTTGATGAGAAAGGCAGTCTAAATCATAATTTACTTATAAAAGGAAATAATCTTCTAGCTTTGTATTCTTTACGAGAGAGACTTGCAGGGAAAGTAAAGATTATTTATATAGACCCACCATACAACACAAAAGGTGATGCAAACACATTTGCATACAATAACACCTTTAATCATAGTGCCTGGTTAACATTTATGAAGAACAGGCTTGAAACAGCAAGGGATTTACTTAGGGAAGATGGTTTTATAGCGATTGCCATAGACCATTCTGAATTGTTTTATTTAGGTGTTTTGGCAGATGAGATTTTTGACAGAGAAAATAGAATTGGCATTGTAAGTATCGTTCATAAACCAGAAGGTCGAAACCAAGAAAAATTTTTTGGAACCTCAAACGAATTTTTGCTTGTATATGCAAAAAATAAAGAGGAAGCTAACTTCGAGGATGTTGTTCTTGATGAAGAAGTTGCACAACAATATAATCTTTCCGATGGTGCTGGCAACTATAGATTGAAAAATTTCATACGACTAACAGATGGTAAATATGCTCTAAGGGAAGCTAAACCAAACTTTTATTATCCGATTTATGTTAGCCAAGATTTACAGAATTTTGAATTAGATTCACATCCAGGATATTACCCTGTCTATCCAGTTACGGAGAATGGGGTTGAGAGAACTTGGAAGACTTTACCAAATACTTTTATGGAACTTGTTAAAAAGGGTAATGTTGTAGCAGAGAAGGATGATGATAATATCATTATCTATGAAAAACTTCGCGAAAAACAGGTGATTAAAACTCATTGGATAAAGAAAGAGTATCACGCTTATCACTATGGCACTAAAATATTAGAGCAAATATTAGGAGAAAAGTCTTTTAGTTTTCCCAAATCCATTTATGCAGTAAAAGATGTTCTCAAATTGATGACTTCAGGGGATGATATTATATTGGATTTTTTTGCTGGTAGCGCCACAACTGGACACGCGACAATGATGTTAAATGCAGAAGATGGAGGTGACAGAAAGTATGTATTAGTAGAACAAATGGATTACATAGAGTCAGTAGCAAAGAAACGTCTGACTAAGGTTATTCAGAAAGACTTTAATAATAGCAGCTTCATCTATTTTGAACTTAAAAAATATAATCAAGAATATATAGACTTAATTGAAAGTGCGCAGTCACTTAAGGAATTAGAAACACTTTATGTTGATATGCGAAACAATGCATTCCTAAAGTTCTGGTTTGACCGTAAAGAGTTCGAAAAAGACGAAAATTTCAGAAGCCTTGATTTGAACGAAAGAAAGAAAGCTCTTATTGAAATACTAGATGAGAATCAACTATACCTTAACTATGCAGATATGGATGACAGTCGACACAAAGTGTCAATTGATGAAAAGACTTTAACAAACAAATTCTATGGCGAAAACTAAAACAAAAATAAATGCAACACTAAGTGATTTTTTATTTAACCAGATAGAAAATGACCCAGCATATCAGTTATGGGAACGTGAATTTATTCTACCTGAGTATATTTCTGACAACTTAAGTAAAACACTTAGAGATTATCAGGTTAAAGCACTTAAACACTTTATTTGGCTTTTTGAGAACGATAGAACAAAGGCTAAACACCTGATGTTTAATATGGCAACTGGAACGGGTAAAACACTTGTTATGGCTGCCGTTGTTTTATATTTGTTTGCACAAGGTTATCGAAACTTTATTTTTCTTGTTCATCAGATACAAATCAAAGACCAAGCATTAAAAAATTTCACCGATTACAAGTTTGAGAAATATTTATTCAATCCTAAGGGAGTAAGAATCAATGGACGAAATATCCCTATTAAAGAGGTCTCAAATTTTTCTGATGCTGATAATAGTGCCATAAACTTCTTTTTCTTTAGCACCTCACTTCTTTACAATCGTATTATTGAAGAAAAAGAAAACGAATTAACTGCTGAAGACTTTGTTGAAAATAACGTTGTAATAATAGCAGACGAGGCACATAGACTTAATGTTGATACTCGTAGTAAGAAAAAGAAAGACGTTGAAGAAGTAAAAAATTGGGAAACTGCAGTTATGTCAGCTATAAATGCGAACGATGACAACATTCTACTCGAATATACAGCAACTGTAGATTTAGCAAACCAAGATATACATAAGAAATATACGGATAAAATTATTTCTAGATATGACTTTCTAGAGTTCAATAGAGATGGATATAGTAAGGATGTTAAATTTCTTTACAACAAAGAAATTCATACAGAAGACCAGAAAAGATTACTAATAATAAATGCCGTTGCACTAAGCGAATACAGAAGACTACTTGCTGAAAGAGAGATGGGAATTGATTTAAAACCAATTGTGCTTATCAAATCAGTAAAAATTTCACAAAGCGAAGAAGATAGAGAGTTTTTTGATTCAGTCATTAGTAGCTTACGTCCTGATGATTTGAAAAGATTGTTAGAATTAGGTAAAGAAAATGCAAACCGTGAGCACGAAATTCTGAAGGATATGTTTGCTTGGCTTAGCGAGCCGAAGAACGGTATGGTAACCACAGGTGATTGGGATGGACTACATAAATTTGTTAATGAAATAAGAGCAAGCTTTGCACACGATAATACCCTTATCTACAACAGCCAAAAGAAAGAAAAAGCTGACCTTCTGCCCCTATTAGATAGTCCACGTAATACAATCCGTGCAATATTTAGTGTGAATGCCCTAAATGAAGGCTGGGATGTTTTAAGCCTATACGATATTATTCACTTCGATATAAGTGAAAGTAAGAAGGTTTCACTTCAAGATATTCAACTAATTGGTAGAGGAGCAAGATACTTTCCTTATGAATTACCAAAAGAATATATCCCCGATGATAAAAGTAATTTAGCTTTAGAATTTAACTTACGCAATTTAGAAATTGATAAATATAAACGTAAATTTGATAATGCGCCATTTGAACGAGGTAGAGTTTTAGAAACCTTTGTTTATCACTTTGTTAAAACGGGGATGTTCTTAGAAAATTTACAAAGAGATTTGCTTGGAGAAGGAATCATTAGCGAAGGAGTTGAAAAGAAAACAATAAATCTTAAACAGCACTTCCTAAAAAGTGATACTTACACAAAAGGTTTTGTCTTAATAAATCAAAAACAAAAACGAACAAAAACCACAGATGAAGAAATAGATACAACTTTTAATCGCACAATTAAAGCGGGTTTGTATAACTTACGTTCACGAGCTCTTAGTGATTATGAGCAAAACCAGCAAATTGCAAGTCAAAAGACTAAAAAAATAAAAGTTACTGAGGAATATTTTGCGGAACCAATCATACGTAAAGCTCTGGTATCAGCAGAGGCAAACTTCTTCCGTTTCAACAACTTAATTCTTCATCTTCCAGACCTAAAATCTGTCGATGAGCTAATTGATAAATATCTTCCTAAATATGAGATAACTTACACATACGAAGATGGGAAAGATATTAACCTACTTAGTGCACAAGAAAAGCTACAACTATTAGTTGGGGCTATATTGCCAGAAGTTCGAAGAAGAATTGATATTTATATGCCAAGAGAATCAGGAAGCAATGTGTTCCGTCCAGTATCCTTATCACAAGTTTTTGGTCAGGAAAAGAACATATACTTAATGTCGTTTCCAATCATTGACCCTGTTACAGGTAAAAAAGTCTTTATTTCAACGGATGAGCGAGCAAAAGCACAAAGCGACCACGATAACCCAGAATTACAATTTAATGTAAAAGATGCAGATTGGTATGCATATAGTGAGAACTACGGCACTAGTGAGGAAAAGAAATTTGTAAGATATTTAGCTAGCCAGATAGAAGACTTGCAAAACACTTATACTGGAGCAGAAATATATCTTATCCGTAACGAATTAGACTATTGGCTATACAGCATAAACGATGGTCGAAGATTCAGTCCAGATTACATACTTATAATCAATGATGTTGTAAATAAACGGCTCTATTATCAAGTCATAATTGAGCCTAAGGGTGGACATTTATTGGAACAAGATGCCTGGAAAGAAGAAGCTCTAATTGCATTAAATGATGATAGCGAGGTGGTCTTTGACAGTAAAGAGAACGACAAGAAAGCTTATGCAGAATACCTTAAGGAAATGGAGAAAAATGGATATAAAGAGGTAAAACCGATTGGGATAAAGTTTTATAATTCTGATACACGAGGGGAATCTGATTTTGCATTAGATTTTGAGGGGAAACTTTTAACTGAAGATGGCAAAAAATAAAGCAATTTTACTAGCAAGAGTCTCAACCCCAGAACAAGAAAAAACTGGTCTGTCAATTGAGGAAGTCCAACTTCCACAGATGCGCGAATATGCTACTGAGAATGATATAGAACTTGTCAAAGAATTTGTCTTCCAGGAAACAGCCAGTGGACATAAAGTGCGACAAAAGTTAAATGAACTTGTCGAATATGTAAAAAACCATCACGAGATAAAAATCATACTAGGATATAGAGTAGATAGAATAACTAGGAATTTCAGGGATGCTGCTACGATGGACTTACTTAGACTTGAATATGATAAAGAGCTCCATTTTGTTCAGGATAAGCTTGTTCTTACTAAAGATAGTAGAGGTCGAGATATTGAGAATTGGGATACAAAAGTCTACTTAGCTAAGCAGCACCTAAACAGATGTGAAGAGGATGGCTATAACACTTACCAAACTAAGCTCAAAAGTGGACATTCATATGGTCACGCACCATATGGGTATGACAATATTAAGAAAGTCGAGGGAACATATATCCCACCAGCAGAGAGAATTACAATAAATGATTTTGAAGCAGGGATAGTAACTAAGGTCTTCGATTTGTATACAACTGGAGCGGATTCATACAGAAGTATTGCTGACAAAATTAGTAAGGCATATAACGTTGAGTTTGGTAAACGAAAGGTCGAATTTATATTGAAGAATCCATTTTATGCTGGATACAGAATACATAATGGTCAACGTTATCAACACATATTTCCACCAATTGTATCTGAAGAAACCTTTAATTTAGCAGAAGAAAAAAGAGAAGGCAGAACAAAATCAGAACACAATGGGAAATTGCACGGCAAGCTTGGTTTGTATAGAGGTTTAATAACTTGTGCAGAATGTGGGTGTTCATACACACCATCGCCTAATCGCCATACAAAGCTAGGTCGTGAAGTAGAAAGCGAATCGTATTATTACTGCACAAATTCCAAACACAGACATAAGGTAAAACCTAAGGGAACAAATGACAAGGAATTGACTGCACAGTTTGCAGAGTTATTTAAAAGCATAGAAATACCAAAGGAAGAGCTCGCGTGGCTTACGGAAGTCCTCAGAAGCTCACACGAGGGTAAAAAGATATTCAACAAGGCTGAGATAGCCGAATGTCGAACCGAGATAGACAAACTTTCAAATAGAATTGAAAGTGCATATGAGGACAAGCTAGACGGTAGTATTACTACGGATAAATATGAAAAATTACGAGCCAAATGGAACAAACAGAAAAAGAAACAAGAAGATAGACTAGAAAGAATTAGCAAAGCTGATGAAGAGTATTATATTACCTCTGCAATGCTACTTGAGCTTGCTTCTAGAAGTTACGAACTGTTTATGGGTTCTGAACCTGAACAAAAAAGGCAATTGATAACTCTTACACTTCAAAACCTCACTATCGAAGACGGGAAACTCTGCTATGACTGGATAAAACCGTTCGATTCTATCTTCATTTCAGCCAAAAGTCACGAATGGGGTGGAAGATGGGATTTGAACCCACAACCCCTGGTGCCACAAACCAGTGCTCTAACCAGTTGAGCTACATCCACCATATATATTAATTATACAATATTCTGTATATATATTCTATTCGTTTTCTTC
>Ga0255340_1003910_pt1 | contig 15039 bp, 22 predicted proteins | sample wastewater_treat_7_FD_192417 | JGI IMG/M metagenome (GOLD analysis project Ga0255340, IMG submission 192417) | Wastewater microbial communities from Lulu Island WWTP, Vancouver, Canada - plant10 | ecosystem: Engineered > WWTP > Wastewater > Unclassified | place: Canada: Vancouver, British... | reverse complement strand
TGCGGATCTGGCCATTCAAGGCCTTGATTTCAGATTCGATGGGCGCAATTTTTTCAGCTGCCTTTGCCCGTGCATCAATAACTTCCGGAAGCTTGTCATAGGTTGCTCGATTTCCACCAAGGCTTACGACCGATTCCCATTTGGATCTTAGCGAATCATTTTCTTCCGCGCGGATTTGGGCGATCTGCCCTCGCCGCTTTTCTATTTCGCCTTTAAGCTTGGCCAGACTGAATTCAGTGAGCCCTAGCTCGGCAACCTTAGCATCTAGCTTTTCGAGAACGCTACTATTATTATCAATTTTACCCTGAAGGGCTGCGATCTCCTTTTGGACCGCATTAAATTCCGCTGAATCGAAGGGGACTAGCTTGCCATTGGCGTCTATCCAGCAAAGGGCCCGCGTGGATTCTTGCAGCGCTCTTAAGCTTGCCTTCTGCTCGTCATGCTCCCCATAGGGCCGGATCAGTGCGTCGCGTGCTTTCGATGTATCGGTTGCATAGCAATTCACTCGCGCACGATTTATAATATCACGGGCAAAATCATGAAGCCTCATGGCCGTCTCTTGAACAATAGGGATTGTGTTCTTTTAAGCTGTGCGCGGGCTGCCTGCAATGTCATTTTGCCAGCACTATTCAATTTCATTTTTATCTGGTTCAGCTCATCCTCGATTTCATTATCGGGGTGCTCAGGATCGGAAAAGCGAATTGATTCGCGGCCTAGCGTTTCTCGTAGCTGCTCTAGGGCAGCCTCTCTCTTATAACTTCTGGGTTCTTGCATTTTCATAGTATCATTTCCAAAATGGTTCATTAATTTTATTTGTGTTATTTTCGATTGCTTGCGTTGCTCATTTATCGTGTTCAAAAGCTCGTCATCCAGGTCCATCCGTTCAACGCGAACGCGATTAAATTTCATTACCGTCATTTTTATCGCTTGGATACGATTTTAATATTCTCGCGGTTGATACGAGCAAGCGATTGTTTTCTATCGACTTTCGTTTCAGGTCTTCCGCAATCTGAATAAGAATCTGGACACTTCTGGCAAAATCGGACATGATTAGCTCCGCTGTGGTGAAATAATCAATCGATTACCGTCAAAAATCATTTCCAAGCTATTAAAGCCCGCGTCGGACCATGCTTGCGCAATAGGTCGCGGTATTGCCATCAGAGCGGCTTTATTAGCCTCGCTCTTGTCACATAACTTCCGCAAAAATCGTAGTTCCAAAAAAGACACATCCTTGTAGGTAATAACGGGCGCAGCTTGGCAGAATAGCCGCGGCCTGGAAGATCAAACCGCAGCCCAAGAGTTAGCCACGCCCGACTGAAGAGATTAGTAGTAAAAATATTTTTACTATTAATCATATAAAAGCCATAAAAATCAATTTTACGGATTTTTTATGCGTTATAAAATACTTTTTGCCCCCAAACAAAGAAAGGACAAGATAGAATTTTATCTTGTCACCCTCCTTGTCCTTTTGGTGGGCACCCCCCAAAAATAACCGCAAAAACATACGGTTATTTATATACTATGACGTGTTAAAAGCCCCTAAAACCCCCGATCTCCCCATGGGACGCATAATTATTGCTAGAAAAAAAGAAACGCGATTTTTAGGGCTTATAATGTCCCTTTTTCAACATTCTACATCTACTGGACCATGTGCTCCACCAGGCCACCCAGGCAGCGATGCTCTGATATCCGATTCTGCGATCTGCTCCGGGAAGTACTTCCTGCTATGCTTACATCGTGTTCCAGGATGATATGTCGCTGCAGGGCAGCTACATCCCTTTGCAGTCACTGTATAGTAGGCATCTTTTTTATTGCTCAGAACCAGCACCAGTCGGCTATCCCCATCTCCCATCTCTAAAAACTCCGGTAATGGATCGCATGATATCTTTTTCCAGGCCAGCAAGCCTTTGATCGCTTCTGCGCTTTGCGTTTTTGGGCTTTCACATATAGACATTTATGCACACATCCTTTTTGTTATAACATAATATAAGGCACTATAGCTATTTATACTTTACTATGTAAGATATAAATACTAGGAGGCACCTATAATGACACATGACCAAAAAAGAACCCGGAATGACGACGATCCGCATCGGGGAAAGCACAGTCCAGTTCATGAGATCGGAGGGAAAATATGAGGAAACGCTCGCGGACATCGCAGAACGGCTATTGGCTGAATTAAGGACATTGCGAGAAGAGAAAGCAGCATCTAAATTAGGAGGTCAAAGCCCCCTTAAAGAAGCCCTGACCGCCTAAATTAGGATGTGTGTACCTATGATAAAAGACCTTCTTAGCATAAATGCTTTTCCTACTGGTCCGTCACTATCAGACCTCATCAACGAAGCTATTCAGCCCCTGAAAGACGAGATATCCCAACTCCGAGAAGAGAGAGACCAGGACCGCCAAGAATTAGCTGCCTTGCGCGCCAAATTAGCTGCCCTCGAAAAAGATCGAGACACGTTATCCGAGAATCAGCTTATCCAGCTCCGACTTATCCATGGTCTAAAAGAGAAAGCAAAAAAGGATCCTGGTAAGACTGAGACCTCGCGAGCAGAAAAAATAGAAAAATATATTGCATCTAGACCTGATCACAAGGCTACTTTCGAATCCTTGAAGGGTATGCTTCAAATTAACAATGTCTTGCTTAACCGAGCAATTAAGACTCTAATGAATGATTCGCCGGGGTGCTACATAATAACTAAAGCCCAAGGTGATAAACGCAAACGAACTCTCATAATGCTTCCCAAGTAGTTAAAATTTAACTATAACTATTATCGATAGCCATAGTCAGACTACTAAAAAAGAGCAAAATCTGAGGTGAATTTCTCAGATTGATTGATATTGGTTACTTTTGAGAAGAGAATAAATAAACCTAGATGTATATAAATGAATAGAAAAGAACTATCATAGTCCTTATTCAACTAGATAGTTAAAGTTAAAATTTAACTATCTTTTAGTCCTTATCCCGGTTTGTCTAGTACTCCCTTGTCATTAGGTGCCCAGTTCTATAACACTGCCAAACATATTTATTGAAGTGTGCTTCATTCCGCCCTAATTATAATATACTTTTATTAAGCATGCTTTATTTAATTTTTTACTAACCCGTCCATTCCACATACTATAAGAATACAGGTGATCCATCGCCTAACCCCACGATGATCGGCCCAAAAAGCATCCCCAAAACACCCTATGCCACTACTGATAGCGATTCGCTGCATATCGATACTTAGCAAGATTCCGCAGCAAAAAAGAAACATATATTGTAAAAAATATTATGATACTTGGTGTGCTCTAACCTGCTTAAGCGTGCTATCCATCCAGCCACAGAACTTGCTGAACCCCGCAAATACAGCCACATAAATAAGATCGCCTAAATTATAATCAGGGCCCATCAGCCATCCCACGGCCATCATTACCGCCAGAAAAGCATTACCATAAACGCCAATTCTCCAGAAATCCTTGAATAATTTCATGGCGTCACCGTAATGCTATCAATGATATCCCATGCGCTCATGCCGCCAATTGCAAAAACACCAACTAGTAAAATCAAAGCTATCCAAATTATCTTATTCATATTATGTCTCCATCGATAGCAGCTCTCATCTTGGGTTTCGCTACCAGCTTCCGTACAGGGGGCACAGTCAGTCTTTCCAGATCGTCATTCACTTTCTGCATGACAGCGATTGCCAGATCAAAAGATTCGCTGCCCATCATACCGCGAATTTCCTCGGTATCAAAACCAGCCTTATATAGCTCCCGATATTCAGAAACAAGCCCAAGCTCGTTATCTGTCAACAAATCCAGCACATATACCTCAGGATCCATGGCACCTATTGGCGAAATAATATTTTCAAGACCATCCAAACTCCGTCTAATATCAGCAAGCCCTTTCATTCCACATCACCTTGATCAAACTCAACTAATTTTTTCTTCTTTTCAAGTTCATCCACTTTCTTCCTTTGCTCATTCGCAAATAATGCCATTTGCTTCAAGGCATCAATCTCTTGCTTGATTGCTGTTATCTCCGTATCTTCCAAAAAAAGTCGGTGTGCGTTAGTCCAAGCATTAGCCAGCGATGCAAACCTCCCTGCATGCAGAAGCGGATCCTCGCTCATTAGAATTTTATTAAGCATCTTAGCTAAAGCCCTCTGCAAGTCTTCAGGACTCGATATCTTTAGCCAGTTGCCTTGATTTAACTTAACCATTCACGTCTCTCCATATTGGTTTTTCAAAAAAGTAAGGGGTCATCTTTCAATCTCTTCAGCGATTTCCCACATGTCAGCTTCGGCAGCAATCTCTTCCTGACTTGGAATCGGCGGTAATAGGCTACATAGCTTGATCTTGTGACCTGCCTGTAATGCTTGAAAAGAAAGCTCGGCAAGCTCTTTCGGAAGCTTATAAACAGCACGTTTCATGATTAAGCTCCCTTCGGCGCATGATTCCCCAAAGCCTTGCAGATGAGCGCCTTGTCTTCATCCGTGAGGTCGATAACGCCTTGCTGCGCCGCCATCAGCAAAGCAACAGCCCGCAACAGTTCCATCTTATCTAGCATTGGTCCCTCACGGGCTCGATCCCGGAAATCCTTGCAATGCTTATGATGCGGGTGTTTCCGTCCTTCCTTTCAATCGTTATCCAGAATGGCGCGACCTCAATCAGCCTGCCATACAATGGGGTGTCACGTTCCCGGATGTCGATTCTCAGTATCTTCCCGATAAGCGTATTTAATTCAGTATCTATCATATTAGTTCACGTCGGATTATAAAAATATTATTATTGTTGTTCAGCGGCTTCTGATTCTGCAATCCGATTTAGTATGGCCGTGCACTCCCCAAACAAATTGACTTCCTGTTGGATGCAGCTCTGCCACATAAACATCAATTCTATTATTTTCTCTTTGTCAAAACGTCCGCTTTCAATGGTTCTTTTTAAGGCTTTTAGGGCCTTTTCTCGCGCTTTAAATTCATTATTGTGGTTAAAAAACTTCATAGTTATACCTCAAATCTCTATATTCAATTTCCAGCCATTTTTCGCATCTGGTCGGGCTTCGTGGCCTACGGCGTCCCCCTTCACAAGTGAAGGGACGCCTCCGGCCCCTTCGCCCTTCCCCCCTTTGCGTCGTTTGCGAAAAAAATATTATGAAAAGGCGCACCTCTTCCGCCGGTGCTATTTTCATTCGCAAATCGCAAGGAGGCAGAAGCGCAAGAACCGAAGCGGCGCGTCCACTTGTGAATGCGCGCCGCGGAGGTTCGCGCGCGTGCGGTTATCTTTTATTACTATACTTATAATCGCTATCTAGCAGATCATACTATAGCAACTATACTAGAAAAAACCAGAAAACTATACTTATAATCAATATGCTGCAGTAGAATACTATAGAACTATACTTTTTTCACCGTCTAACTACAAAATTAATTTTAACTTTTACTTTATCTCTTATAACTAGTATAGTAAGTATAGTTCTATAGTAATAAGTTTATAGATAACGTTTTTCATTACTATACTTTACTATACTTACTATAGATTTCCAGCTTTATTGATGTTAAGTGCTGTGTTCGGCCAGATACTTACGCTGCGTCCATCGACTTTTCTAGAATCTTGAGAATTAGCATCTTTTAGCCAGGTTGCATGCTTCTTGATCTCTGACCCAAATTTGGTTTTTCCTAACGGAGCGACACTGTGCATCTCGCAGAACTTTATATATCCTTGATACATTACGGCCTTCGCCACCCAGCTTCCTGGCGCTTCCTCGACGTGTCTCTCCACAAATTCTTCGACGGGATTTGATGCCGCCTTATACCTTTCAGCAGTAACAGCACGATCTGTCTCATTTGTAAACTTATGACGTTCGAGCAACCCCTTCAGATACGGCATGACCTTATTAAACAGACCGGAGAGTTCCTCAGAAGATGTTAGCTTGCCCAGCTTTTCTTCATCATATTCTTCTGCCGTGAATACATGCTCAAATGGAATGATTTCGATGCGCCTAAACCAACCCGATGTCTCATCATAAGATCTGGGCAGCGTGTTCATCGAAAAAATCAACTTGGCATAGTTGATGAAGTTGAAAGCAGGCTTACCTTTCTCCTGCGCTCGTATCGGGTCCTTGTTGCTCGTCAGCTTCTTGAAGATATCCGTATCTTTCAAGGGCGTTGCTGGCAAATCGCCGCAGACATTCACCATCTTCCCATAAAGATCAGATGATGCGAATCTATCCTTTTGTAGATCCTGCAAAGACACAGATGATGCATTGTTCTGGCCAACCAATCCTAGAACAACGTCTAAGAAATAGCTCTTGCCGGTGCCCCCTGGCCCAAGCAAGAAAAAGCTCTTCTGAAGTTCATACGTCCTATACAACACATATCCCATGAACTCATAGATCTTAGGTAGATCCTCTGCCCTTATCATAACCGAAAATATCTCATCGATGATGGGACATTTTGCCGCAGGATCATAAATCACTGGTATTTGTATGAGGCTCAAATACGTTGGATCATGCGACTTAAATTCTCCGGTTCGAATATTATAAAGGCCATTTGCCATGTTGATTATATCTAGATTATTATCAAAGTTGCTCAAATGAGTATATGTCTTGGCCTTTATTCGGTCAACAATCTCTTTTCTTGTAGAACTTACATTGTAGATCTCCCTCAAGTCAGCCGTCTTCATGCCACTAAATTGATCTACCTGAATGCGATTAATGAATTTTTCACCATATTTATGATGTGTGCCTTTATAATAATATAAGATATCGTCTGTTTCGAGTACCGTTTTTATGTGCATGTCGCTAATTAATAAATTAGCCGCCGCATCAACATCAATCCGTATTGGACAGCCAGTATTTTTATCATAGATGACGCATGCTTTTTTGTAGTCACTGATATGTATTCCTTCAAGCGGAGCTGGAAGTTGGGACTCGGTCATTTAAACCGCCTCTACAGGCTGATTCTTGACCATGCCAAAGCCCAGTATCGTATCCATTCTAGCGCATAATAGCCGCCCGTCCCGCATTTCCAGCAAGATGAAGTCCTTGCCAACTTCCTTGACCATGCCGGTTATCGATTTGTCCATGAAGGTCAGGTTGAATATACATATTGTGCCCAGAAACTTTTCCAATTGCTCTTTAGAGCAAAAGCTTTTTATACTAGATGTATTAATATCTTTATTTGTCATATTTTGTGTACTTCCTTTTGCATGACAGTGCCACATCACTGTTCATGCGATATTTTTTATTTAATTTCAGTTAGCCCTTTTTGGTTGAATTTCTCAATATTTTCAGGTGTGTTGGGAAATACGGCACCTAAATCATCAATATACTCGTTTAGCATTTTGTCTACATCCCAAGTATGTTCTACTGAATATGATTGTGCTTCCTTGAATTCATCCAATGTATCAAATGTTATTATGCTATAACTTTTTGGACCAGATTGATAGCCTATGAAATATTCAATGCCTTCAATACTATCCATGAATCTAATATTGTCTATCTGAGCCGCATGAAAATTCTCTATTTGATAGATAGTCTTTCTACCTGTTTTTATATCAACATCTTTTCTGAACCGCTCCTTCCAGGCATCAAAATCCTCTATTTTCATTCGACCTCCATCTTGAAAATATTGCGTTCTTTTATGTGTTTGATGCCGTCTGCAATAAGCAATCTGGCAACATAGCTTGCAGTCATTTTGTTTTTCGCGGCGATTCTCTTAATCGCTTGCTTGTCTTCAGGAAAGACCGTTATGTTCAAAATTTCATAATTAAATGTCATGTTTACATCCTAGTTAAAAAATATAACTTATATATAACTACTAAAAGGGCTAGTATAAATATTTTACGCCTAGAACAACCAAGGACAATAATGCTTCAAAAGCTCCTCATTGTATCCGATTTCGGGCTTTGGGATTGGCTGTCCATCGATACATATTGGCTCATCAAAAATGGACCAAAAACTATATATACTCGAACTTCGTATATTCGTTATCATAATATTACCTCTATAAAAAAGCACAAGGGCGCTGAGAACGCTGCTTGTGCCATTATTATTATTTTTATTTAATAAATTGTTTCTCCAGTTTTCGCATGTTCACGTTTCTTCGATACAATTCATCTAATCCGATACCAAGCACATATCTGCAATATGCAGAAAGTGACATATCTTTGCTTGTGGCCATATCTTCCAACAAGGATTTTAATTCAGATTCGCATTTCATGCAAATAGCTGCATCCATTTGTATTGTCATTTTTAATCACCAAAGTATTACTTTTTTCTATAAAAAAATTATTATGTTTTATCTCTTAAATTTACTCAAAATTGATTCCAGGCTTCGGATCTGGCCATTCAAGGCCTTGATTTCAGATTCGATGGGCGCAATTTTTTCAGCTGCTTTTGCTCGGGCCTCAATGACTTCCGGAAGCTTGTCATAGGTTGCTCGATTTCCACCAAGGCTTACGACTGCTTCCCATTTGGATCTTAGCGAATCATTTTCTTCCGCCCTGATTTGATTGATATTCGATCGCAGCTTTTCTATTTTGCCCTTCAACTTGCTAATGCTGAATTCAGTGAGTCCGAGCTCCGCAACCTTACCGTCCAAATTATCCAAGATCTTAGTATTATGATCAATCTTAGCCTGAAGGTTTGCGATCTCCCTTTGCACGTTATTAAATTCCGCTGAATCGAAGGGGACTAGCTTGCCATTGGCGTCTATCCAGCACAGGGCCATAGTGGACACCTGCAGTGCCCTTAAGCTTGCCTTCTGCTCGTCATGCTCCCAATAGGGCCTGATTAATGGGTCGCTTGCTCTGGATGCATCGGTGGCATAGCAATTCACTCGCGCCCGATTTATAATATCGTGGGCATAAGCACTAAGCCTCATCTACGGTCCCCTAGCAGCGACTGGGTTCGTTTTAGTGCGGCGCGAGCTTCTTCCAGAGTCATTTTGCTATTTAGCTTCATTTTGATTTGGTTGAGCTCGTCTTCTGCTTCGTTATCAAGCGGCTCTTTTCTAGGAGCAGATAGCGTTTTCTGCAGTTCTTCGCGGGCTTCTTCTAAAGCTGCCCTTGAATTCTGTTTCATTGCAATTTTTTTCACTTCATATTCATAAGCTTCATCAACGCTCATAAGTCTGATATTTTTTTTCATAATTTTTATCTCCTTGGGGTAATTAATATCGTTTCATGTGCTTCATCGAAAAGCATATCCACGCGATCGACATCAGGCCATGTGTCCAAAATGGGCTTGGGGATAGTGATCAGTCCATAGCTGTGCTGGCTGCTTTTCTGTATCTTTCGAGAAAAAATCATTTTTATATTCTCCTAATCAATATAATGCTACAATTGTAATTTTACGGAAAAAAATAATTGTTTAATCAAAGTAATATAAGACTAAATTAATTTTACTTATGTTGCTCGAAACTCGGAACCCCATTGTGCAACTGCCTTGTCTAGAAGATCATTTTCGACCTCGTAGAACATGGTTTTAACGGCTTCGGGGGCCTGATCTAATGGATATATATTTTTGGGATTAGATGCATCTGCAAAGAAAACATTGCCAGATTTATCTACCATGAAGGTGACAAATTTTGTCGTGGAAAGCAATCCTAGAGGTCCATATACGAGGACAAAATCAATAAGATATTCTTGCCACTGTTTCGGAACTTCATGATTAACTTTCGCAAATTCTTGTTCATCTTCGGAAGGTCCTTCTGGGTCTGCACCCCTTTCTAATAATCTGCATTCCAATTCTGTTATGACACCATTCGCGGAGTATTCTACTCGTTTTTTATTGACGCCTGCCATAACTCGAATAGTACCCTGACCTGTTTTTACATCAGGTACATTAAATACAACACGGGATCTTACCCTTGGAATCATGCTACAGACCGTTACATTGATGCCACGATCAATGAATGTCTTGTACCACTCAACTAGTGCTTCAGCCCGTTCCTGTGCATCTTCTTTTGTGTAGATTCCAGGGTCGTATACAATAGGTGCCACTATTCTCCCATATTTTTCGATCCCTTCTGCATCCTCGTCCCAGCCATATATTTTTTCTTTTTCTGCATCAGGAACGTTAGCTTGAACATAAATGTTAGTAATATTTTCTGGAACAACTGTAACCTCGTTTGCATAACCTATTAGGGTGGTTGCGTCGCCAGGTTCCAATACGAAAGGATCCAATTCTACTATCTCATAATAGGTTTTGTCGTCAGCCAGTACAATTATTGGTATGAGTTCTTCATCTGTAGCGAAGTAAAAATCCTTGGAGGAGCCCGTTGAAATTGCGCGGAGTGCCTCATTGAAGGATAGTTTTGATGGGGTGAACTGTGACTTCTTAATGCTTTGGCTAGTGGTCCTGTCTGATATGAAGAGTTTGGCTTCTGTTTGCGATTCTATGTCTTCTTGCCAGTCGGCTACCTTTTCACTGAAAAAGGTATCTGCAGACCATGACCTATCCAATGTTGATCCGGCACCAAACCCTGATTCACAAATGCAATCTATGGTAGCGATCTCATTGGTGTAGGCGGCGTCGTTTACAACCCCAGTAAACAGCACATAAGGGTTCGTGACTTTTGATAATGAAGAACCATCAACCACATTCCTTGTTATTTCTACAATTGATTGAATTCTGGTATGTCCAGGAATGAATTCTCCACTTACGACCGCATGTCCATAAACCAGGTCATGGTTGTTAAGGGTGACCTTGCATGTTGATGGTTCTACTGCTTCGGATTGGCTGCTAACGTGTTCTGTATTGATGGAAATGACGTCGTCTGATACGTCTCTTCCACCAATAAAAGTTATGTTTCGAATTGGCATTTTATCATCTCGCTTCAATATCCGTTCTTTTGCCTTAAGGCATCAGCTACGGTCTTCCGGATTCTTTTTTCAAAATCCGACTCACTCATTATTATTCCGGCTCGCGGGTCCACATTATAATATATATTAATAATTGGTTCGTTATTTATGGTGCTTGTTGTCGTTGTTTCGCTACCATATGCTATATTTTCAAGGATAGTTTGTAGTTTTGATGAATTCGCAACTTCGGCAGGGATGATTGGTTCCCCAGAATGCACTAACGCAAATCCTGTTTTTTGTACAAAACCCCCATCAGCGAAGCCCACAGTGTCCCGTAATGCGTTCCAGCCTGATCCTAATGCTTCTTTACTGCTATCGATAACGGAACCAACCGCTTCTTTGCCAACGTCAACAGCTGCACTTATCCTGCCACCCGATGCATTATCAAGGCCAGTATATGCGATCTTAGCAAGGCCGCTTGGATTGCCTAGGTCTGGTGTCAGGCTTGATATCGGTTCGCCACTATCTACTTTTTCCTTGATCTTTGCGATATCGTCTTGAAGAACCTTATCGGCAGCTGCTCCCAGATCACTAGGGGGATTTATATTATTGGTGGTATTCAAAGTAGTGTTATTTTGGATAGATTTCGTATATTCTGGTACCGCATTCTTAACGATATTGTCATATTCATATTTGCCAGATCTGTTCAAAATTTCGTGCTCTTGAGGAACGCCTGTTAAGCCTTCGCGATAGGCGGCCCTCAACGTTTCATCAGACAGTTGCTCATATTTAAAGTAGTTCTCGGTGCCCTTCTTAGTTTCCCGGATGAATTTGATGAAGCCCTCTTCTGAACCACCCGCAGCATTCCCGCTATCGCTGCCTTTCATCCGACCGCCCTCTTCTGAACCACCCGCAGCATTCCCGCTATCGCTGCCTTTCATCCAACCAGGAATCAAGTTGCTGATGCTTGTTTTTATGTCGCTCACGAAGGTCGTGAATTTATCAATTAGGCCAGTGATGGTGATCTTAACATCATCAACAAGCGTGTTGAATTTATCGGTAAGCCCTGACACAAGTGTATTGAAATCGCTTACAAGGTCGCCTATTGAAGTTCGGACGTCATCGATGAAGGTCTTTAATTTATCAATTTGGTCGTCTATGCCAAGGTCCTTCATTACGCTGTCAAAGGCGTTTCGGACTTCCCCGGCCCAATAAAGTATACCATTATAAATCCAAGTCGCCCAATAGACGATGCCATTGTATATCCATTTGCCGAAACCAATTATACCGTCTACCACAAATTTATAGGCATTTTTCGGGAAATTTACAATTCCAGCGTAAATTCCGTTAATCGCGTTCCAACCCGTTCCAAGCAGCCCCTTGATCCATGAAGTGACTTCATCGATGGTGCTTATGTGGCCGGATATTGCAGAAATTGGCTGGAAGAGCTTTGATGCCAAAAGCATCTGGTTGCTACTGTTTTCCGATGATTCCTCCCCGCCGCCTAATCCGAGCACGCCAAGGACGCCACCAGTCTTAAAATTTTTATATATGCTATCAAGCGCTTCAATCTGTCCGACAACCGGACCGACTAGGCCTGTTTCTATGCCAGCCCCCATCACGCTGCCAAGCTTATCTACTGCATATCCAGCCCAATAACCAACGTCTTCTAGCCATTGAATGAGGTCTTTGCTCATTTCCGTCTTGGAGAGCTTATCCAATGCATTGCTGAAGACATGGGTCCTGGTCTCCGCAAGATACAATAGTCCTGCGACCGCGATCAGTGGGACAGCTAACAATAAGAGCGGGCTAAGCGCGGCCCATTCTGCAGCCGCCAATCCTGTTGTTGCGGTAGCGGCGGCGGTTGTTGCAACAGCATCAGCCTCCAATGCAACAATTTCCATGCCGATTGCGCCTGTTAATGCAGCAGTTGATGCTGCAGCAGTCGCTGTTGCAGTAGCACGAGCAGCCTTCGAAGTAACACCTAGCCAGTCCGTAACGATAAGGGCTTTAGACACTACCATTTGCTTGACTTCTGCCGCGGTATGCAAATTCGTCCACACCACCATTTGCTTTAGTAATGCAAGGCCCGGCATCAAAACCCCATTCAGCAAAGTAAGAGTAGACACAAATGCCATTGCAGCACCCGCAAGCCCAATAAGAGGTGCAGCCCCAGGAATCGAATTCAAGAGTTTGACTGCGCCCGTTAACATTTTTATAAATCCGGACATCACAGGGGCCAGACCGTCGCCGATCGCGTATTTTAGCGTGTTTACGCTAACTAGCATGTCTTCCCAGGGACGCTTGTCCATCTCGGCCTTCATATCGATGGGGCCGCCCTGTTCAATCATGTATTTGATGCGGTTTTTAGCAGAAGCAAAATCCTTGCTGTTGACATCGACGCCCATGGCCATAGCCAGCTTGTCGCCAAACCGGCCACTCATCTTTCCTTCGGTTCGGACATTCTGCAGAATAAGCTGCTCGGGACTGCTTATGCCCTGGGCCTTCATTAGTTCCTGCTGCGAAAACCAAAAATCGGTGATTGCATCGGCTTGCTCCAGTTTTTCCGCTGAACTTCCTCTGAAATATTTGCCGCCAGCCATCAAAACGCTATACAGCTCTTGCTTTGTGTCTTGCCTTGTGCCTTCACCTGCCTCCACTTGTCCTTTCACGAACTCATCGAATTCAGTGCTGCTGATGCCGAGTTTTTTGTTGGCGTTTATGGCCTTGTCAATCTGCTCATTCATTAGCTTCAGGTCTGCTGATGTTTTCCAGGCCAAACCTGAAATCGCACCGCCCATCGCAATCCCTGCCAGCGATGCCGCCAATGTCTGAACACCGCTATTCAGATCGAGGACGCTCTCCTTGATCTTGTCAAAAGCGCTCACGCTCTTCCCGGACAGATCGGTAGCGTTTTTTGCTACATCTTGCGTTGAGGATGCGACCTTACCCAGTGCCCCAGCTGCATTATTAGCGCCACCTGCGAGTCCTGAAACAGCATCAGTTAGCCCGATCTTCTTATGGTTGAGCTGATCGGTTAATCGATTGATTTCAGTTAACCGTTGTTCTGGATTCCCCACCAGCTCAATCAGGATCTGAACGCTTCTGGCAAAATCACCCGGCATAATTAGCTCCGCTGGGGCGTGATAACTAGCTTATCGCCATCAAATAGCATTTCTAGACAATTGAAGCCCGCTTCAGACCAAGCCTGCGCAATAGGCCTTGGTATCGACATCAACGCAGCTTTATTAGCCGTGCTTCGGTCACATAACTTTCGCAAAAATCGTAATTCCATGAAATAACACTCCTAAAATGTAGGTATGGGCGCAGCTTGGCAGAATAGCCGCGGATGAAGTTGTCCGCAGCTCAAGAGTCGACCGCGCCCAACTGAAGAGACTAGTAAAAATATTTTTACTAATCAAAATAAAAGCCATAAAAATCAATTTTACGGATTTTTTGCATTATATAAAATACTTTTTTGAAACTACCAGTAAAAAACGTACTATTTCCCATATATAGTATTATATGCGAAAAAGTACGATTTTTACTAGATGAACGAATTTAAATAATAATCCTAAAAAACGAGTAAGAAAAACAAGACAAAAAAAGTATCATCCATAAAAAACCATAATTTCGTTTATATACTCCCTTCGATTTTCGCATGTTTTCGGGCCCTAAAACCCACGATCTCCAAAGGGACGTATAATTATTGCCTGAAAAAAAGAACCGCGATTTTAGGGGCTTATAATGCCCCTTTTTAGCACTCAACGTCTACTGGACCGTGTGCTCCACCAGGCCACCCTGGAAGGCTGTCCCTAATGCTGCTCTCCGGCGGTCTGGCAAGCCTCTTCGCGGTGTTGTGGTGGGCCTCAAGGATCGCTTCTCCTTCGGCCTCAAGCTCCTCCCTGCTCTTCTTTGGTTGAGGGAAGTACTTTCTCTGATGCTTGCATGGTCCGTGATGATATGTCGCCGCAGGACATGAGCAGCCATTCGCGGTCACCGTATAGTATGCATCTTTCTTGTTGCTCAGAACCAGCACCAAGCGACCACTATCCAAGCTGACTTCTTGGGGCAATGGATCGCAGGATACCTTTTTCCAGGTTAGCAGGCTTTTGATCGCTTCCGCGCTTTGCGTTTTTGGGCTTTCACATATAGACATTTATGCACACATCCTTTTTGTTATAACATAATATAAGGCACTATAGCTATTTATACTTTACTATGTAAGATATAAATACTAGGAGGCACCTA
>Ga0255340_1003899_pt1 | contig 15074 bp, 11 predicted proteins | sample wastewater_treat_7_FD_192417 | JGI IMG/M metagenome (GOLD analysis project Ga0255340, IMG submission 192417) | Wastewater microbial communities from Lulu Island WWTP, Vancouver, Canada - plant10 | ecosystem: Engineered > WWTP > Wastewater > Unclassified | place: Canada: Vancouver, British... | reverse complement strand
CCCAGAAGGCCATCGAGGGCGCCACCGTGACGATCGAGACGAGCCTGCCCTGCGTCATCACGGCGCAGAAGGGGCTCAACGAGCCGCGCTACGCGTCCCTGCCCGGCATCATGAAGGCCAAGAAGAAACCCGTCGACGTGAAGAACGCGGCGGCCATCGGCGTGACCGCCGCCGTCAAGGCGAAGGTTGCCAAGACCGTACCGCCTCCGGCAAGACCTCCCGGAAAGATCCTCCAGGGCGACGATCCGGCACTGAAGGCTCAGGAGCTCATGAAGCTGCTGCGGGAAGAGGCGAAAGTGATCTAAGGAAAGGAGGAGGTACCGAACCATGGCAAAAGGTGTATGGATCGTTGCGGAAGTCAGAGACGGGGCTTACCGGAAGGTGAGCTTCGAGATCGCCAGCGCGGCCCGCAAACTGGCCGACGAGCTGGGTGACGAGGTCTGCGCCGTGCTGTGCGGCTCCGGCATCGAAGCCAAGGCCGCCGAGCTCGGCAAGTACGGGGTGGACAAGGTGTACGTGGCCGACAACGCGGCCCTGGAGCCCTACACGACCGACGCCCACGCGGCGGCGGTCGCGAAGATCGTGAAGGAGAAGCAGCCCGCCATCCTGCTGATGGGCGCCTCGGTGCAGGGCAAGGACCTCTCGGCGAGGCTCGTGGGCAAGCTGGCCACCGGGCTGGCCACGGACTGCACCGCCCTGAAGATCGAGGGCGGCAAGCTCGTCGCCGTGCGGCCCCTGTACGCCGGCAAGTGCTTCGGCGAGGTGGCCTTCGAGGCCTCCCCCGCGATGGCCACGCTGCGGCCCAACGTGTTCCCCATCGTGGAGAACGCGAAGGCCGGCGCCGCCGAGAAGTTCGACCCGGCGCTCGACGCGGCCCAGCTGAAGACCAAGGTGGCCGAGATTGCCAAGGACACGAGCGGCAAGATCGAGCTCACCGAGGCCAACGTCATCGTGTCCGGCGGCCGCGGCATGAAGGGCCCCGAGAACTTCCCCCTGCTCGAGGAGCTGGCGAAGGTGCTCGGCGCCGCCGTCGGGGCATCGCGCGCAGCCGTGGATGCGGGCTGGCGCCCCTCCACGGACCAGGTCGGGCAGACGGGCAAGACCGTGTCGCCTAACCTCTACATCGCCTGCGGCATCTCCGGCGCCATTCAGCACCTGGCGGGCATGAGCTCCTCGAAGTTCATCGTCGCCGTCAACAAGGACCCCGAGGCCCCCATCTTCCAGAGGGCGGACTACGGGATCATCGACGACCTCTTCAAGGTCGTCCCCGAGATGACGGCAGCGGCGAAGAAGCTCATGGCGTAGTGACACAAACCGGGGCCGGACCCGCACCGGGGCCGGCCCCGGATTCTTCTTTGAACAGGACATCGGTCCTGCCCGGCCCCTGCCGGGCGCCTCCGTTTGCGCCGAATCTCATCTGAACGCCATCTCCACCGGATGCCCGTCGACGGAAGCGCCCAGCGAACGCCCGTCCTCCCGCGCACGCAGGGGGCGGGCGCGGCGGACCCCGGCGAGGGAGCCGCGGGCCGCAGCTCAACCGGGCGGACGGTCGGTGCGGGGGGAGGGTTCCCCCCTCGGGACGGTCCGCACACCATGATCGAAGGGAGAGACAGGGAGAGGGAGAGACTCCTTCCTGACCGGAAAGCCCGTATCACGGGGGGGCTTTTCAACCAGAACTGTGGAATGGAGGACGTGACGCATGCAGAACATGGTATTTGGACCCGGCAACGAAGGAAGGGAGGTATTCTGGAATACCACGAATTACCAGATCCCCCTCGACATCTTCGCGCTCATCGCCCTGGCCATCATGGGCTACGGGCTCTACACGCGCCTGAATTTCTGGAAGGCCATGGGGAAGGCGGAGGTCCGGGATGACAACCGGGGCGAGCGCATCAAGAACCTTTTCAGAAACGGCATCCTGCAGCTCTCCGTGTGGCGGGACTTCTACCCCGGACTGATCCACGGACTCATCTTCTTTGCCTTCTTCGTCCTGATCTGGGGAGCCGCCATCGACGCCACCTCGTTCTACACGGGGATCCACCTTCCCGGCAAAGGGTACCTGGCCTTTTCCTTCATCATGGATCTTTTCGGCCTCTTTGCCATCGTGGGCGTCATCCTGGCGATCGACCGGCGCTACATCAAGAAACCCGACCGCCTCGGCTACAAGGGAACGCCCGACAACCGGCCCGAAGACGCCATCGTCCTGCTCCTCATCCTGGCCATCATGGTGACGGGCTACATCGTGGAGGGCATCCGCATCGTCGCCACGGGCAACCCCGACTTCGAAAAATGGTCCTTCCTGGGCTACCTGGTGGGGCAGTTCTTTGTCGGGATCAACCTGGAGACCCTCAAGACCTCCCACAAGGTCCTGTGGTGGACGCACGCCTTCCTGGCCTTCGGCTTCATCGCCTACATCCCCTTCTCGAGGATGCTGCACATGGTGGCCTCGCCGGCCAACCAGTTCATGGCCACCCTGAAGCCCGTGGGGCAGCTCGAGCCCATCCGCGACTTCGAGAACGCCGAGAGCTTCGGCGTGGGCAAGCTCGAGGAATTCACCTGGAAGCAGATCTTCGACGGCGACGCCTGCACGCGCTGCGGCCGCTGCCAGGACGGCTGCCCGGCCTACCTGACGGGCAAGGAGCTCTCGCCCAAGAAGCTTATCCAGGACATCAAGGACCACTGGCTCACGCGCGCGCCGCTCTACGCGGCGGCCGCCAAGGCCGCCAAGGCGGCCGGCCCCGACGCCGCGGCCCCCGAGATTCCCGAGAGCGAGAAGAGTCTCATCAACGACGCCGTGGGCGTCAACCCCGTGTGGGACTGCACCAACTGCATGCACTGCATGGAGCACTGCCCCGTCATGATCGAGCACGTGCCGAAGATCGTCGACATGCGGCGCTACAAGGTTCTCATGGAGGCCGACTTCGCCCCCGAGCTGCAGCTGACCTACCGCAACATGGAGAACAACTCCAACCCCTGGGGCATCGGCGCGCACATGCGCGGCGACTGGGCCAAGGAGCTGGGCGTGAAGACCATGGCCGAGAACCCCGAGGCCGAGTACTGCTGGTACGTGGGCTGCGCCGGCGCCCTGGAAGACCGGGGCAAGAAGGTTTCCGCAGCCTTCGCGAAGATCCTCCAGGCCGCGGGCGTCAACTTCGCCATCCTCGGCACCGAGGAGAGCTGCTGCGGCGACTCGGCCATGCGCGGCGGCAACGAGTACCTCTACCAGGCGCTCGCCCAGGCCAACATCGAGGTGATGAACGGCTACGGGGTCAAGAAGGTCATCACGACCTGCCCCCACGGCTACAACGTGATCAAGAAGGACTACCCCCAGCTGGGCGGGACATACGAGGTCTACCACCACACGGAGATCATCGCCGACCTCATCGCCAAGGGGAAGATCAAGCCCGCGAAGGCCGTCGAGGGGCTCTTCACCTACCATGACTCGTGCTTCCTGGGCCGCTACAACAAGGTCTACGACCAGCCGAGGAAGATCCTGCAGGCCGTGCCCGGCCTCAAGCTCGTGGAGATGGAGAAGCACCACGACCACGGCTTCTGCTGCGGCGCCGGCGGCGGCAGGATGTGGATGGAGGAACACCACGGCGAGCGCATCAACAACACGCGCACCGACATGGCGCTGGCCGTCAACGCCACCGCGGTCGCCACGGCGTGCCCCTTCTGCAACACCATGATCATGGACGGTCTCAAGGCGCGCAACGCGGAGGAAAAGGTCATGGCCAAGGACATCGCCGAGATCGTCTGGGAGGCCATGGAGACGGGGGAAGCTCCAAAGGAAGAGCCGAAGGCGGAAGCCTGAAATGCGTTTGATCGGGACCGGCTCGGCTTGACCGGCGGTCAGTGAAATTGCTGGAATCGAGTCCCTGCCTGCATCCGCGGGCAGGGACTTTTTTTTATAAATTCCATTGACATAGATTGGGAGTTATGTCTACTAATCCCTCCAAGAGGAGTGCGCCCCCGGGGCGCTGAATGCATCATAAGTTCTTTGATTACAGGAGGGGGTATCATGTCTAGGAGGAGGCTTGTCTATTCGTTTCTAACTGTCGTTTTCGTTCTTTTCCTTTCCACGTCCGCGTTCGGCGCCGGTTTTGCCCTGTATGAAGGCAGCGCCCGCGGCAACGTACTTGGTGCGGGCCTCACAGCCTCGGCCGACGACCCGTCCGCCGTCTTTTACAACCCGGCGGGAATCACGCAGCTCAAAGGCAAACAGGCCATGGTCGGCTTCACGGCCATCAGCCCGATGATCACCGTTGAAACGCCGGGTGGCGTCGAAAGTGATTTCAAGCGCAACTGGTACTTCCCGCCCCACGCCTACTATACCCAAGAGATAAACGACAAATGGTGGGGGGGAATTGGCCTCTTTTCCCGCTTCGGCCTTGGCACGGAATTCGAGCCCGGCTGGGTCGGCCGCTACAACAGCTACAAGGCAGAAATCCAGACCGTCGAGCTCAACCCCAACGTCGCCTACAAGATCAACGACAAGCTTTCGATTGCCGGCGGTGTGAGCCTGATGTACATGACCCTCGATCTCAAGAAAAAACTCGGTCCGCTCCCGGGTGGCGATCTTGATTTTAACCTGGAGGGCGATTCCTGGGGCTGGGGCATCAACGCCGCCATCCAGTACAAGCCCACGGATTGGATGCAGGCGGGCGTTTCCTACCGCAGCCGCGTCAGCCAGCACATCGAAGGCGATGTGAAGGTAACCCCCGACAGATTCGGCTTCCGGAATATGCCGGCATCCGGGAACGTGACCCTGCCCGACATGATTTTCGCCGGCCTGAATTTCAACGTGAGCAAAGACATCACGCTCGGCGGCGGCCTTTACTGGACCCGCTGGGAGACATACAGGGAATTTACGGTCAAGTACGACAAACCCTTCGGCCCCACGGGGGTGAGATCGTCAACGAGCCCGAAGGACTGGGACAACGTCTACCGCTGGCTGATCGGCATGGAGTGGAAGGTTACTCCGAACTGGGACCTCCGCATCGGTTACGCCTATGACCAGGCTCCGGAAAACGACGCGACGGTCGACTATGTCCTGCCCGACGGCGACCGCAACATGTTCAGCATCGGCGCCGGCTACCACCGAAACAACTGGGCTCTCGATTTCTCCTACACTCTGATGCTGATCAACGAACGCGAGTACCAGGGAAGGAGTCCGTATCCCTCGCTAACTAATCCAAACGGTATTCCCGACAGCACCATCAAGGACGGCACGGCCCACCTGATCGGCTTTAGCTACACCTACAAGTTCTAACAACCGCTCCGAAAGAAAGCCCGGTTCCTCCGGGCTTTCTTTTCGGGGCTCATCACCATCATCCGGTTCCAGGCATCCATTCTGGCGAGAACCCTTTATTATTCCGATGCCCGAGACCCGAGACCCAATACCCGCTTTTAGAGGTGCCTCATGGCCTACGAAGACTCCATCTATTTCAAGAAGCCCTGGCTCAAGTCCTACGAGCCGGGAGTTCCGGCGACGATCAACTACGAAGAAATCACCATGCCCGACATCCTGGACCGGACGGCGGCGAAGTACCCCGACAAGGCCGCCCTCATTTTCCAGGGCTACTCGATCACGTATCGCCAGATGAAGGACATGGTGGACCGCTTCGCCTCGTGCCTGACCGATTTCGGGGTCAAGCAGGGCGATGCCGTGGCCATCCTGCTTCCCAACATGATCCCGCAGGTGATCGCCTACTACGCGACGCTGCGCATCGGGGCGATCACCGTTCTCAACAACCCGCTGTACTCCGACCGGGAACTGGAGCACCAGTTCAACGACTCGGGCTCCAAGGTGCTCGTTACGCTCGACCTGCTGGGCAACCGCATGATCGACCTGCGGCCCAAGACGAAGGTCAGGCAGATCGTCTACACCTCCATCGGCGACTACCTGCCCTTCCCGAAGAGCCTTCTCTTCCCGTTGGTCGGGAAAAAGAAGAAGATGGCCGCCGACGTGAAGCCGGCGCCCGACGTCTACAAGTGGAAGGACTGCATCGCCAAGTACGGCCCCAACCCGCCGCGGCCGAAGATCGGCTTCGAGGACGTGGCCATGTACCAGTACACGGGCGGCACCACGGGCGTCTCCAAGGGCTGCATGCTCACCCATGCCAACCTGAGCAAGCAGATCCAGCAGGCGGAGGCCTGGTTCCAGCGGTTCAAGAAGGGAGACGAAATCTGTCTCGGGGCGCTTCCCATCTTCCATGTCTTCGGCATGACGGGCGCCATGAACATCTCCGTGCACATGGGCTGGACGGACGTTCTCATCCCCAGGCCCCAGCCGCCGCAGCTGCTGGAGGCGATCCGGAAGTTCCGCCCCACCTTCGCGGCTCTCGTGCCCACGATGTACATCGGGATGCTCAACCACCCGGACCTGAAAAAGACCGACATGTCCTGCATCAAGGGCGCCTTCTCGGGAAGCGCGCCGCTTCCCGTAGAGGTCATTCATGAGTTCGAACGGCTCACGGGCGCCGTCATCGTCGAGGGTTTCGGGATGACGGAGACGACACCGGTTGTTCACGTGAACCCCTTTGGAGGCGGCGTCCGCAAGGTGGGAAGCGTCGGCGTGCCCATCAGCGACACGGAGGCGCGGATCGTGGACCTCGAGACGGGCCTCATCGACCTGCCCGTGAACACGCCCGGCGAGCTCATCGTCCGGGGCCCCCAGGTCATGAAGGGCTACCTGCACATGCCCGACGAGACGGCCAACACGATCCGCAACGGCTGGTGCTTCACGGGGGACATCGCCGTAATGGACGAGGACGGCTACTTCTTCATCGTGGACCGCAAGAAGGACATGATCATCTCGGGCGGCTTCAACATCTATCCGAGGGACATCGATGAGGTGTTCTACGAGCACCCCAAGATCCAGGAGGCATGCTCCATCGGCATCCCGGACCCCAAGCGGGGCGAGAACGTGAAGCTCTTCGTCGTCCTCAAGGAAGGCGAGACGGCGACCCAGGAAGAGCTCATTGAGTACGCCAAGACGAAGCTGGCCACCTACAAGCTTCCCTCGGAGATCGAGTTCCGCACGGAGCTGCCGAAGAGCACCGTGGGCAAGGTCCTGCGCAAGGAGCTCAAGGCCGAGGAGATGGCCAAGCGGAAGAAGTCCTAACCTCAACGACCGTGATGCGAAAGGAAACGGGGAGAATCCTATCGCTGGATTCTCCCCGTTTTTTCGTATCCGGGATATTCGATGCTGTCCCTGCGCGAAGGTCAGAAGGTAAGAGGTTGAGAGGTTGAGAAAGACAAAAGGTCGGGACGTCTTTTCTTACCCTCTCACCTTCTCACCCTCACATCCTCTTTCCTCTCTCCTCCTCCAGCCGCTTGATCTCCTCCGTTTCGTCCTTGTCCCTGAAGGAGATGACGATCTCGTAGGCCCCCTCGGAGACGACGGCGCGAAGCGGGAAGGGGGTCTTCTCGAAGACCCGGAGCATGGACTTGTTGTCCAGCAGCACGTCGGCCCGGAACCCCTCGATGCCGCCCTGCTCGCGGGCAATCCGGATGAGCAGGTTGAGCAGGTAGGTCGAGACCCCCTTGCCCTGGTAGGCCTCGTCGACGAGGAACGCCGTGTCGGCGTAGGGCCTGTCCGGAAGCCGGACGTAACGGCCTTCGGCGATGATCCGATCCATCCCCTTCTCCTGGACGATTCCCACGATGGACATGACCCTGCGGTAGTCGACATTGACGTATTCCTGCATCTTGCCGTGCGGCATGGTCTTGATGCGGGCGAAGTAGCGGTAGTAGACGGCCTGATCGGAGAACCGGTAGAAGAGCCGTCGCATCTCGTCCTCGTCGGAGGGCTTGATCGGCCGGAAATGAACCTTCAGGCCGTCCTTGAGGACCTCCGTGCGCGCCAGAGTCTCCGGGTAGAGATGGCCCGATTCGGCCAGGAAGATCTGATCCTTGTAGAGAAGTTTGGCCTCCTTGGCTTTCTCAACGAGCCCGGGGCGGTCGTCGGGGTGCGCGACGTCGATCAGGGCCTGGGCCCGCTCCCGGATGGTCCGGCCCGTGAGGTAGGCGATCCCGTACTCGGTCACCACCATGTCCAAGGATTCCTGATTGGTGAACTGGTTGGGGTAGTCGGCGATGGAGACGAGGATGTTCGACTCGCCCTTGCGGTTGCGGCTGGGCAGGGCGAAGATCGTGCGCCCGCCTCGGGAGAAAGCCGCCCCGGCGAAGAGCTCCGCGACGGCGCCCGCGCCGGCCGTCACGTTGCCCTTGCCGACGTGCAGGGCGATGCCGCCGGTCAGGTCGGCCTTGCGGGCAGGCAGAATGGCCATGAATCGGTTATTAAGCCCGATGTTGCGCGGGTTCATGATGACGTCAATGGGTTGGAAGTCGACCAGCGCGTTGCCGTCGAGCCACTTCATCAGCGCCGGGGTTCCCAGCACGTAGGCCGCGACGGATTTGCCCGGGAAGAACCGCTTGCGTCGGTTGGTAACGGCCCCGGAATTCACGAGATCCATGAGGGCGTCCGTGAAGAAGGGCGTGTGGATTCCCAGGTGCTTCTTTTTCCAGAGGTGGCAGGCCAGGGCCTCGTAAATGGGCCCAATGGAAAAGGACAGGCAGCTTCCGTCCTCGACAACCGAGGCGATGTGGCCGGCGATCCGGTCAAAAGCATCCGGGACGGGCCAGCGGGGAAGGTAGATCGGGGGCTCCTTCGCCTCAACGAAAAAGTCGAAGTCATCGACATGCACAAAGGTGTCGCCAATCGTCCGGGGGATCCCGGGGTTGATCTCCGCCACGACGAGCGATGCCTGCTCCATGGCGTGACGGGCCACGTCGACACCGAGCCCGAGGCTGGCGTGCCCGTTCTCGTCGGGAGGGGTGATCTGGATGACGGCCACGTCGATGCGTACGGCGCCCGACTGGAAGAGCCACGGGATCCGGGAGAAGCGGCTCGGGATGAGGTCGACCCTTCCCGCCGTGACGGCGTCGCTTGCCACCCAGCCGGAGTAGAAGGTCTTGAGTCGGTACTTCCTCGAGTAGCGCTCGTCGATGGAGACCGTGTCGCCGAGGCTCACGAGCTGGATCAACTCGAGGTCCTGCAGGTTGCCTGCAGTCGACGCCATGAGTTCCTTGACGAGAGTGCGCGGCTCGGCCATCCCCGTGCCGAGGAAGATGGTCATGCCTGGTTTGATCTTTTCCAGCACCTCTCCGGGCTTGACGATTCGGTCTTTCCAGAAGGGCGGGTTCTTGGGGCCGTGGAGCACGGGGGCGTTCCTCCTATAGAGACTGCATTCATTATGAAGCCAGGAGCGCCCCGAGTCAACCACGGGAAAGTTGGGAAGTACGAAGCCTTGGGAATCCGAGAGAATACCTCGGGCCGTATTCCAAAAAAGTCATCACGAGCCGAGCCGCGCGAGGCGTGGTAATCTACGATTCAGATCTTTCGTTCCTTTGGGTGCAGCCTTGAATCTTCATCTAAGAACCTATCCGTAAATAAAGCCTGCTTTTCTGAAGGCGATCATGGCTGCGGCCATTTGTAAAAGCGCTTCGTAGGTCTCGGTGAACTTCTCGTATCTCACCAGGAGCTTTCGGAAGCGATTGAACCAGGAGTGAGTGACCTCCACCACCCAGCGACGCGCCTTAAAGCGTGGATTGGTTTTCTTCTCTTGGATTTCCTGCCCGCGCTGCTTGACATGCGGGATGTACTTTCGTTCTTTGATAGCCTGTTGTGCCGGGTCGCCGGAGTAGCCCTTGTCGGCGCACAAGTGTTGTCTGCCTTTGGGACGGTCAATGACGATCTCATCGAGCACCCGTTCCAACTGGCTTACGTCATGTCGATGGGCCCCGGTTACGACGATCGATAGCGGGACTCCACGGCCGTCTACCAGCAGATGACGCTTGCTGCCGTTTTTTTCCCCGATCCGTCGGGTTGGGACCGACGGAGTCGCGAGCAAGGGGGGCCTTGATCATGGCCCCGTCGATGCTCTGCCAGCGCCAGGCGATGCCCTCCATCTCGTCGTATTCGGCCAGTCCGGCCCGCCACAGGGCGACAAAGAAGCCCGCCTTCATCCACCGCATGAAGTGCGTGTGAATGGCACTGGGGCTGCCGAAGCGCTCCTTCGGCAAATCCTTCCACTGGCAGCCGGTGCGCAGGACATATAAAATGGCTTCAAAGATCTGTCGGGGCGGCATGGGCTTTCTGCCGCCGCCGGGTTTGCGCCGATACCGCTTGCAGAGCTCACGTTCCGGCGCTGGGATCAGCGGCTCCACCTTGGCCCAGAACGCATCCGAGACTTCCCAGGACTGTATGTTGGGCATGATTACTCCCGGTTACATAGGATGTCATCCGAGAGAATCTATACCACAAAACCAACAAATAGTATATTTTATTTACGGATAAGCTCTAAATCGTAGATTGATAACCATAAAAAGGCACCTCACGTTCAGCATGTCAGGAGAGGAAGTCTCCTGCTATGCTTAAAGGGAAAGCGACCAAACTTTACCCTGGAGGTGCCCGATGAAACTGTACATGGCCATTGATCTTCATTCAACCAATAATTATGTGGCGGCCGTCTCCGAGGACGGCAAACCGATCATGAACAAGCGGCTTCGAAACGACCCCGGCATCATCCTGGAGACCCTGGCGCCCTATAAAGACGAGGTGGCGGGGCTTGCCGTGGAGTCCACCTACAACTGGTACTGGCTCGTCGATCTGTTGATGAGCGAGGGGTATCGGGTGCATCTGGCCAACCCCACGGCCATCCGGAAGTACTCCGGGCTCAAGTACGCCGATGATCGGCATGATGCCCGCTGGCTGGCGGAGCTGCTGAGGCTCGGCGTCCTGCCCGAGGGCTACATCTATCCCAAAGAGCAGCGGCCCCTTCGCGACCTATTGAGAAAGCGCCAGCAACTGGTGCGCCTGCGAACCTCCATGATGCTGAGCCTGCAGAACCTGGTGACCCGCCATCACGGGGTCAAGCTGGGCGGCAGCGTCCTGAAGCGCCTGGGAAACCCCCTGGAGGGATACCTGGAGGCCCACGACGATCTGAAGCTGGCCGGCACGGTCAGCAAGCAGGTGATCGATTATCTGACGGAGCGGATCGCAGCCCTCGAATCCCATATCCTGAAGCAAGTGAAGGAACATGAGGCCTACCGTCACCTGATGACGATCCCCGGCGTGGGAAAGATCCTGGCCATGACCATCGTCCTGGAAACCGGTCCGGTCAGCCGCTTTGCCAAGGTCGGGCGGTATGCTTCCTATTGCCGCAAGGTCCAGAGCCTGTGGCTCAGCAATGAGAAGGCCAAGGGCAAAGGCAATGAAAAGAGCGGCAACAAGTACCTGGCCTGGGCCTTCTCCGAGGCGGCCGAGATCGCCCGGCGCTACGACCCGGCCTGTCAGGCCTTCTTTGAGCGCAAGCGGCGTCAGAGCAACCGGATGGTGGCGCATAACGCCCTGGCGCACAAGCTGGCCCGGGCGGCCTATCATGTCCTGCGGGACAACGTCGCCTTCGAGGCGACGAAACTCTTCTGTGAAAAGCCCGGCCGGAACGGGAAACCGGAGAGCGTGGCTGGCGACCCCAGTAGATTGATTGGATAACCGTTCCGCCCGGCACGATATCTTTGCTGCCCCTGACGTGAGCCATCCCGTGGCTGGCTGAAAACCACGCATGATTGCACCTTTTGGACACGCCAGGGTACCGACGATTATCTGGGCCGCCACGCGGCGGCAGGGGCTGCCTTCGGATGCACTCGATCGCAGCCTTGATCCCGATGGGTGCCTGGTGCAGTGAAGACTGATACCGCTCACCGATGCAACGTCGGCAAAAGAAAAGACATCGTGGCCGGTCCGTCCTTCGACGCAGGTTCGTCCACTTTGCAGAAAGGCCTCAACCCTTGCTGCTGCGGGATATCTTTCTCTACTTGACAAAGAACCTTTTAATGGGTGCCACGGGCTTCGCCCTCGCAATGACGATCCTTCTGAGCCCTGCTTTCTCAGTCCTTCCAGAACAACTTCAGCGGCTCGATAACCTTCGGGTCCTCTTTTTCGATGATCTCGACGATCCCGGCGTGGAGCCTGCGCTTCATCTCGCCGAAGACGCCGCGCTTTTTCTGGAAGGATTTTGCGAAGGCCATCGTTTCGGCAATGAGGACCTCCTCGCTGTCGCAGGCCTTTACGAGAACGCCGCGTGCGGCCATTTCCTTTGCCGTGTAGCGTTTTCCCGTCAGGGCCATCTCGTTGAACGTATCGTAGGGGATGGCCTTCTTCAGAAAGGCGATCATCCCGGGCAGGAAGGGGATGCCGATGTCGATCTCGGGGAAAAAGAAGAACCCCTTGTCGGCCCGCATGAGCCGGAAATCGCAGGCGCAGGCGAGAATGGCCCCATTGGCCGCCGCGTGGCCGTTGAGGCAGGCGATGACCGGCACGGGATAGAGAAGCACCCGCTTGAAGACGTTGTTGATCCCGTACATGAAGTTGCGGATCCCCTGGACATCCTTCTGCTGCATCTTTCCCATGATCCAGGTCAGGTCGATGCCCTGGGACCAGCTCTTCGCATCGCTCGACAGGATGACGACGGACGAGACGCCCAAGTCCTTTTCGATCTCGTCGAGCGCACCCAGGAAGGCCGCCACGAAATCCGGGTTGTGCCTGTTTTCTCCGTTGGTCAGGGTAATGACGGCGACCGATTCTTCCTTTTTCCACTCCAGAACGGACATGTCTCTCTCCTTTCAAAAAAGCAGGCTAAAGGCTTCGTCTGTCATGCCGGGCTTGACCCGGCAACCAGGACCCCGTGGATTCCCGCTTCTGCGGGAATGACGCCACGATGGCATTTTCGCCGGTTTATGACCCTGCGATGGCGGTGTCAAGTCGCTCCCGCACGCGCGACGCTTCGGCCACCATCCGCTCCATCAGCTCGGCCACCGTCGGGACGTCGCGGACGAGCCCCGTCACTTGACCCACCGTGAGAACACCCTTCTCGTTGTCCCCGCTTTCCGTGGCGATGCGGATGGCCTTGAAGGCATTGGCCATGAAAGCAAGCTGCTTCGCGTTCTTCCAGCCCGAGGCCATCACCCCGACGCAGAGCTTGGCGTAGGGAAGTCGGAGCATCGCGGCGATTTCACGCGAGTTGACGAAGGCAGCGGGAAGATCGAGGCCCTTCCTGACGGCTCGTCGCGCCGCCGGCGTGTCGAGCACACGACAGGGCAGCCCGTCGAAGCGGACCGAGTAGAGGGTGTCCGTCACGTCCTTCTCGACGGAGAGCCTCTTGAAGGTCTCGTGCAGCGGGCTTTCCTTCGTCGTCATGAAGCGGGTCCCCATGGCGATCCCCTCGGCGCCCAGGGCGAGCGCGGCCGCGAGGCCCCGGCCGTCGGCAAAGCCACCGGCCGCGATGACGGGGATCTTGACGGCGTCGACGATGCTCGGGACGAGCACCAGGCTGGTCACGTCGCCTCCGTGGGCGGCCGCCTCGTGCCCCGTGACCAGCAGCGCATCGGTGCCGTACTCCGCGGCCCGCAGGGCGTGACGGTGATTCACGACGGTGGCGACCACCTTGCCTCCGTACTCGTGCGCCGCCTTGACGAGCCAGTCCCCTTTCCCGAGGGAGAAGTTGATGACGGGCACCTTTTCCTCGAGGAGGACCTTCGCATTGCGCGCCGCTCCGGGGAAGAGCAGCGTCGCGTTGGCCCCGAAGGGCTTGTCCGTGAGTTTGCGGATCTCGCGGATGGCCGCCCGCGTCTCGTCGGGATGCAGAGGCCCCGTAGCAAGAATTCCCAGGCCGCCCGCGTTGGATACGGCGGCCACCATGCTCGGGACGCTGATCCAGCTCATGCCGGACAGCACGACAGGGTAGCGGATCCCGAACAGCTCCGTGATCTTTGTCTTCATGCCCCCCTCCTGCGGCCGTCATTTGACCGTTGGTCGCATACTGACCGCCGGTCATAATTTTCATGAATTCCCCCCCCTGTCAAGGGAAAACTGCGGAGGATTTTGTTTGCGCGGGCAGGCACGGGTGTGGCAAGGAACAGATGGAAGCCAGGAAGTTGTGAAGGCAGGAAGTTTGGAAATGCCGGTGCGTGCGATGGGCTTCTCCAAACTTCATGGCTTCTCAACTTCACAGCTTCGCAGACTCGAATGTGAGACAACAGGAAAAGGCAATGACTCAAGACGAACCGAAGCCGAACCGAATACTGATCGTCTACCACTCCCAGACGGGGAATACAGAGCGCATGGCGGAGGCCGTGGCCGAGGGGGCGGCGGCCATCGAGGGGGCGGACGTTGTCCTGAAACGGGCCGGCGAAGCCACCCTGCAGGATCTCCTCGACTGCCGGGGCCTGGCCGTGGGCACGCCGGAGAACTTCGGGACCATGTCCGGCATGATCAAGGACTTCTTCGACCGCACCTACGAACAGGCCCGGGGCAAGGTGTTCCGCAAGCCTTACGTCGTTTTCATCAGCGCAGGCAACGATGGTACGGGGGCGTTGCGCAACATCGAGCGCATCGCCCTCGGGTACCAGTTCAAGAAGGTCTACGAGCCCGTCATTTCAAAAGGGAAGCTCACGGAGGAGACCCTGGAGAAGTGCCGGGAACTGGGGCAGACGTTGGCGGGAGGATGCGTGGAAGGGATTTATTAGAAGTAGAGACCTGAAATCCTCGTGCGAATAGAACCTCTTCGACCGCTCTAAGGCTCATTCCGCTGCAGACGCAAAAACTCGCCCTGCGGGCTCAAACAGTTTGCGCTGCAGCCGCTGCATTTCGCCAAGAGCGGAACCCGAAGAGCTCCTAACTTCGCACTTCGGAACCCAGGTCTCTACTTCTATAGGGGTGGTGGGAAAAGAGAGGGTCAGGGGGCATACCCCCTGACCCTCTTCTGTTATGCCGGTTAAGAGCTGACGCTCAGTGGACTACCGGGCGCCGAGCAGCTTGCGGGCGATGACCACGCGCTGGATCTCGTTGGTGCCCTCGTAGATCTGGCAGATCTTGGCGTCTCTCATGTGGCGCTCTGCCGGGTACTCCTTGCAGTAGCCGTAGCCGCCGAAGATCTGGACGCCCTCGATGGCGGCCCGCATGGCCACGTCCGAGGCGTACATCTTCGCCATGGCGGACTCCTTCTCGT
>Ga0255340_1003888_pt1 | contig 15099 bp, 11 predicted proteins | sample wastewater_treat_7_FD_192417 | JGI IMG/M metagenome (GOLD analysis project Ga0255340, IMG submission 192417) | Wastewater microbial communities from Lulu Island WWTP, Vancouver, Canada - plant10 | ecosystem: Engineered > WWTP > Wastewater > Unclassified | place: Canada: Vancouver, British... | reverse complement strand
GCCACAATTCCGGGCATCACGTCAAGTACTCGGTCGATATCGGCCCGAGTGGTGTAGCGACCCAGCGTCATCCTGACCGAGCCGTGGGCTACCTCGTGCGACATGCCCAGGGCCATCAGCACGTGGGACGGCTCCAGCGATCCCGATGTACATGCCGACCCGCTGGAGGCGGCTATGCCCACCATGTCCAGGTTGAGCAGAAGAGACTCGCCCTCGACATAGAAGAAACTCATGTTGACATTGTTGGGCAACCGCTGCGCGCGGTGGCCATTGAGCTTGACGTACGGAATACGCTGCTCCAGGCCGGATATGAGCATATCGCGCAGCTCGCGCTCGTGCGCGGCCGTCGCATCCATCTCCGCCGAGGCCAGCTCGATCGCGACGCCCAGCCCCACTATTCCTGCCACGTTCTCCGTGCCCGCCCGGCGTTTCCGCTCCTGCGCGCCCCCGTGCACTAGCGGCGAGATCCTCAGCCCGCGTCGGATGTAGAGCGCTCCTACACCCTTGGGCGCATAGAACTTGTGGCCCGAAAGCGACAGCATATCAATGCCCATGGAGTGCACATCCACAGGAATGTGCGTCACCGACTGAACAGCGTCGGTATGGAAGAGAGCGCCCGCTTCGTGAGCAATCGCGGCTACAGCCTCGATGGGCTGGATCGTGCCGATTTCGTTGTTCGCATGCATGATGGAGACCAGGAAGGTGTCGGGCCTGATCGCACGGCGCACATCTTCAGGGTCAATGAGGCCATCCTCGTCCACCCCCACCACTGTCACTTCGAAACCCAGCCGCTTTAGGCTGTCGGCGGTTTCCAGAACGGCATGGTGCTCGATAGCTGAAGTGATAACATGCTTCTTCTTGCCCAGCGCAGCCAAGGCAGCGCCCTTGATGGCCATATTGTCGGCCTCGGAACCGCCCGCGGTGAACACTGTCTCCTCGGGGGACGCGCCTATTGCCGCCGCCACGCGCTCACGCGCCAGATCGATGTCGCGACGGACCTCGCGGCCAAATGAGTGTATGCTCGAAGGGTTGCCGTACTTGTCGGTGAAATACGGGATCATGGCCTCCATGACCTCACGCCTTACGGGGGTCGTTGCTGCGTTGTCCAGATAGATCCTGTCCATTCAAGATCCTCCTCCGCGGTTGCCCTGCATATCACTTGCCGGCGTTTCCGCCAGCATATCGTAGAGTGTCGTAGAATCCAGAATCGATACTATGCCATTCTGGAGCCTCGCCCAGACCGGGTGAGCCGCACAGTGCGGCTTGCGTTCGCAGTCATCTTCGCCCCTGCCCTCAGAAGCGCAGCTGCACACGGCTATCGGCCCGTCGACGGCCCGCATTATGTCGCCCACTGTCACATCGCGAGGCACGCCAGTGAGCGAGTATCCCCCTTGCGCGCCGCGGACACCCTTAATAAGCCCTGCCTTCCTGAGTTGTCGAAAGAGCTGCTCCAGGTATTTCTCCGGTATGTCTTGCCTCTCGGCGATCTCGCGAAGCGATACCGGACCGCCCCCGTGCATCTGAGCCAACTCCGCCATTGCCCGCACCGCATATTCCGTCCGCGAACTCAGTTTCACAGCCTCACCTCGCCTTGCCGCGCCGGGCCCCGGCCCCGGCCCTGGCCCGTACCGGTCGGCGCAGATCGACACCGCCAGCAATTCAGACCGAATCAGTATGATTTACGATTCCACTATACGACCGAAGTCATACAGTGTCAAGCACCCGGGGCCACAACTCAGCGCCTCGCGTGGTCTCCCCTCCTTTGGCGACTACCTCCGGCATACATACAGCTCCGCGACTGTGGCGCCCAAAGGCGACTTGTCGTGTGGCCTACAGGTTTCCCGTCTAGCCTGTCGGCTGGACGTCAGGTTTTGCGAGAACTATGCGCTGACCGGTTTCTGTCGGCGACCCGTGTCGGGGCCGTGCATTGCATCACCTGGGTTTAGCTGCGGATTTACCGAACGCCCTTCAGGCCGTCTGACGCGAGACGGCCAAGTCTCTCTCCGCTTCGCGAGTTGTGTGTGGAACCCGTCGGCCACACGACATGCTGGAACTCAGGCCTTGGAAATCGATAACTCAAGCCAGTAACAGGCCCGATGCGATCCCTGCGCGCGGTTACTGAGGCGTTCGCAATTGGAGGAGTTCGCGGGTCATATGTGGAAAATCACGATAGCCCCTGTTGTAGGGTTCTCATCGCGCTGCTCTCATTTCATGGGAGGGATGCAGTTGAAGATCTTGATGTCAGGAAACGAGGCGATAGCCCGCGGGGCCTGGGAGGCAGGGGCGAGGTTCGCCTCGGCTTACCCAGGCACTCCGAGCACTGAGATACTGGAGAACATGGCAAGGTATCAACAGATCCGATCGCAGTGGTCTGTCAATGAGAAGACCGCTCTTGAAGCCGCGCTCGGCGCGAGCCTGGGCGGCGTCCGGGCGCTATGTGCCATGAAGCATGTAGGCCTGAACGTAGCCGCGGATCCCCTCTTCTCGTCTTCATACACCGGAGTCAACGCCGGGCTTGTGATAGTGACTGCAGACGACCCGGGGTGCCATAGCTCCCAGAATGAGCAGGACAACCGCTACTACGCTCAGGCTGCGAAGCTGCCTCTGATCGAACCCTCTGACAGCCAAGAGGCGCTCGATTTCACCAAACGGGCCTTTGAGCTGAGCGAGGAATACGACACACCTGTGTTGCTCCGCGTGACAACTAGGATCGCCCACGGCAAAAGCCCCGTGGCAACCAGCCCGCGCACTGAAGCGACCGCGCCTACCTACGAACGCACAATGACCAAGTACGTACTCGTTCCAGCAGTGGCGCGCCCGCGGCACGCGGCGGTGGAGGAACGCCTGGCACGGCTGCAGGCATACGCGGAATCATCTCCCATGAACCGAATCGAATGGGGGTCACGCAAGCTCGGCATCATATCCAGCGGCGCGGCCTACCAGTACGCCCACGAAGTGCTGGGCGATGCTGCCTCCTACCTCAAGCTGGGCATGAGCTATCCATTCCCCGACGCCCTCGTGCGAAGCTTCATCTCCCAGGTGGAACAGGTGATAGTCATCGAAGAGCTGGAGCCCTTCATCGAACAGGCTGTCCGTGCTATGGGTATGGGTCCCGAGCGCCGCATAGAAGGCAAGTCGCTCATCCCGCGCACCGGCGAGCTGGACTCGCGCACCGTGGCACTGAGCCTGGCGCCGGCGCTGGTCGCCGCCAAGGGCGGGCACACCGACCTCTCTGCCCCAGGCCGTGAGGCTGAGCAGGTAGTGGGAAGACCGCCCATGTTCTGCGCAGGGTGCCCACATCGAGGAGTCTTCTACGAGCTGGCCAAATTGCCGGTGATGGTTTCGGGAGACATTGGCTGCTATGCTCTGGGCGCCACGCCGCCGTTTTCTGCAATGGATACTTGCATCGACATGGGCGCGTCGATCTCTGCTGGGCTCGGATTCCAAACAGCTCTCGACATCCTGAGGCCCGATAAGCCCGCCCGCACAATAGCGGTCATCGGCGACTCGACGTTCTTTCACTCCGGAATGACAGGACTGCTCGATGCGGCCTACAATGACGTGGGCGTGATCACCATCATGCTGGACAACCGCATCACGGCCATGACCGGGCATCAGGAGAACCCGGGGTCTGGCTTCGCCCTCTCCGGGGCGCCGGCGCGCGAGGCACAGATCGCGGCCATAGTCCGCGCCGTCGGCATCGAGCTGGTCCAAACCGTGGACCCGTTCGACCTCGCCCAGGTGCGCGAGGCCGTCGCGGTCGCCATGGGAAATCCCGGCCCGTCCGTGATCATCGCCCGCGGCCCATGCGCGCTGCTCAGGCGGCTGGTAGTCGGGCGCTCCGCCTACCAGGTGGATCAAGACACATGTCGCAAGTGCAAGGCATGCCTGCGCGTGGCGTGTCCTGCACTGTACGTAGAAGGTGGAAACGTGCAGATCGACGCGGAGACTTGCGTGGGATGTGGAGTCTGCAGCCAGGTGTGTCGGTTCGGCTCCATCCAGCAGGCCGGCGCGGCAGAGGACGGTGAGAAGTGATGTCGGAAACGACCAACGTAATGCTGGTCGGGGTGGGCGGGCAGGGCACTATCCTGGCCAGCCGGGTACTAGCACAGCTATTGCTGGATGCAGGATTCGACGTCAAGATGTCGGAAGTGCACGGAATGGCGCAGCGCGGGGGCAGTGTAACGACACACGTGAGGTTCGGCCCACGTGTTGACGCCCCGACAATCTCTCCCGGGCAGGCCCACTTCATCGTGGCCTTCGAATGCATGGAGGCTGCCAGGTACGCGCACTATCTCAGAGAAGACGGCGTAGTAGTGGCCAACACCAGACGAATACCTTCGCTGCCCATTCTGATAGGCCGCGAAGCGTACCCAGGCGATATCCCCGGCCGCCTCGCCGCCCGCGGCATCGACGCGCACTGGCTTGACGCCTCTGCCATTGCAGCAAGCCTTGGCAACGTTCGCGTGGAGAACACAGTGCTGCTCGGAGCCTTCTCCTCGCTTGTCGCGTTCCCGGAAGATGATTGGAAACAGGCGCTCGGCGCGGTGATTCCGGCTAAGCATATCGAACTGAACCTGGCGGCATTCGCCGCGGGCAGGAGGTTGACGCAGCAATGACAGGGCCGCAAGTCGCACCTATGGTCGCCATAGCAGTGATTCTTGCGATAACCGGCGTGGCGTCGTTCATCTTCGGGCACCTCATCGGCGACAAGCGAAGATTCTCTCTCGTCAACGGATACACAGAAGAGAAGATGCTGGAGCCTGACAGGTTCGCCAGATGGATGCGGATGTGCTATCACGTTCTGGGCGTAGTGCTTCTGGCTTCCGCTGCCCTTATCTTGCTGACACGGGCTGTTCTGGCAGTGGTAGTTGTGTCCACCATCATCGTTGCAGGCGTACTCGTCGTGATGACAGTCGGAGCCAGGCGATACTACCGGATCTAGTCTAGTGGTCACTCACGCTTCCGGCCCCATACGTCCTGAGTTCTGGCCATGAACCAGGGCACAGGCAGCGCCGGCTTTCCTGCAGCCAGGGGCATCCTGTTCGATTTTGAACTGGTTTTTCGGGCAACCTACATGAATTCTACGTGGTTTGGTGGATGCAAGTTGTCTGAATTCGCGCCGGCAACGTCGCATCCTTTTTATGGGGTCAGGTCCTTGGCAAATCCGCAGGTAGAGATGATTGCCATAATATGGTCACGCACGCATATCCCCCGAGTCTCCCCGAAAAGGCTCTCAGGCAGCCTCCGGGTCCCCAGGAAGTCCCATATACCTCCGATTTTTTCCACTGTTCGTCAAAACCTAGTACTTTCCGACTAGGCTCCGCGGAAAACCATACTCTTTTCTCATAGGTTCGCTAACGCCCTGCTAAACCCACATGTTACCCATATCCGGCGTGCGTTCACGAAATCGACACCTAGAGTTTCCCATCCGCCTCATGGCCCCTAAGTGAATCCAGTCTCTGCCGAACTCGCTCCTCGACTGTGTTCGATCCGGGTGTGTAGTATTCCCGCCCCCGAAGCTCATCCGGCATGTACTGCTGCCTGACCCAGGATCTTGGGTAGTCATGAGGATACTTGTAGCCCGCGCCGTGCCCCAGCTGCGAGGCGCCGCGATATGACGCATCGCGCAAGTGAACTGGAACATCCGACACCGGCGTTCGCCTGACATCCTCCAACGCCGCGTCTATCGCCTGCACCACCGAATTACTCTTGGGAGCGGCGGCGATGTAGATCGTGGCGTGGGCAAGGATGATCCTGGCCTCGGGCAGACCCACTTTCTCGACTGCCGCAAGAGCGGATGTCGCCACCAGGAGGGCATGTGAATCGGCCATCCCCACGTCCTCGCTGGCGTGGATCATGAGGCGGCGCGCGATGAACCGCGGGTCTTCGCCTGACTCTATCATTCGCGCTAGGTAGTGCAAGGCGGCATCGGGGTCCGAGCCTCGCATGCTCTTAATGAAGGCCGATACCACGTCATAGTGCATGTCCCCGCCGGCATCGTACTTGAGAGCCCTGCGCTGTATCGAGTCCTCGGCCACAGCCAGCGTGACGTGTATCTTGCCGTCCGGCCCGGGCGGGGTAGATAGCGCCGCTACCTCGATGGCATTCAGGGCAGTGCGAGCATCGCCATTGGCGAAGTTGGCAATATGATCGAGAGCCTCCGGGGCGACCTCCACCGGCAGAGCGCCCAGGCCCCGCCCCGCGTCGGCGAGCGCGCGCAACACCAGGTCGCGAATGTCGTCGGTGGTCAGGGGTTCCAGCTTGAATATGCGCGAGCGCGATACTAGTGGAGGGTTGACATCGAAGAATGGGTTTTCCGTAGTGGCTCCGATCAACGTGACGGTGCCGCTCTCCACGTGAGGGAGCAGCGCATCCTGCTGCGCTTTGTTGAACCTGTGGATCTCGTCGATGAAAAGGATGGTACGCTGGCCGTGCAGCTTCCATCTATCGCGGGCCTCGGCGACCACCTGCCTGATGTCGGCGACTCCGCTTGTTACGGCGTTGAGTCGCACGAACACCGCCTGCGTCGTTGCGGCGACCACCTCAGCGATGGTGGTTTTGCCGCTTCCGGGTGGCCCATACAGGATTATTGACCCCAGCCGATCGGCCTCGATAGCACGTCGCAGAAGCCTGCCCGGCCCGAGGACGTGATTCTGCCCCACGATGTCGTCAAGCGCTCTCGGCCTCATCCGCGCCGCGAGCGGTTCCCTGCTCATCGCACCACCGGCCGCATCCCGCTGTGCAGCGCCGAAGTCGAAAAGATCCGAATTCGCCATGTAGATGGTCACCTCGTACTCCGCGTATCCTACGGCATCCTCTCGGGTCCCGGTTTCGCCACGCACTCAGGCTGATCCTCCCGGGCCAGCGCCGCGACGTACATAAAAGGACCCCACCATGCCGTAGGGCTGGCCGTTTCTCCCCCGCGCCTGCGAGGTGGGTGCCCTCCTACCACGTTAACGTTCCGCATGAAGCGGCCCACATGCCGGTGATAGAGACCAGGCTCCCGAGTTTGCTTTGTTGGAAGCAAACAGCCAGCGCGCCTACGCGCACAGTAGGGTAACAGCTCGATCAGATGTCGGCTCTATGATATCACACGCCCGAATGCGTTTCAACAAAGCTACACTTACCAGACCGAGCGACCAATAGGCGTGAATTGCAGCTTATTCCACCGCAGCCAGCTGCTATGCTGCCCCGCCTGCCCGTGTCACGACCTGACCTGCCGACGCCGCCCTACGTATGCCGCCAGATCCGCCTGGCCGACACGTGTCTGCTCCCCGGTGGACATATCCTTGACAGCCGCCTCTCCAGTTGTGAGCTCGTCGTCGCCCATTATGGCCACGAAGCGCGCCCTCATCTTGTCGGCATAGCGCATCTGAGCCTTCAGGCCCCTTCCGACCATGTCGAAATCAGCGGCAAGCCCCACTCTGCGCATGTCATACGCCAGCTCAAAGGCTCTCTCGCGCGCTGCGTCGCCCAGCGATACGATGAACACGTCCAAACGTGCCTGGTGATCCCGATCAGAAGCACTCGCCTCCGCCGCGAGCACGCATCGCTCCATTCCGCAGGCGACTCCCACACCCGGCGTGGGCGGTCCGCCGCACTCTTCCACGAGCCCATCATAGCGCCCACCGCCGCCTATCGCGTCCTGTGAGCCTATGCCGCCCACGTTGTACTCGAACGTGGTCTTGGTGTAGTAGTCCAGCCCACGCACTAGGCGCGGGTTGATCACGTAGCCGACACCCAGCTTGTCAAGGAACCGCCTCAGCCCATCAAAGTGTGCGCTGCACTCGGGGCAGAGCTGGCCGAATATGGTGGGCGGCTCAGGCAAGGCCGCCCGGCATTCCTCGGATTTGCAGTCGAGCAGCCTGAGCGGGTTGCGGTCATAGCGCGCCTGGCACGACGGGCACAGCCCGCCCAGCACGGGAGCGTACGCTTCGCGGAGCCGCTCCCTGTAAGCGGGCTTGCATACGGGGCACCCAATGGAGTTGAGGTTGACCACCACATCCTGAATGCCCATGGCGCGGAAGATCTCCAGCGGCGCGGCGATCACCTCGGCATCGGCCTCCGGGCCGGCGGCACCCATGACCTCCATTCCGAACTGGTGGAACTGCCGGTAACGCCCTGCCTGAGGGCGCTCATACCGGAACATAGGGCCCATGTAGTACAGCTTGGCCGGCAGCGTGCGGTTGGCCAACCCATGTTCGACGAAGGCCCGCACTGCCGGGGCCGTGCCCTCGGGCCTCAACGTGATCAGCCGACCGCCTCTATCTTTGAAGGTGTACATTTCCTTCTCAACTATATCGGTGGTCGACCCCACGCCCCGCTCGAACAGCTCTGTGTGCTCGAACACAGGTGTACGTATCTCCCTGTATCCGCACTTCTCAAAGGTCTGCCTCACCAGGCCCTCCACGAACTGCCACAGCCCCGCATCGTCCGGCATTATGTCGAAAGTGCCTCTTGGCGCAACTATCCCCACTGCAAGCACCCTCCCGCAATCCTTATAGCCCAACCTGGCCAGCCCAGGCCATTGGTTACGGAAACGGGCGAGCCCAAGCCCGCCCGCATACGATCCTCATTGATTTGCAGGCTGTGAGCCGGCTGCCCGCGCCCGCCCACCCCACGCGCTCAAGACACTACTCCTGCGAGTTCTCGGCTCCTACAGCGTCCTCTGTGTCCTGTCCGTCCTCTGCGGCCTTCTGCTGAGCCTCATACCGCTCGACCAGCGCCTTCTGAAGCGCGTCGATCTTGCCCTTCTGTGCCTGGGCGTCGTCTTCCAGCCCCATCTCCTCAAACGCATCCAGGATCAGGCCGTGCGCGAAAAGATCTTCGCCCGCGACTTGGGCCGCATGGCGATACACATCAGCCGCCGCGTCCGTCTCCCCCGCGTCCTTGAGGCTGTCGGCCTGAGCGATCAGGATGAACCGGTCATCCGCCCGGAGCTTGACCGCTTTTTCGAAGGCAGCTTTCGAGTCATTCCCCTTGCCTGCAGCTGCCAGCGCTCTGCCCAGCGAAACCTGGAGATATGGATCCTCAGGCGACTGCTTGATGGCCTTCTTGTACAGTTTCACCGCTTCATCGAATTTCTCATCCTGCATCGCCCGGTACGCCAGCACCTGCGAGTCGATTATCTTGATCTTGGCCTTCTCGCGGAGCTCGGCGAGTAAGCTATCGCGCGCCTCCTTTTCCTTGCGCGCACGCACGAGCTTCTCAATGCTCTCGCGAGCTTCGTCCAGTGTAAGCTTGGGGTTGGTCTTCTGGGCGCGCTCGAACTCGGCGTTCACATCGTCCTCAGTAACCTCGACCGGCTTTGCATAAAGCGGGTATTTGTCAATAAGCTGGCGCTTCCCAAGCTCCTGCTTGTAGGTCTTTGGAGTATAGGCCCAACCGGACATGGCCTGGATGAACTCCTGCTCGCTCTTGAAGTAGCCCAATTCTGCCTTATAAGCTGCCTCCACCTGCTCCTGGTTGGGCTTGAGGCCCGCCGACTTGGCTGCGTCAAGTATGATAGCCTGCTCCAACAGGCTATCCAATGCCTGTGAACGGAGAGCGTCCAGGTCCTCCGCCTTCAGCCCTCCGAATGACGTGCGGTAGTAATACAGCCTGTAGAACTCGCGGTTCAAGTCGAGGGCGGATACGCGCTCACGGTTGACCTTGGCCACTGTAAGGCGGGCGGCGGCGCCGCCGGGACTGGAACCACTAAAGAGCATAGGGATAATCATTCCGAGCGCCAGAAGGCCCGCTATCACGGCCACAAACACGCCCATACGTTTTCGCATACCTGATATCAACGCAATACCCTCCCAGCTGACCTGTATAACCCACGTCATTGTAACCTACAGAATTGCCCAGTGTCAACGCGAATGCGATCTCCCGTGCCAGGCCATTTCCGCTGCTATAGTGGTATCGGGCCCGTGACCCGGGTACACTTTCGTACGCTGGTCCAGGCTGAAGAGTACTCGATAAATGGAGTCAAAAAGCGCGACCTCGTCGCCTCCGGCAAAGTCGGTGCGTCCCACGCCCATCTTAAACAGCGTATCGCCCGTAAACACGGTCAAGTCGCTCTCAAGAGACAGGCTGATGCCGCCGGGGGTATGGCCCGGCGTTGCCAGCACGCAAAATTCCACCTCGCCCACGCTGAGCCGGTCGCCGTCCGCCAGGACTTCATCTGCGTCCAGCTTATCGCCTTCGCCGCCCGAACGGGCCAGTACACGGAAGATGTCGTCGGGATGTGCCAACATATGTGAGTCCTCTGCCCCGACATATACCCGGGCGCCTGTCAGCCCTCGCAGCATGCCGTTGGCCCCAATATGGTCGGGATGACCATGGGTGTTGATGATCGCCCCGCATGTCAGGCCGCTACGATCCAGCCTCCCGGCTATCTGCTCTGCATGCGCCGCCGGGTCAATCACCGCCGCAACGTTCGATCCTTCGCGCCACACCACATAGCAATTAGTGGAAAGCGGGCCCACGGGAATCCTGTCCACTCTGAGAGCACCCTTGTCCGCCACTAGCCGGCCTCCTCCTCACCTGATCGTTCTGGTTCGGGCTCAGAACGACTTTGAACTATCCAGAATGATTGTGACCGGGCCGTGGTTGATCAGGCTGACCTCCATCTCCGCCCGGAACACGCCGGTGGCCACCTCCACACCTAGCGCCCTGACCCCCTGAACGAACTGCTCGTAAAGGGTGTTGGCCAGATCAGGCCCGGCCGCAGCCGTGAAACTGGGGCGACGCCCACGCCGACAATCGCCGAGCAGCGTGAACTGCGAAACAGCCAGAACACTGCCGCCCACGTCCAGGCAGGACATGTTCATCTTCCCATCAGCATCATCGAAAATCCTGAGGGCCGGGATCTTGTCCACCATGTAGCGTACGTCCTCAGGGCCGTCGCCCTCGGCCACGCCCAAGAGCACCATCAGCCCCGGGCCTATGCGACCCACTATCTCGCCGTCCACACTTACCTGGGCGCTCTTCACTCGTTGCACGACAGCTCTCAGTTGATTCACCACCCCTGCTGCCTATCGGCCCGGCCCGCGCCGATTCGCCCGTACCCGCCTCGATCAGCTCGGCCTGGCCCGATGTACGTTCTGCACGCCCTGAAGCCGCTTCAGCCTGCCGATGACGTTGTTCATGTGCGCCACGTCGTTTATCTCCACAGTCATGTTGATCAGGGCCATCCGGTTGCGCAAGGTCCTGGCGTTCACCGCGCTCACATGCGCCTTCATCTCCAGCACTGCGTTCATCACGCCTGTGAGCAGCCCTGGGCTGTCGCTGGCTTCCATCTCGATTTCTACAGGATAAGACGTGGCGTTGCCCGTGTCCCAGCTTACATCTACCTGCCTGCCCTCATCCTCCCCCATCATTGCCGAGATGTTGGGGCAGTCCTCCCTATGCACCGACACTCCGCGCCCGCGGGTGATATAGCCCACAATCGGATCGCCCGGCACGGGATTACAGCACCTGGCGAACCTGACTAGTACACCGTCGATCCCCCTGACTACGACTCCGTGGGTTGACCGCGACGGCCGCGTGGCCCCAGCCAGAGGTCGCGCAGCCTCCTCAAACACCGACTCGGGGCTCTTCTCCGCGGCCTTTTCGGGAACCAGCTTGCCCACTACCATCGCAGCCGACAGCTTGCCGTAGCCAATGGAGGCAAGCAGATCATCGGCGTTTTGGTAGCTGAACTTGTGTGCCGCCTCGGCGAGGCGCTCTTCCTTGAGGTTGGCATGAACCTCGTGGCCCATGCGGCGCAGATCCCTCTCGAGCATCTCCTTGCCACGCTCAATCGACTCCTCGCGCCGCTGCTCCTTGAACCACTGCCTGATCTTGCCCTTGGCCTTGGACGTCTTGGCGATGTTAAGCCAATCTCGGCTAGGCCCGGTCTGCGCCTTGTTGGTCACAATCTCTACGATATCGCCCGTCGCGAGCAGTGTCCCTAGCGGGACCATCCTGCCGTTCACCCGCGCGCCTGCACACCTGTTGCCGATGTCGGTATGGACTGCATAGGCGAAGTCTATGGGGGTAGACCCCGCCGGAAGCGTCTTCACATCGCCCTTCGGGGTGAACACGTACACCTCGTCTGAGAACAGGTCAACTTTGAGCGTTTCGACAAACTCGGTACCATTGTGCGTCTCCTTTTGCCAGTCGAGGATCTGTCGCAACCAGGTGATCTTGTCTTCAAAGTCGCCGCCTCCGACGCCGCCGTCTTTGTAGCGCCAGTGGGCCGCTATCCCGTACTCTGCCGTGCGGTGCATCTCCCATGTTCGGATCTGGATCTCAAGCGGCTCGCCGCGCGGCCCGATGACCGTTGTATGCAGAGACTGATACATGTTGGACTTGGGCATAGCCACATAGTCCTTAAACCGCCCGGGAATCGGCTTCCATATACTATGGACGGCCCCGAGTACCGCGTAGCACTCGCGCAGCGTGCCCACGATCACACGTAGCCCCATGAGGTCCCATATCTCACTGAAGTCCTTGCCCTGCTTGATCATCTTCTGGTAGATGCTGTAGAAGTGCTTGGGACGGCCCTGTATCTCGGCGGGGACTCCGATCTCCTCAAGGGCCGCAGACAGAGTCTGCCTGGCTTCTTCGATATACCCCTCTCGCTCCTGCCTCTTGGTGGCTACCTTCTCTACCAGCTCATAGTAGACGCCGGGTTCCAGGTACCGAAGGGCCAGATCCTCAAGTTCCCATTTGATCCTCCACATGCCGAGCCTGTGGGCGAGCGGAGCATATATCTCGACAGTCTCGCCGGCGACGCGCTTCTGCTTGTCCAGTTGGCACTCTCTCAGAGTTCGCATGTTGTGAAGCCTGTCGGCCAGCTTGATCAGGATCACTCGGATGTCTTTGGCCATCGCCACAAACATCTTGCGCAGGCTCTCGGCCTGCTGCTCCTCGCGGGTCTTAAAGTCCATCCGCGAAAGCTTGGTGACTCCGTCTACAAGCCCAGCCACCTCTGGACCAAACGATGAGGCCAGTTCCTCGTAGTGTTTTCCGGTGTCCTCTACAACATCGTGGAGCAGGCCGGCGGCGATGGTGTTGGGATCAAGATCCATGTCGGCCAGGATGAAAGCTACAGCAGCCGGGTGGTCGAAGTACGGTTCGCCGGATTCGCGGATCTGCCCATGGTGTGCCTGCTCGGCATAGTCCCAAGCGCGTTCGACAATGCTGACGTCAACATCGGGCCTTGTAGCCCTGACCCGTTCGATCAGCTTAGCCAGTGTCCGGTCAGACCGCCTAATCCCCACCCCTTCGCCCCCCATTCACCCAGTCAATGATCTGCAGATACTCGACCGGCGCTCATCCTATACCCGACCGCCTTATGTCCTTCAGGTTCATCTCCGCATACGCCCTGCCGTTCCACTCATTCACGTCCAGCGAGTAAGCTACGTCTACTTCAGCCGAGTTCCGAGCGATGTCCGAATAGCGCTGGGTCATCCTGAAACCTATTGCGCTCACCACCGCATCTCCCCGACCCAGTTTCAGCTTGAGGTGCCTGCCGTCAGCCCCCACACTCCGCTGCTCGAGCACGAGCATGTTGCGCGTCACAAATACCGGGCTCGGGTTTCCCAGGCCGTGCGGTTCCAATGCCGCGAGCTGGCGCGCCAAGGTATCGGTGATCTCTGCTTCCATCAGTTCCCCATCATAGTGCAGCTTGGGAATGAGATCCGCCTCGGTCAGCCGCTCGTGCCCTATCCTGTTCATGCGCTCCCTGAATGCCTCGATATCATCCGCTCGTATAGACAGCCCCGCTGCCTGCGCATGCCCGCCGTACTTCAACAGTAGGTCAGAACATTCCGTCAAGGCGGAGAAGAGGTTGAACCCGGGGATACTCCGGGCGGACCCGCGTCCTACATCGCCCTCCAGTGCCACTAGCACAGTAGGCCTGTAAGTCATCTCGGCGATCTTGGATGCTACTATGCCTATTACGCCGCTGTGCCACTCTCCGGAGCCAAGTACAATAGCCCGCGTAGACTGGGTGTTCATCTTGCTTACAGGCTCCCACACCTGCCGGAGGATGGAAACCTCGATTTCCTGACGTTTTCGGTTCTCCTCATCAAGCATCGAAGCGAGCTCCGACGCCTCCTGCCGGGAGTCAGTAAGGAAGAGCCTGGCGCCTAGGCTGGGGTCGCCCAAGCGGCCTGCGGCGTTCACCCGGGGCCCCAACGTGAAGCTGACGTTGCCGGCCTTAATCTCGCGGCCGGTGAGCCCAGCCACGTCCAGCAGGCTCTGAATGCCAAGGTTCGTCGAACGGCTCATCATCGCCAAGCCCAACTTGGCAATGATCCTGTTCTCATCGAGCAGCGGAACGACGTCCGCTATAGTGCCCAGGGCCACTAGGTCGAGATAGCCGTGGGGATCGGCCGCGCCGTCGGGCCTGCCGGCAAGGCGCCAGAAAGCCTGGCACAGCTTGAATGCCACGCCCACCCCGGCCAGTTCCTTGAAGGGGTAGTCGGAGTCATGACGCTTGGGGTTGACCACGGCAGCGCACCGGGGCACGCCCGCGCCGGCCTCATGATGGTCCGTAATAATCAAATCTACGCCACACGATCGAGCCGCCTCCGCCTCGTCGAATGCACCTATTCCACAGTCGGCAGTGACGAGGAGCGCCACTCGGTCCTCTGCGGCCTTCTGAATCGCCTCAGTGCTCAGGCCATACCCTTCAATCAGACGATTGGGGATGTAGTAGTCCACATCAGCTCCGCACGCACGGAGCACTGACACCACAAGCGACACGGACGATATGCCGTCCACATCATAGTCGCCGTATATTCTGACTTTCTCGCCTCGGCGAACCGCGTCCAGCAGTCGTCCGGCAGCAGCCTGCATATCGGGGAGCGCAAATGGATCGTGCATGTTGGCGATGTCCGGCTCAAGAAAGAGCCTGGCGCTTCTCTCATCCACAATGCCCCTGTTTGCTAGGACCCCGGCCATGCCCAGCGAGATGCCGCAACGCGCGGACAGTTCTGCTGCGATTCGCGCATCTGCCGCGACTCGCTCCCACGTTCTCTTCTTCTGCGACATCCACTCTCCACCCTAATCAGGGACTATTCGACCTGACAGCCGTTTGCCCTTCTGTATGCTTATAGTATC
>Ga0255340_1003885_pt1 | contig 15112 bp, 14 predicted proteins | sample wastewater_treat_7_FD_192417 | JGI IMG/M metagenome (GOLD analysis project Ga0255340, IMG submission 192417) | Wastewater microbial communities from Lulu Island WWTP, Vancouver, Canada - plant10 | ecosystem: Engineered > WWTP > Wastewater > Unclassified | place: Canada: Vancouver, British... | reverse complement strand
ATCTCCGTCTATTGTCTTATTAGTTAATGTTTGAGTATCGGTTGTTCCTACAAAAGCACCAGTCGGGTTCGTCTTTGCCGCTAAAATACTCCCATTCCCAGTTATTACACCAGTTAAGTTTGTTGTTGTTGCTGTTGTTACTGAATTAGGGCCTGTTGGTCCTGTGGCACCTGTGGCTCCTGTACTTCCTGTTGGTCCCGTAGGTCCCTCTGCCCCTGTTGGTCCAGTAGCACCTGTAGCTCCTGCTGGTCCTGTTGGACCCTTAGCACCTGTTTCCCCTGTACTACCCTTTGGACCTTGCGAGCCTGTTGCACCTTTATTACCAGTCATTCCCTTTGGTCCCTGTATACCAGTTGCACCTTTTGGACCTGTTGCACCTTTAGGACCAACTGCTGTAATATCTCCAGCCCCAAGTATTGAGGTTGAGTTTATTGTTTTAATGTTTACACCACTTTCAAGCACATCTTGTTTCTTGTCAAGCATAAACTTCGTCCTCCTCCCAGAAATAGACCTCGCTGTTGAAGATGTACCATCATTTATTTCGACTTCTGATATTTCTGTATAAGTCGTGTTTGTGTTAAGGGTTGAACCATAAGCATAGAAGTATGTACCATCATAGTATAAAGGAAGTGTGAATGAAGTCCCTGCGGCAACACTAATCAAAGAAGTTGTCGTTGCAACAGCCCCAACCCTTATTGTCTTATCCCCTGTACCATTTACATTCAAGGAAGCATTGGCAACTGAAAAACCATCGGTAAATGTTATTGCTAACATATCCCCTGCCCTTAGAGTATACCCCGTTATAGTTACCACCTTCTTTGCCGTAGTCCTTGCCGTTGTACAAGTCCCAGATATAACTGCACTTGTATTCGCTGTAACATTGCTACCATCTCCACTTAAAAACCCAGTCAAGTTGGTTGTTGTAGAAGTAGTTATGTTCGGCTCTGGCATTCCTTCTACAAACAGGTCCCAGTTAGTTGCCCAAGAAGCACCTACACCTGGCTCGGTTGAAGCTCCTGAAGTATGAGCAACTGTACATACATATCCACTTCCATCATTCTCTACCGTATCATTTACCGCATAGGCTGTTGAAGTTGCCCATGCACCCTTCCAAGTGTAAATATCTCCATCGGCACCTGTAGCACCTTTAGAACCAGTGGTACCTTTACTACCTGTGGGCCCTTTAGCACCAGTTGGTCCTTGTGGTCCTGTGCTACCTGTATCACCTTTGGGTCCAGTTGCACCTATGGGTCCTTGGTCGCCCGTGTCACCTTTAGGACCTGTACTACCCTGTGGACCCGTAGGACCTTGTGGTCCAGTCGGTCCTGTACTACCCACTTCCCCTTGCGGTCCCGTAGCACCTGTACTGCCTGTGTTTCCTGTCGCTCCCTTAGAGCCTGTAGGACCTTTTACGCCTGTAGCACCTTTGCTACCAGTTGGACCTCTATTACCTGTAACTCCCTTAGGACCTTGCGAGCCTGTTACACCCTTTGGTCCCTGTATACCAGTTGCACCTTTGGGTCCAGTTGCACCTATGGGTCCTTGGTCGCCCGTGTCACCTTTAGGACCTGGAACCGTACTGTTGTCCCCTGTGGCCCCCTTGGGACCTGTGGGACCAGTACTACCCTGTGGACCCGTAGAACCTTGTGGGCCTGTTGGACCTCTTGCCACAAATAACTCCCATTTACCCGCACTTAAATCAGTTGCAAACACTCCTGAAGTATGAGCAACTGTACATACATATCCACTTCCATTGTGTTCAACTGTTTCGTTTAGTCCGTAGGCTGTTGATGTAGCCCAAGCACCTTTCCAAGTGTAAGTAGCACCGTCTTGACCTGCTGGACCTGTGGGACCCTGAGGTCCTGTAGGACCTGGAACCGTACTGTTGTCCCCTGTAGCCCCCTTGGGACCTGTGGGACCAGTACTACCTTTAGGACCTGGTACCGTGCTGTCTGTACCAGTAGCCCCTTTGGCACCAGTAGTACCTTTAGGGCCAGTAGAACCTTTAGCACCAGTAGGGCCTTTCGCACCTGTAGAGCCTTTGCTACCAGTTGGACCCTTAACACCCTGCGTACCCGTGGCACCCTTATCACCAGTTTTACCTTTTTCACCTTTCTCTCCTGTGGAACCCCTTGGACCTGTAGGACCAGTAGGACCAGGTACTGTTGAATCAGCACCTGTAGGACCAGTTGAACCCCTATCTCCAGTTGCACCCTTAGGTCCTGTAGGACCTGGTACATTACTGTCGGCACCAGTGGCACCAGTCGTACCTTTTTCTCCTTGAATTGCGTGTTCTTCTATATAATCATGTAATTGATTAACACTCTCTTGTGTCCATAGGTTTGCAATATGCGCACCCTTAGCGAAATCCAATGCAACAGTCCCCTCCTTTGCTCTTTCTATTGTGAAGTTACTCCCACTGACTGCAGTCACATAAACAATCTCAAATGCTGGTGCTTGGGCTGGGGAATTATATCCCTCTTCCCAAATCGTACAAGGGAAAGTCCCCTCATTAAGAAAGTTTGCAGGATGCTTTACCTTACAAGTCGTTGCTGAGTCAGTTAGGTTTGCATCTAATACAGACTTAGCATTATTTTTTACCTTTAACCACTCTGTCATATTTTAATTTCGCTCTATTTAATGTCGTCCTCGTAATCCACTATCAACCACACACTTGTAGCCCCACTCCCTGACTCTGTATCAGTTACCTTTATAAACTCAAAAGAATCTTCAGGGCTCATTGTTATAAAGTCCCCTGTCTTAGAACTAAGGACTAAGTTAGCAACCCTAGTCAACCCCTCAGCATTGGAGTTAGTAGCATTACTTATCCACTTCTTGTAATCTACAAGAGTTGCCCCCACACCTACCTTTGCAGTAATGGTTGCGCTTCCAGAGGCATGGGTGGACCTGTCAGCCAACAAGACAACCCTTTTAGCACCCAGTATATTTACCGAGCCTGAAGAGGTTGTTGAGGTAACAGCACTCATTAGTTTGATTATTTTTCTCATAATATAATATGTTATATCTTATACCTTATAGTCTAAGGTCTAGGCCCCTACTTGTCAACACCCTCTCCATAGTCCTTTGTCCCCTTGAAGTCTGGTCTTAATTCCTGTGTAGTAGACCAGTAATGTTCTGCATAATTTATTCCTATTTCTTGATTCACATACCCCTTGTGGAATACTGGGGCGAATGAATAAGCAGGAAGTATTCTATGGTCATTCTCATCAACGACCTCGGTCAATAACCCTGGACCCACTTTCTCATAACTAGGGTAAAACTCCTCTACTTTCCCCTGCCTGTTAACAAGCTCCACCAAATACTCGTGCCCCTTAATACAGCCCAGGGGAGAATTGTTCAGTCTTAAATCTCCATCCTCTGCTCGTATAGTCATAAAATCCCATGACATAAATGGTGCATTCTTGATTGTCTGCGTGCATTTCATATCGGCGTCAATATACACTCCACCATAATCTCTTAATATCTGTGCCCTTGCAATATCGCTACACCCTGCATAGTCTTTCTTCTTGTAATACATATCGTACAATTGCCTATTGTCCAGGTTCAAGTCATCTATTTCCTTTTCAGTCCATAGCTTGTACTCAAACTCAGGGTTCATTTCTCTCCAAGTTCTCATCCACTTCTCAGGTCTTTCTTTTTCCCCTATCCATATTTGGTGAATAATCTCTGGCATTGTATTCATTGGAGTAAGTTGCCCGTGCCAAAGCAGTGGGTCTTCTGTACCAATATACCTCCAATCATAGCCCCTGAACCCCTCTGAATACCTTGTCCTTTGTGCATCGTGGAGTAATACCACCCCATCTGGCTTAAGTATTGTCTTTGCGTGTTGCAAACACTTAACTCTGTTTCTCCCATCCACATAAATCAAATCAAACTTCCCCTTGGGTTTTAGGTATTCCTCACTATCCTTATCAGCAAGGACTAACTTCACCCTCTTGTTTTTCCCACACCACTGCTTGACTTGCTCATACCACCTCTCGTCATGCTCCATTCCAGTCCAAGTGTAATCAACCCCTGCATTGTCCAAAAGTTCTGTGAAATACTTTGTTCCCTTGCCTGTACCCCATTCCAGTACATCTATTTTATCCTTTCTTTGCAGTAAGTTTTCAAAGTAAAACAATCCATCCTTATTCAAATCCATAGGGAGCATACTGTCTTCCCCTACTGGTCTCAACCTATTGTCTTGTCCTACTATAAAATCCTGTTCCACTTGTTTCTCTCTTACAAACAATACTCCTTGATTGGTCGCACCTTGGGCGAACTCCCTCCACCTTTTAGCATTCCCCTCGTCCATATGGTCTGCAATAAACTCAATGGCTTCCTTGAAGTGTGTGTTGTATTTAATCGCCTCCCACGCACTGTCACAGGCTTCGTTATACTTACCCAATTCTGCAAAACACCTTGCCCTCATAAGGTAAGCATCATTCTTCTCGGCTAAATAACCACTCCTTTTAATATACTCGTCGTACTCCTTAATCGCATTAGCCCACTCTTTCTTGTAATAATATTCTCTTGCTAAATAAAACCTCTCCCTTGCCAATTCAGGGTCTTCCTTTACCGCTTTCTTAAGAATCCTAAACGTCCTCTCTGGGTCTAATTGGTGTGCAGGAGAATAACCATAAGTTGTGGAAATCATATCCTTAGCATTAAACTGCTTTCTCCCCTTGCTGTCTTCTACATAATTATGTGCGTCCCCTCCCCAATGCACCCCCTCATCATTCCTAAATATTCTTGGGAAGTAATGAGTGTCATTAGAGTTCTCTCCTATTAGCGTTATTAAAACCCTACTATATTCCTCTCCTACCCCTGCTAAAACCTTTCTCACCTCTTCTACTGACTCATTAAGTACCTCATCAGCATCTATGCTAAGTATCCAGTCATACTCCTTAGGGACTTTACCCTTAACAAAGTTTCTAGCCTTTGCAAAGGAGTCTTCCCACTCATACTCCGTATACACCTTGTCCGTGTATTTCCTCGCTATTTCTACTGTGGAATCTTTTGAGCCTGTATCGGCTATTACTATCTCGTCTACACCCTTAAGAGAGTCTAGACAACGAGCAAGCATTGCCTCCTCGTTCTTGACTATTAGTGCAGCACATATAGTTGGGGATTTTTTATTTGCCATACTGTGTTGGTAATATATTATTACCTTATACTAACATAACCTTGTCATGACATCAATGTCCTGTAATAAACTTCTCAGCACAACCCAGAGGTCAGTGCCTGTAGGGTTGTGTCAAAAGTCTATACTAACTTCCTGTTGGACCTGTTGGACCTGTAGGACCTGTAGCCCCCTTAGGACCTGTTGGACCTGTAGGACCTGTAGGACCAGTAGCCCCCTTAGGACCTGTTGGACCCGTTGCTACTGAAATGTCCCCCGTAGAGTTTACTATCTTAATAGCAGTTCCACCTAAACCAACAGAAATACTCTTAACAATAAGGTTGCCCTCACTATCAATTATCTGTTTGCCGTTTATAGAAAAGCCGTCACTGGCATTTACCCCAGTGTGAGTCGTATAGATTTTTCCACCTATTCTTGTACTCATTAGAATTAAAAAATAAAGTTAATCTCTTTTAGCCGAGGTTCACCTACTCGGTCAACTTAACTTAAAGGGGTGGGATTTACACCTCCCACCAGGGTGTCACAAGCCTTGGTTATGCTGTGTAGGTTGTCCCATCGCCCAATGAACCTGCGATGCCATACCAACCACTGATTCCGACTGCAAAGACATCTCTGACTTTTGCAAACCATACATCAGTGTCATCGTCTTCCCATGCGTTTACTTCGAAGTCCTGAAGTTGTTTGAACTTCAATACCTTCTTAGCATAGTAAGGGTCGAGTAAGAAGTATCTCTTATCCCAAGCCTCACGGTCTGTAGAAGTGGTTTCACCCATCTTATAAGCAAATCTCCAAGAAATGTAAGGATTGACCAAGACGTCAACGTTTCTCCCTTTCCAGTAGTTAACTGAGTTATCTGCTGTGCCTGGAGTTCCATCTGCCTCGGCAATCTGTAGTGCTGCCTCTCTGTTGTATGGGGTTACCATTAACATCAACTGAGAGTTAAGACCTACATCAATAGGAATACCCTTGTTGGAGTAAACCTCAATTAGTACATCCTCAAGTAATTTGAGGTTCTCATAAGAAAGTGCTCTCTGAATACCATCAATGAAGGTATTTCTCTGTGCAGCCCCACCATCTTTTCTTGGGTGTGCGACTGAAATAAGATTCTTACCATCACCATAAACTGGAGTAGCTCCAAATGCTTGCCTGAAAATAGAGAATGCTTGAACATCTCTACTCTGAGCAGCCTTCTTAGAAAGCTCCTTAGAATTTTCCTGAACCTTGTTATAAAGGTCAGTCTGTCGGAGTAATTTAGAGACTGATATTTTTCTCTTAAATACCTTTTGCTGGTATCTCCACATATATCCAATTAGGAACTCATCCTCTGGAGACGCTGCCGCCTCACCAACCTCTTCCAAGAAGTCAATTCCTGCAATGCTGGAATCATCCTCGTAGAGCCTTGAGGTTGTTTCTAAGGTAAAGACCTTAGGAAATATAGGAGAATACAATTTAGCCTCTTCCTCCATCCACATTTCAATCCCTGGAGCTGTTAGCTCTGGATGTGTACTTGTTAAATGTGTTGCCATTGTATCATCAAATTATCTTAAATAAATTCTGGACTACTGTCCAAATATCTGACCCTCTACGACTTTCACATCGAGAGCTCTTGGACTGCCCTTTCCAGGATGTCCAACAATCAGGAACTGCTCTTTTGCTGAGGTTGCAGTTGCTTTGCCAAATTCGCTTGACGCTGTGGTCGAAACGTTTATGTAGTTTCCTACCTTTTTGGCTGCGGCTGTTGCACCAACGTCAGCATTAGCGAGTCCTCTTATGACATCGTTAGGCTGAACAGGAACAACTTTTATTCTTAGACCAATAGCGTTACCACTAGCTGGGGTCAAAGATACTCCATCTACATAAGTATCACCTGCATTCTTCTGTCCTGCAAGTAAATTCTTATAGGGAGTGTTTCCATCTGCACCAACAAATCCTACGCAAATTCCATAAATTGGGTCAGTTACTGCATCAGAGGGCTCAACCGTTCCTCCTGCGAGTTTAACAGCACCACCCATATAAAAGGTTTCATTGCCCTTTGCAAGAAAAGTTTCAGCTGGCCTGGCAGATGCACCATCACCATATTTTACGATTTTCATTTTGTTAGTTTTCTAAATTAACTATTCACTCTTTCGAGCGAGCCTTAAAGCATAGGCTTGCCTATACTCTTCAGCTTCTTTGTCCTTCAAGCCTCTATTTCGTATTTCTTGTTCTACAAAGGCTTGGTGTTTCTTGGGGAGTGTAAAGGCACTGCCTTTTGAACCACTACCTGAACCACTCATTCCTCTGTTTACTCCAATCATACTGTCTCTAACAGCTTCAACATAACCCTCTTCCTGAATTTCCTCAGGAGACAAAACTACCCTTCTAGCAGCATTTAGTGCCTCACTAGGACTCATACCTTTTTCTAAATCAAAGTATTCTGCCTGTGCGATTATGGCATTGCGTGCCACAGGAGTTAGGTCCTTGTTGTCGTCCCTGTTAAAGAACTCCTTAGAAGCCTGTGCTTGTGCTTCAAATTTCGCCATTACTTCTTGGTCCTTTTGACTCATCCAGGATTCCCTTATGGGATTTGCTGTTTGAGTGGACGGAAGTGCCTGCTCTTGTTGCCCACTTGCCTGAGGAGTGTTTCTTGCATTGCCCTTCTGGGGTGCAACCTCACTATCATATATATTCATATAATAGATTTTCTCTTCAGGGGTAAGCCCCTTTCCGTCTAAGTAGCCCTCAAAAGTTTCTCGGTCTTTTGTCACCGTAGCGAGTAATTCTCGCTGTATTTGCTCCTTCTCTTCCTTGAGAAGCCTGGCTTCCTTAGAACTAGCACTGTACTTTTCCCGTAGCTCTTCTACGGAGAGGTCTTTACCCTCTGTTTGAGACCCTTCTTTTTTCTTGGCGTCCTCGTTGCTGCTCTCAACTGCAGGGGAGGATTCCGAAGGTGTTTCAGGAGTTGCCACAGACTCTTCAATCTGGGGGTCCTGGACGATTTTTTCTTCGTCTGCCATAACATAAATTGTTAAAGAATTTAATTAAACCCAAAAAGGGTTCATGCCTAGAAATACAAATTACTTCTAAACACAAACCCTCTATGATTAGTCGGGCAATAAATTGTATCTTAATATAACCTTACTCCTTACTTTTGTCAACCTTGTCTTTTTCTACCCTGGTTAACTCTGGCAAAAATACAGAGAAAAACCATACTATACCCAAAGTACCATACTTCAATTCACTCGCCATTGCACTCATGGCTTCTACACTCACATTCTCCGAAGACACTATTTTATTACTGCACTTATTATTCCAGGCATTTAGTGCGTCTTGTTTTAGTGCACCCCACTCCTGCGATTTAAGTGTAGCCCTTAATTGCTCTAAACTATTCTCGTCTAATGTTTTCTTCATTTAATAACAGTAATAATTTAATACATCCCCATTCCAGATTCGTCTGAGGGCGCTATTTGATTAGGAACTGGAATCCCCCCCTCGTTTGGTAACCCCATTGCACCACTTACTAATGGTACAGTCGGTGCATTGTTTCTAGGCATTCCTGGCTGTGCAGGCTGTGCAGGTTGTCCACTCATTGCTTGGTCGAATGCTTCACTTGCCCCAATCGCTGCTTCACTTGCCCCCTGGGCTAGTAGGTTGTCAGTCTTTGAGTGTTCGGTTAGTTTCTTCTTATAGTCTAATACTGCTGCTACAAACTTCTGTGTTCCCTCGTCAGGCATACCCATCATTTCAATAAACTCTGGATTGTCCACTGTGTTATTAAGTCTTAGTAATTCAACAGCATGGGTGTATCTGTGGGCTTGTGGTTCTCCTGGGATTCCCTCTACATCCTCACCATCCATCATGGCTTTCTGCTGTTCCTGTGCTTGTCTTATTTCGTCTATTCTGTCCTCGTCTTCGTCTATTAGTAAGTCCTTGTCTCTGACTTTCATTTGGTCAAGGTACCAGCCTAGTAATTTTCTTATATGAATAGTAGCAGGTACTCCTGGTCTTATTTCAGCACCTGGTTCTCCTGCGAATGGTGCTAATTGTGGGAGTATTTCCTGTGCCTTTCTCATTTGGAATGCTTCACTTATTGGTGCTACAAAATCGGCTGAAATGTAAACCCTAGGCTCTCCTGTCCATTCAAACATCTTCTTGTCCAGCCTGATAATCTGTGAACCCTTTATTTCGGCAGTCTTCATTTGACCCTCGTCGTCGTACAGTCTAATGTCTTCAAGTTTCAATTCTCTCATTTGCTTCTTGCCTAATTCCAATGCAGCCTTTTTAGTTGGCATACTGTAGAACTGGCAAAACCTACTTTCAAGTAGTTGTCCCCAGTGGTTCATACCCTGCATTAAAGTGTCCATATACATATTAACAATGTCACTCATTGTTTCTTTCATTGCGATTGTGTTAGTGGCTGGTGTGGAACTCATTGGCAAAGACAAGCCCTGTGGGTTAATACCTGTATTCATGACTGCTTCGTCCTTTAATTCCTCACTTATTCTCCAACTATCAAATGGTATGTCTGGGGTTTCCATGACTTTCACCTGGTTTACATCCGTGACCTTAACAAGTTGCCCTGGTTCTATACTGTCCACCTGATTGTCAACATCCCCGAAGATAGTGTCCCCCACAAATACAGGAGCCTCTATCTTAAACCTTGTGTTCCTTATCCTTGCATTCTTATTTGCTGCGTCTTCTGCCGATAATTGAAGAACTGCATCCACAATCCCCATGCCATAGAAATGACCAGGGTGCTTTATTAAATGGAATGCTACGAATGGGTGTCTCTTGTCCTGGTAAGGAATAGGACCCTCTTTAATAAGTATATCGTCCACTATGATTACTTCCGAGTCTGTTTCTATGTTATAGTAGAATATCACCTCACAGAACCCACTCTCTATATCCCTGTCAGTCTTGTAGAATGGACTTGAATAACTCTCCCTGTTACTACTTGTAATGAGGTCTAAGTTTCTTACATCTCCATCCCCCTCAAACATCATACGAACCTGCGAGGGAGTTGCATAAAGCACTCCAGCACAGTCTGTTGCCACATGATTAGAACCATGCAAATTCTGTGCACTAGGGTCTACATAGAAATCTCTCAAGTTCCAAGGCACAAAGTCCACATCCTCAAAATCAACCCTTGTTTCTTTCTTATACCCCATCTTAGGTAACTCCCCCTGCTTAATCTTCTTTTTATCAACATCAGGAGCCACAGGCTTCATAACCTCCCTAATCCTCACACTATAAGGAATGTAGGCAATAGAAGTGCCAAAGATTTTCGCCGATTTGGAAGAGTCAAAAAACCTGTACCTAATATCAGGGTTTCTTCTAAAGTAATCCTGGAATAAATACCTGTGAGTAATCGCCCTGCCCTGGTCTTCATCACTCTCATTCCTTGCTTCCACTAAGAAGTCTATTTGCTGTTTTCTCTCTCTTGCATCAATCTGAGTAATAGTTCTGTATGCCATACCAGACTTTAAGTTAGGCTGTGGGTCTTCTTGGTCAAACTTCGCATACATTAAATAATTCTTTTCCACTAAATCCCAGTGATTGTCCCAGGAGGCAGACCCGTCCGTATTGGTCAAATAACAATTACTCTGCCTGGCTTGGTACATTTGCCTAATTCTGTTTCGAATCTTACCAACAGTCTCCCACTCCTCTTTTTTCTTCCAAACACTGTAATTAGGCTCGTAATTTTCCTCAACCTTGTCTAGGGTGGTCAATAATTTTTTAGTATTCTCTGTCAATGCTCTGAAATTTTTAAGTTATACTAATATACTACCCTATTTATTCAGACTCGTCAACTGTGGAGTAAGGTTTGTAGTTTCTCGTAATTCGGATATTCTCTATCTCCCCCTCCACTACGGTAATCTCCACGGTTCCCCACGCTAAGTCCTTGAAGATATTATTCAATTCTATCAAGGTCTCAGGATTGGAAAACTCTTCCCTTGCCAATTCTGCTGTGGCTTGAATACTACTACTTAGTTTTGCTTTCTTTAACATACTTTCCCTTTGACAACTTAACGGCTACTGTGTCTGCCATTCCCTTGAGTCTTTCTACATCACTATCATCCTCAGGAACCCACTCATGCACCATAAGTTTATGAACATGAACCCTCTTTGCAGTCCTTGTTTTAGTTTCTTCATCTTTCTCATATTCCATCTTAAAGTTGTTGTGCTCACTAACCCACTCCCACTGAGGTTCTGTCAGTTCACACAATAACCTTGAAGTAGAGAGATTGTCCTTGCCCTCCTCAAATGGGGGTAGTTCTGCAAGGATACCCATTTCTTCCTTAAGTCTGTTTATCTCGTTAATATCATCCTTTTCCTCCACATTGTTAGACTGCCAGAAATAACTCTGGTCATCAGTCCAGTGCTCCTTAGGAATATCTATTGTGATACTGAGATACTTTCGTAACTCATTCTCTAAGATAGCCCTTGGTTTCCTCTCATAAGAGAGTCTCTCCTCCTCAAGGACTCTTCCCTTACGAACAACCTCTACGGGCTTCTTAACGACCCTCTGAGAGCCTATTTGATACCTCGCTGCCAATTGTGCCAACTTTGCATCGTCTAAGTCTGAGAGCCTCTTTACAGACGCTTCTAGGGCAAGTCTGTTATTTTTTACTAGAACCTTCATATTAAATATATTAAAAAATTAAATACCTAAATCCCCGTAAACGGGTCTCGTTGTCTTTGAACAGTCTTTACAGCCCCCTGAGAACTCACTGGAACATGGTGGCTGATGACATACCTGAGTGCGTCCATTGCGTCGTCAAAAATCTTTCTAGGAGCATCTTTCTTCTTTGCCGCAAGTCTCATCATTTCATCCTCTTCTGCACTCCCACTACTGCCTGTAATCCACACATAGTTTTCAAACTCCCTTATCGTATTCACACAGTTACTTGTAATGTATAACTTCGGCTTTTTACTCACTATGTCCACATTAAGTCTCTTCTTCACATCATCAATGCCTGCTTGTACACTGTCCCTGCCCTTTATCGTTGGTGTAATATGGTACCCTGCCCTTGTGTAGTCCATTATCAACTGCTTTGCTTGTGAGTCTCCCCAACGAACCCTTGGTCTTTGCTGTTTTAATACCCCTAACCAATAATTCTCTTTCGCTTTTAATGCTTCTAAATGCTTATCGCTACTTATATTACTTTCATAGTATTCGTCCACTACATAAGCAGTGTCGTCATTCTGGGAAAATAATACAAATACAGCAGCAGTAGGGTGTGCACCCCCAAAGTCAATACCAACCTCCAAACTCCAACGAGAAGATATAATGTCAGGGTCTACTTCCTTTATTACATGAATGTCTCTATCAAAATTCTGATACACAAGTCCACTCCTCTTTTTGAACAATGCTTCGTACTCTTGACTGTACAAGTCTTCCCCCAATTCAGCCCTAGCACTCTCTAATTCCTTTTTACTCAATACAGGATTCACCTCACTGGGCATTCTGAATGCTTCCCAGTCAGAGTCTCCACTGTTTTGTGCATAATCGAACAATTCAAAAAAATGGTTATACCCTCTCGGTGTGCTAATTATAATTGCCCAGCCCCCCTTGTCTGACAGGGACGGTCGTATAATCTCTTTCCATATAGGGGAACTTCCATAAGTGTCCACAGCATACTCGTCCAGTACAACCCCATCCAATCCAGTACCAAGCAGGTTATCAGGTCTTTCTACCCCTTTTAATTCTAATAAACTCCCATTACTAAACTCTACCGATAAATTGGTTTCGTTAATCCTCATTCTCTTTTGCTCCAATGCAGGGAGCATTCTAATTCGGCTCATTAAATACCTCCACGAAATGGTTTTTGCCTGACGAAAGGTCGGAGCCACAGCCCAGTAGGTATGATTAGAATTAGCCAAACAATGTTCTAATAGTGTGTTTATTGCAAGCACTGATTTTCCAAACCTCCTACCACAACACACCACCTTAAACCTTGCATTGCTTTTAAGGACTGTTTTCTGTCCCTCGTGAGGTTCAGTGTATCTCTTACCACCGACTGTGAAATCATAAAAGTTAATCATTGCTATCCTCCTTTTCATCCTTCATACTACTCCAAGCAACTACATTCACTTGGGTTTCAGGTGTGCCACTGTCCACCATTTGTTCTACAAAACTCAATTTCGCTATATACTGCATATACTGCAATTCCAGCTGTTTTACCTTTACCTTATCCCCTGTACTCTTTGCATCATTGAATAACTCCTCACACTTCCTCACATTCTCCCAAGCCCTCTTAATCTGTATAGCCCTCTCAGTCTTCGCATACTCCACAATATTGCCACTCTCCTTAAGCCACCTCTCTTTGACCTCATCCCTAACCCTTGTAATAACCCTAATGCTCATTCTCGGCAAACCTAACCATACCCTGATATCATAAGCATCTAGCAATCCCATTATCATAGCAGACTCAACCAAGTTTCCTATGGCTTGCTCTTTTTGTGCTGGTGGAAGTTCCTTTAATAATTGAGCCCTTACGGGGGCTTCTACTGCCGCTAATTGATTCGGCGTGGATTGTATGCTTTCCAATGTCTTGTTCATACTAACTATACTCTACACACTATCTATACACTTGTCAACTACTCTCCTTTTAAGACTAAATCTTCTTTCCTACCCTGACTCGCACCTGCACAACGACCAAGTATGTACTCTGGTTCTTTTAAGTAAAGTTCTATCGCCCCAGGGTTTTTTTCTAACCATTCCATAGCCAATACTCGGACTTTTTCACTTGTGGTTTTTAAGGAAGTGTTCCAATAAACATACTTGGTTATGTCTCTTAGCAATCTTCCCCTTGTAAATGCAACTTTCTTTTTTTCCATATAACCTTATTACTTAACTTATAACCTAACCTTAGGAAATGGCTAGAAACGGCTTCTAGTTCCTCTTGTTCTTGATTAACACAAAAATGAAAATCAGAAACCAATGATTTCCTAAAAATAAGCAACAAAAAATAAGACTCTTGTTACTAAACTTCTTCTATTACCAAGTCGTACTCACTTGGAAAGAGCCAATACATATATGCAACTTTTACTTCACTCACCTAACCTCGAGGTGTCCGTGTAGTATCCGTATTCTCTTACAGTTCCTTAGCCTTTCGACTAACACATCAGCCATGCCCTCTAACCTGTAAGTCAGAAAGAGGTTAAGATGTGCCTTCCAGCCCCTTGAGTACTGGGGGTAGTAGACAGTATCTACTACACTCAATCCTCAATCCAAAACAGAAAAGACACCATTGCTGGTGCCTGTACTGATGATAAATAATCTAGACTTTCGCCAAAGAATATTTCTTTAATTTTGTCTAGCTTATTTTCCATACCCTAATATACACAAACCACTACCAAATGTCAAGTGTCTTATAGTGGTAGTCTATAGCCACTTGTAAATACAAAATCCATATGGTAGTATGTCAATACAATAAATAAATTCATTAAATGCAGTATGAAGATAAACAACAAGTACAGCATGGGTAGTAAAGTATTTTACCCGAGTGCAGACCTTTCCAATCCCTCAATAATCAAGAGTACAGTGATTGGTGTGAGTTATTACAAGGATGGTGAGGAGGAGTTAATCTCCTACAGGACTGAGCATTCTTATGGAGTGAGGGAAGAGCATCTTAGCAAAGGTAGTGGTGGGGCAAAGAAGACCCTTATTAAGCTCATGGAGGACAAGAAGGGGGAATTTTTAACAAAGTTTGATGAAGCTATTAAGCTTACAAAGGAAATGTCCCCAAAGAACTTACTTAATAGATTGCCCAATGAAACAGCAGACCCTGACGGAGAAATATAAAGCAGGCTCGGAGTACATAATCAAAACCCAAAGGTGGTGTTGGAGGAATTCCACGCCACTATGGTTTTTCAAAAAACCTACTCAGGACCAATTGGATAATTGCTTTGAAGTATGGAGCCTTACACCATAGTCTTGTAAAGTCGCTCAATGTACTCTGCTACCTCACTCTCACTTAATTGCCT
>Ga0255340_1003884_pt1 | contig 15114 bp, 22 predicted proteins | sample wastewater_treat_7_FD_192417 | JGI IMG/M metagenome (GOLD analysis project Ga0255340, IMG submission 192417) | Wastewater microbial communities from Lulu Island WWTP, Vancouver, Canada - plant10 | ecosystem: Engineered > WWTP > Wastewater > Unclassified | place: Canada: Vancouver, British... | reverse complement strand
AATACAACAGATAGATAGAAGAATGAGAATGCAATAACTAAAACAAAGGTTAATATATCTTTAGCATATGGATTATTTAGAAAATCAATTACTTTCTGAGAAATATCTGTAACAGTCGGATTAAAGTTCTTACTGATAAGGAATTTTCCTACTAATTGTGGGAAAGAGAGAAATGCCATTGCAAAGATTACCGGCATAACTCCTGATTGAGTTAATTTGATAGGCACATAACTTTCTAATGCTCCTCCTGTTCTAACTCTTCTTGAATACTGTATTTTAACTCTTCTTTCAGCTGTGGTTACAATAACAACAGCAACAATCATTATCAATGAAAGAACAACGAATAAGGTTTTCTGTAGTCCATCCATCATAACAAAGTTAGATCTTACAGTTCCAGGAATGCCTGATAAAATACCTAACATGATAAGGTAGGATGAACCTCCACCAAGACCACTTTCTGATATTAACTCACCAAACCACATCATCATGATAGAACCTGCAGTAAATGTTGCTACCATTGTTGCTAAATCTAATGGTCCTAATTTAGTAATTAATCCAAAACCTAATAGAGTTGAGTAGATCACAAAAGATTGTAAGATTGCTAATGGTACTGTAAGAAGTCTTGTATACATAGATATTTTTCTTCTTCCATCTGCACCTTCTTTTCTAGTTTCATCTAGTGCTGGGATAACTGTACCTAATAGTTGGAAGATAATAGAGGCATTAATATATGGAGTAAGACCAATTGCTACAATAGATGCTGTTTCTAAAACACCCCCTGATACAGCAGAGAGAACATCTCCCATACTTGTACCTTCAAAAAGACTTTTAATAGCATCTGCAGGAATACCTGCTACTGGAATTGAGGATAGTAGTCTAAAGACAACTAAGATAAACAAAGAGAAAATTATTTTATCTCTAATATCTTTTGTTTTAAAGATTTGTTTAAGTCTCTCTATTAATTTTTTCATTGTATTAGGAGGTTATTTTATAGAACCACCTGCTTTCTCTATTTTTGCAAGGGCTGATTGTGATGTTTCAATACCTTCTATTATTAGCTTTTTCTTAATATCTCCCTTACCAAGAATCTTTACTGCTTTTGAATTCTTTTTAGCAACACCTTTTTTAAGTAGGGTTTCCATACTTACAACATCACCATCTTTAAACTCTTTCTCTAGAGTCTCTAAGTTAATAGCTTGAGTCTCTACTTTAAATTTCTGATTGAAACCTTTGTATTTGGGCATTCTTCTAAAGAATGGTACATTACCACCTTCAAAGAACTGCATAGATTTATGACCAGCTCTAGATGTTTGACCTTTTGTACCTCTTCCTACTGTATGACCACCAACACCAGATCCATAACCTCTTCCTTTTCGTTTGCCTGCCATTATTCTATTTTTTCTTTTTGGTATATTCTCTAGTTTCATTACTTTTCTTTACTTACTTTATCTTCTGCTTTTTTAGTTTCCTTTTTCTTAACCTCTTTTTTAATAGGTTTCTTTCTATCTTCCTTTGCAAATTTACTCTTTTTATCAGCTTTCTTCTTCTCCATTTCTTTCTTCCTCCTTTTTTCTTCCTTAGCTCTTCTCTCTTTCTCTGTTTCTGCTTTCAAAGCAATTCTTTCTTGCATTTTTGTCATTCTAGACAATACTCTTGCATTTCTTAATGTTTTTAGTGCTTCAAATGTACAATATGCATTTCCATTTGCATCAGAACTACCTAAGATCTTTCCATATACATTGTCTACTCCTGCCAATTCTAATACTGTTCTTACAGAAGATCCTGCAATTACTCCAGTACCTGGTCTTGCCGGCCTTAAAAGTACTTTAGCAGCACCAAACTTGTGAACAACTTCATGAGGAATTGTATCTCCAGCTAAGTCTATTCTTGTTGCTGCTTTTGTAGCTAATCTTTCTCCTTGTGCTACTGCAGTTCTTACATCAGCTCCCCTTCCAAGTGCTACACCAACTGTTCCATTTCTATCACCTACAACAACTACTGTACTAAATCTTAACTTCTTTCCTCCTTTAGTAACTTTAGCAACCCTTCTAACAGGAAGAGTTTTCTTCTCAAATACTTTCTTTTCTCCTCTAGGTTTTCTAAATTTCTTTTTGTCCATTTTTTACTTTCTAAATATTAACTCCTTCTTTTCTTAATTCTTCAACAAAAGATTTTATTAATCCATGATATTTATATCCACTTCTGTCAAAAACTAATGATTCATATTTCTTAGCTAATGTTGCAAACTTCTTTGCCATTACTAATATATCTTTTTCATTTCCTTTTGACATCATAGATTTAATAACGATGTTTTTATCATCATCAGCAATACCAGCATAGAAGTACTTGTTACTCTTAAATACAAATACTCTTGGCTTTTCAGAAGTCCCATGAAGAGTCTTCCTTATATGCTTTTTTCTTCTTATTCTTCTTTCGTTTTTAGTTTTAATTGCCATTTCTTTAATAATTATCTATATATTTTAAGCTGCTACACTTGCTTTAGAACTCTTTCTTCTTACATATTCACCTTCATATCTTATACCTTTCCCTTTGTAAGGTTCTGGTTTTCGAATTTCTCTAATCTTTGCTGCAAATTCACCAACTTTCTGTTTATCATATCCTTTTACAGTAATCTTTGTTTCTTCAGGTACTTCAACTTGAACTCCTTCTGGAGCTACCATCTTAATTGGATGATTCCAACCAAGACTCATAACTAAATCTCCACCCTCCATTCTTGCTCTGTAACCTACTCCTACCAACTCTAGATTCTTAGAGTATCCATTCTTAACACCATAAACTGCATTGTTAATTAGCATTCTGTAAGTACCATGATTTGATTTTGCTTGTTTTGTCTCATTCTTTCTCTTCAATGTTATGACACCATTTTCCATTGCAACCTCTAAATCTTCTGGGAGAATAATTTTCATTTCTCCAAGAGGACCTTTAACATGTACCTCTAATCCATTCAATGATACCTCAACTCCATCTTCAATTTTGATTGTATCTTGTCCTATTCTAGACATAACTACCAAACTTTACATATAAATTCACCTCCAAGATCTTGGCTCTTGGCAACCGAACCTGACATGACTCCTTTTGAGGTACTAATAATAGAAATACCTCTTCCATTCATTATCGGTTTTATTTCTTTTTTAGACACATAGATTCTCTGTCCTGGTTTGCTCACTTTTTGTAGTTTTGTAATAACTGGTTCTTTATCATTGTAAGCAATCTTAACTTCTACTGTTCTATTATCTTCACTAACTTCAAAATCATCTATCATTTCCTCTTTTTTAAGAACAGAAAGTATCTCCCTGTTAATATTAGTGTTTATAACAGAGACACTCTCTTTCTTCCTCATTATTCCATTTTGTATTCTTGTTAGCATATCTGCTATTAAGTCGTTCATTTTTTTATTTATTAAATTACCAAATAGATTTTTTAACACCAGGGATTTTACCCTGACTCGCTAATTGTTTAAAACAGATTCTACACAAACCATAATGTCTAATGTAACCTCTTGCTCTTCCACACTGTGAACATCTATTATACACTCTAGTACTATACTTTGAGCTTTTCTTTAGTTTTTTTGCTTTGTATTCTTTAGCTGCGGTTGACATTCTTAGTGAATGGGAATCCAAATTTATCTAAAAGAGCTTTACCACCCTCATTATCTTTGGCTGTAGTTACAATTGTAACTTCAAGACTTCTTATCTTTGTGACATTGTTAGGATCTATTTCAACAAATACAGTGTGATCCTCTATTCCTAAAGAATAGTTTCCTGCACCATCAAAAGATTTTGGACTTAATCCTCTGAAGTCTTTTGTTCTTGGTAAAACAATATTTACCAATTTGTCAAAAAACTGCCACATTCTATCTCCTCTTAATGTGACTGATGCTCCAATATCCATTCCTTGCCTTATCTTAAATGCTGATACTGCTTTCTTTGCTTTGTTAATAACAGGTTTCTGTCCAGTTATCTTTGTAAGCATTTCTACTATTTCATCCATTGCACCTTTATTCTCTACTGTTTCCCCAGCTCCAATATTTACAACAATCTTTTTCAAAGTAGGAACCTCCATAACATTACCATAGTTCTGTTCTTTCATTAATTCCTTACTTATTCTTTTTTTGTATTCTTCTTGTAATCTGTTCATATTTACTTTTTACTTTCTTTTTTAACTGTTTTTGTTTTAGTTGTTTTCTTAACTTCCTTTTTCTCTTCTTTTTTAACTTCTTTCCTTTCTACTTTCTTCTTTGTAACTGTTGTTTTTTCTTTTTCAACAATATCTTTACTGCACTTTTTACATACTCTAACAGGCTTTCCATCTACTCTTTTAATACCTACTCTTGTTGGTTTGTTACAGTTAGGACAAACTAACATTACTTTTGACAACTCAAATGGTTTTTCAATTGTCAAAATTTCAGATTGCCTTGTTTGACCATCTCCTTTTAAATGTCTTTTGTAAAGATTTAAACCTTCAACTATTACACTGTTTTTCTTAGGACTTACAGCAACTACAGTTCCCTGTTTTCCTGTCTCCTTTCCGTATAGTATTTTTACTGTGTCTCCTTTTTTAATCTTCATAATTATATTTCTTTAAAGTACTTCTGGTGCTAAAGATAATATTTTATCAAAGCCACCCTCTCTTAATTCTCTTGCTACCGGCCCAGAAATTCTTGTTCCCCTTGGTGTTTTATTCTTCGGATCCACCAAAACAACTGCATTATCATCAAACCTTATGTATGTACCATCTTTTCTTCTTAATTCTTTCTTTGTTCTTACTACTACAGCTTTGTATAATTCATGATCTTTCACTCCTGTATTTGGTATTGTTTTCTGGACAGAAACAACAACAATATCCCCTATTTTTGCATATCGTACTTTAGAAGCACCTGGTATAGAAACTACCTTTACTTCTCTTGCACCACTATTATCTGCTACTTTTACTATTGATTCTTTCTGTATCATAACTATACTTTCTTAAGAACAATCCATCTTATTTTTTTAGAATATGGTCTGCTCTCTCTAATTACTACTTTATCTCCTACTTTAAGTTCTTCTTCTGTATGAGCAAAGTAAACCTTTTTTCTCTTAACCCTTTTCTTATATATAGGGTGACTTTCAAGAGTATCAACTCTAACTTTTACAGTCTTTTCCATGCTGTTACTAACAACAACACCCTCTATTTCTCTTTTTTTACTTTTAATTTTTGTTTTTTCTTTATCTTTATTCATTTTTAAATTCCGGTTTGTATTTTATCAATTATTTACTGTATTCTCAAGCTATATCTCTCTTTTAGTCACAAATTTAGTTTTTACAGAAAACTTGTGTCCTGCTAATCTCATCGCTTCTTTTGCTGTTTGTTCATCAACACCACCAATTTCCAATAAAATTGTTCCAGGTAACACAACTGCTACATATCCTTCTACTGTACCTTTTCCTCCCTGCATCTTACTATTAATAGATCTCTGTGTATAAGGTTTATGTGGAAAAATCTTAATCCAAACCTTCCCTTTTCTCTTAGTATATCCAGCAACAGCTCTCCTTGCTGCTTCTATTTCTCTTGCATTAATCCAACCCTGTTCCATTGCCTTTAATCCATATTCACCAAAAGTTACTTCGTTGTTAACAGTAGCAACTCCTTTCATCTTTCCTCTAAATTCTTTTGCATGTTTTCTTTTCCTTGGCTGTAACATATTTTTATTTTAAAATATTATTCTTCAGTTTCATCAATATCATCTTGTTCATCTTTGTAAATCCAAACTTTAATACCCATTAATCCTGCATCTTGTGTTTCTGCAGCAATACTTGCATAGTCTACATTTGCCCTAAAAGTTTGTGCTGGTACAGAACCTGCTCCTGCTTTAACCGTTCTCGCTTGACTTGCATTATTAATTCTTCCAGATACCCAAATCTTTGTACCTTTTGCTCCTGCTGCCATAATCTTTTCTATTGCACTTGCTACTAGTAATTTAGAAGGTTGTCTTCTTTCAATTCCATCAGCTATTGTTCTTGCTACAACTCTTGCTGAAAGATCAGCTTTTCTAATTTCTCTAATCTTAAGATCTACCTCTGTTTTAGTCATTCTCTTTAATTCTTTTTGTAGAAGATCTATTCCTTCTCCACCTCTTCCAATTGCAACACCTGGTCTTGCTACATACACTAGAATTTCTAATTTACCAACAGACCTTTTAATCCTTATTCTATCTATACCAGCATCTTTCATAGATTCGTGAATCTTCTCCTTTATCTTTAAATCCTGTGATAAAGTCTTAGGAAAATCTGTCTTATGTGCATACCATCTCGAATCCCATTCTTTGTTTACTCCAATTCTTATAGCTTTTGGATGTACTTTTCTTCCCATCTTACTTGACTGTTAATTCTAAATTAATATGTGATCTCCTTTTATCTATTCTTGAGACCCTACCTCTTGATTCAAATCTTGTTCTTTTTAGTATTCTTGCTTCATCTACAGATATTTTACTAACTACTAATGCATCTTTATCTACACCATATTTCTCTCTTGCATTTGCAACTCCTGATATGATTGCTTTTTTGACTATTACAGCACCTTTCTTGTTTACCAACTCTAACATCTCTAATGCTTCTGCTACACTTTTTCCTCTAACCATATCTACAACCAATCTCAGTTTGAGTGGTGATTCTGCTATATCTTTAACTTTTACTGTTACAATTTTGTCTTCCATAATTTTTATTCTGATTTAGATTCTTCAAATCTACCGCTACTTCCGTAGACTTTAGATAATTTACCTTTCTTAGCATGACCTCTAAACTTCCTTGTCATTACAAATTCTCCTAATCTATGACCTATCATTGATTCAACTACTAATACTTCTTCATGTTTCTTACCATTATGTACTAAGAATTTCATGCCAACCATTTCCGGAGTGATAGTAGAAGATCTTGCCCATGTTTTAATAGGTGCCATGCTTCCTGTCTCTTTAGCTTTGGCTACTTTCTTCATTAATTTTTCATCTGTGTATGGTCCTTTTTTAAGCGATCTAGACATATTTTGTTATATATAAATTATTTCTTTGCAAACGGTCTTGTTTTAGTTCTTCTAGTTTTAATAATAAACTTCTCTGTTCTCCTATTCTTTCTTGTTCTTGTACCAACAAGGTTGCCCCACTTATCTTTAGCAGGTCCTCCGATAACACCTTTACCTTCTCCACCACCGTGTGGATGCTCTGCTGGGTGCATTGCCATACCTCTTACCTCTGGTCTCCAACCTAGATTTCTCTTCCTACCCGCTTTTCCTAACTTAACATTCATATTTTCCTCATTACCAACCTGTCCAATTGTTGCCATACAATCTGCAAATACTAGCCTAATTTCTCCAGATGGCATTTTTAACTGTACATATTTTCCTGTTGGATCAATACCTTGAACAATAATTTCCTGCCCTGCAGATCTTCCGAATACCGCTCCATGTCCAGGAACATTTTCAACACAATTTACTGCTGTTCCTGAAGGGATATTCTTAACCATCATTGCATTACCAGGTAAGATATCAACCTTCTCTCCTGATACTACACTATCTCCAACCTTTAAACCTTTAGGTGCAATTATATATCTTCTCTCTCCATCTGCGTAAAGAAGTAGTGCTAAATGTGCACTTCTGTTTGGATCAAAGTACAATCCAGTTACTTTTGCAGGAATACCAAACTTATCTCTCTTAAAATCAACTATTCTAATTCTTCTCTTAAAGCCACCTCCTCTATGTCTAACAGTAATCTTACCCTGATCATTCCTCCCAGCTTTCTTCTTTTTAGGAATAGTAAGATTCTTTGGTCCTCCATCCTTTTCAAGCATACTCCTGTCTGCTAGTTTTGTTGTTCTTCTTGTCGAAGTTGTAGGTTTAAACTTTCTTATAGCCATTTTAATTCTTCAAAAATTCATCTATTTTATCTCCCTTTTTAAGGGTTACTATTACTTTAACTTTATCTGTCTGTCTTCTAGGTTTATATGTTCTTAAATCTCTTTTCATTTTTCCTAGTTTTACAACAGTATTAACTTCAACAACCTTTACTTTGTATTTAGTTTCAATTGCATCAGCTATTTCAATTTTGTTATATCCTTTATCTATCAAAAAAGTATACTTGTTATGAGCATTTGCCATAGCATAGCTCTTCTCAGAGATCATAGGTTGTAGGTTAATTGTTTTATTTTTCATTTGTTAATCTTTTTTCTAATTCATCTACTGCTTCATTATCTATATATGTAAATCTGTTTCTTGCAATATGTTTTGCATTTACCTTTAATGGACTTACTATTTCTACTCCATCTATATTTCTTACTTTCTTAGTAAATTCAATATTATCTGTAATTACAAGAGCCGTTAACGATTTTGTATTTTTCATGTCCTTCTTTATCTTTTCAATATCCTCTTTTGCAACATCAGTAAATTCTAATATCTTTTTTCTTAAGCTTTCTGAGAGTAAAATACAGGTTGCTTTCCTTGCCATTTTCTTGTTAATCTTTCTATTCCAATTCCTATCTCCCACATTACCAAAAGCTACACCACCACCAACCCATATTGGAGATCTTGAGGAACCAACTCTTGCTCTTCCTGTTCCTTTTTGCCTCCAAGGCTTTTTGCCACCACCAGAAACATCACCCCTATCTTTTACATTTGCAGTAGATTTTCTTTCATTACTACTGTAAACATACAAGACTTGAGCTACCAAATCAGCATTAAAAGGAACACCCCAAACCTTAGGGTTTCTTTTTACTTTAACTTCCTTCTTTTCAACTTTGATACCTTTCTTAGTTGTTGTTTTTTTCTTTGTTTCTGCCATTTTACTTTGTATATATTGCAATTAAATCTCCTTTAGAACCCGGAATTGGTCCTTTTAATAGTAAGAGATTATCTTTAATATCAATAATTTCTCTTGCATCTAATGTTATTTTATCCTGACCCATCCTACCTGCCATTTTCTTTCCTTTCCAAACTCTACCTGGTGTAGTACCTGCACCTATGGAACCTGGTGCTCTATGTCTATCTGATTGTCCGTGTGTTTTAGGACCACCTGCAAAACCATATCTTTTAACAACTCCTGCAAAACCCTTACCTTTTGAAACTCCACTTACAACTACTTTATCTCCAACTACAAATATATCTGACTTAATCTCATCCCCAATCTTTATATCCTCCCCTAAACTTCCTTTAAAGTAAGATGTTCTCTCTGGCACTCTTTTTGCAACAGAATACCTTCCTTTCATTGCTTTTGTAGGATTTTTCTTTTCTCCTAGACCTAACTCAAAACCTTCTGGTTCTAAGTATGAAAGAATACATCCTGAAACATCTACGACAGTAACAGGAACGACCTTGTCATCCTTGAAAACTCTTGTCATACCTTTTTTTGTTCCTATTAATGCTTTCATATTTTTTTAATTAATTACTGTATTCCAATATCGACACCTGCAGGCATTTGTAAATGCTGTAGGGCATCTATTGTTTTAGGTGTTGGATCAATTATATCTATTACTCTTTTATGAGTGTTTATCTCAAAGTGTTCAATTGAGCTCTTGTAAATAAATGGAGACCTGTTTACTGCAATCTGTCGCCTTTTTGTAGGGAGAGGGATTGGCCCAGCAACTTTAGCACCTGTGCTAACAGCTGTTTCAATTATACTTTTCGCTGCCTTATCAACGACTAGAGAATCGTATCCTCTTAACTTTACTCTGATTTTTGCAGTTTGGTTTGCCATTCTATTTAAAAGAGCTAAATTAATTTACTTGCAGAGGGCAGTTTCCTGCCCTCCACATTTAACATCTTACTTTAAGATCTCAGTAATAATACCTTGTCCAACAGTTTGTCCACCCTCTCTAATTGCAAAGGAAACTCCCTTTTCAATTGCGACTGGTGATACAAGCTTTACTGTAAACTCTGTATTATCTCCTGGAGCGACCATCTCTACTCCTTCAGGTAATATAACCTCACCTGTTACATCTGCGGTTCTAATGTAGAACTGTGGTTTGTATCCTGTAACAAATGGGGTATGTCTTCCACCTTCTTCTTTACTTAAGACATAGACCTCAGCTTTGAAATCTGTGTGAGTCGTTACACTTCCTGGAGCTGCTAAAATCTGTCCTCTTTGGATATCTTCTCTCTTTAATCCTCTTAGTAAAATACCTACATTATCTCCCGCTTGTCCTTCACTTAATGTCTTGTTGAACATTTCAACTCCTGTAACTGCTGTCTTCTGAGTTTTCTTACCTAAACCTAAAACCTCTACTTCATCACCGACCTTAACAATACCTCTCTCAATTCTACCTGTTGCTACTGTTCCTCTTCCTTCAATAGAGAAGATGTCCTCTACTGGCATAAGGAATGGCTTGTCAGTATCTCTTTCTGGTACTGGAATATATTCATCAACAGCTTTCATCAATTCTTTAACAGCGTTTGCTCCTTCTTCCTCACCCTTAAATGCTTTAAGGGCACTTCCTACAATAATAGGACAATCTGCATCATATCCATTTTTCCCTAATTGCTCTTGTACATCTGCTTTAATCAATTCCAAAATCTCTGGGTCTGCATCACCAAAGTCATTGATAAATACAACCATCTTAGGAACACCTACCTGTTTTGCAAGAAGAATATGCTCCTTTGTCTGAGGCATAGCACCATCTCCAGATGAAATGACTAATATTGCACCATCCATCTGTGCAGCACCTGTAATCATATTCTTAATGTAGTCTTTGTGACCTGGACAGTCTACTAATGCGTAGTGTCTGTTGTCTGTCTCAAACTCTACATGTGCAACTGCAATTGTAATTGCTTTCGCCTTTGCTTCTGGATCTTTGTCCAACTTATCAATCATTGCATCCGCCTCAGGGGAGAATGTTCTTAGAATACCTCTGACTAATGTGGTCTTACCGTGATCAACGTGACCCAAAGTTCCGATATTCATGTGTGGCTTTGTTCTTGTAAATTCACCTGCCATAAATATATTTTTAAAAATTTAATTATTTATATTATTTAATACCTTTGATTATCTTCAGGTCACAATTTAGCAACCTGCGATGAATATTATCAAAAAGTGAAGATTAATGCAAGCCCTGTCTTATATAAGCCAACATCAGGCCTGACCTAGGCCTGCCCCCAGTTAATAAAATTTTAATAATACTCAGAAAACCTCAACAATACAGCACTATTTGCTCGCAAATTTCCCTGCGAACATCTTAAAAACTCAGCATAGCAAAAACAACCCTTTTCAAGAACACCTTTGCAACAAGAGAATATTGAACTAGTACAAGATATGAACGCGGGACAGACCTAGGTCAGGCCTGTTGAGATTACCAATCTTTTGTATCAATTTTATGTAACTCTATACCCTTTTTGAAGATGGATATAAGAAGGATGATTGCCATAACTACGGAAAGGACAAAAAGTGCAATATCATACTGAGTTACCGTATATCCGTAGATATCAAAGTAATAAACTTTGGAAAAGAACATATATATAGAAAATAATGCTCCTACTATCCTAATCTCTGTAGGACCAAACAGTCCAAATGCATTCCTGTTCTGCCCTTGTACATGAGTAACCAAATCAACATGAGACATCAATGCTAAATAGATAGATGCAAAAAGAAGAGCAATTTCTATCTTAAAAAATCCTGAAAGACCTATACCTAATGACAAAGTTATAACCGCAACTGCATCTACAATTTTATCAATATAGTAACCATACTTAGGTCTCCCTTTATTTCTGTATCTTGCAATACTTCCATCAAAAGAATCTCCAAACCAGTTAACAAATAAACCAAAAGGAATCAACAGTATATACCACCTATTTATAAATCCAAACACAAAACCTAACCCCGTTATTATCATTCCAATATATCCAAGTACTGTTAAATGGTCAGGATTTATCCATTGAGGTATTCTAGGACAGATCCATTCCTTAGCTTTTTCTTCTGCTTTTCCAGTAATTGCTGTATTAATAGCTTGTTGTTCTTTCCCTCTGGAATATTTAACTGCCCAATCATCAAGATTAAAGTTCTTTAGATCTTCTCCAAATGTCTCAATTATCTTTCCTAATTCATCAAAGAACTCTTGTACCTTACCTTCTTGTAGAAGAGATAAAAGTTCTGAATTCTTTATATCCTTTCTTTTCTTTTTCATTTGTTTGTATATAAATTAAGTGAAAGATTATACCAAAAAAGGGAACATAAGAGAAAAAGTTTGTTAATTTATTCCCTCTTCTATATACTTATTTATGGAAATAAAAGAGAAAAACTATTCAGAAGAGAAACTTGTTGTATTTGATATGATTGGGACACTAACAACAGAGCCACACCTCATTTCTAAGGTTTTCATGACAGCTTTACCAGGGTTCGACAGAGATACTGTTAAAAAATATTATGAAGAGTACAAGATTGATAATATTAGTAGAGAAACTTTTTGGGAGAATGTTGGAATAAAGGAATTTGAGGAGTTAGAAAGGAAATTTTTAGATAGTGTTCTTTTAAGAGAAAGGATAACTACCTTACTGAAAGAGATGAAGAAACATTATAGACTTGCAATTCTTTCAAATATTCCTAAAGAGTGGGGACATTTCTTGTCTGAAAAATTTAATTTTAAGGAGTTTTTTGATGAGATTGTATTTAGTGGAGATTATAAAGTTAAAAAACCTGATCACCAGATATATAAAATATTGGTTGATAAATTCCCAGAAATCTCCCCTAGTAATGTATTTTTTGTTGATGATGATTTAGAGAAGTTGAAATCTGCAAAAGATTATCTAATGAAGACAATATGGTTGCAAAGTAACGAGATAAGTACAGACTTTGTACCTGATTTTGTCATTCAGGATATCACTGAAGTAAAGGATATTGTTAAGTAACAATTACACTTTCTTACCTGCAATCTCTTCTGCTACATTCTTTGGAACTTCTGCATAGTGAGATGGTTCCATTGTTGCACTACCTCTACCACTTGTAAGAGATCTCAATTCACTTGTATAACCAAACAATTCTGAAAGTGGGACCATTGCTGTAATCCTACTAATTCCTCCACCTAAACTCTCTGTACCCTGAATTTGTCCTCTCTTACTGCTAAGTGAACCTGTAACATCTCCCATATGACCATCTGGAGTGTCAACATCTACTTTCATAATAGGCTCGAGTAGAATTGGATCTCCTTGCCTCATACCTTCCTTAAATGCCATAGATCCTGCAATCTTAAATGCTGCCTCAGAAGAGTCAACATCATGGTAAGAACCATCATATACTGTAACTTTAATATCAACTACTGGATATCCAGCAACAACACCTGCTTTCATAGTATCTTCAACACCCTTCTGAATTGCTGGAATAAATTCTCTTGGAATTGCTCCTCCTTTAATTGCATTAATAAATTCAAAGCCTTTACCTTTCTCATTTGGTTCTAACTTCAACCAACAGTGACCATACTGACCCTTACCACCAGACTGTTTAACATATCTTCCTTCAACCTGTTCAACAGTACTCTTGATTGTCTCTTTGTATGCAACCTGTGGTTTACCAACATTTGCAGCAACATTAAACTCTCTCTTCATTCTGTCAACGATAATGTCCAAGTGAAGTTCACCCATACCAGAGATAATGGTCTGACCTGTTTCTTGATTAGAACTTACTCTAAATGTAGGATCTTCCTTAACAAATCTAGCTAAAGCTTCAGACATTTTTTCTTCATCTGATTTAGTTGCAGGTTCAATAGCTTGAGAAATAACTGGTTCTGCAAAATCAATCTGCTCAAGAATTATTGGATTCTTTTCATCACAAAGAGTATCTCCTGTTACAGAATCTTTAAGACCAACGATTGCTCCAATATCTCCTACTCTTAAGGAATCAACCTCTTCCCTGTCATCTGCATGCATAAGGATAAGTCTACTTGCTCTTTCCTTAATATTTTTTGTTGAGTTTAAAACATATGAACCTGAGTCAATCTTCCCAGAATAGATTCTAAAGTAAGAGAGATTTCCTACGTGAGGATCATTAACAATCTTAAAGACTAATGCAGAGAATGGTTCTGATTCTTCCTGTTTTCTAATAATCTCCTCGTTTGTCTTTGGATCAACACCTGTAACTGGTGGAACATCTAGAGGAGACGGAAGACAGATAGTAATATAGTCAAGAAGTGTCTTTGCCATAGCTGTCCTTGAGTCTCCTCCCAATACTGGGAAGATACTTTCAGAAAGCGTTCCTTTTCTTAATGCTGCAAAAAGTTCTTCTTCTTTTAATTCTTCTCCTGCAAAATATTTCTCCATCAAAGCATCATCTTGTTCTACTAATGCTTCTACTAAAGTTTCTCTTAACTTATCAACTGTATCTTTAATATCATCTGGAATTGGACACTCAATTAAGTCGGGAGTATCATCTCCTTCATATCTATATGCTTTCATCTTTACTAAATCTACATACCCATGTAAATCTTGCTCTTTTCCAATTGGATATGTGACTGCAACAGCTTTATTACTTAATCTATCCTTAATTGTCTGGAAACTGTGATCAAAACTACCCCCAATTAGATTGATTTTGTTCATAAAACAGATTCTTGGTACATGATATTTGTTTGCTTGTCTCCAAACGGTTTCGGACTGTGGTTCAACACCTTTTCTACCATCGAAGATAACAACAGCACCATCTAAAACTCTTAATGACCTTTCAACCTCTGCCGTAAAGTCTACGTGACCTGGTGTGTCAATAATGTTAATTCTGTAATTTTCATCATTATGTATCCAGAAACATGTAACAGCTGCAGACATAATTGTTATTCCTCTTTCTTGCTCCTGTTCCATAAAGTCGGTAGTTGCCTCTCCCTCATGAGTCTCACCTATCTTGTGTACCTGTCCTGTAAAATACAACAATCTCTCTGTTGTTGTTGTCTTACCTGCATCAATATGTGCAATGATACCGATATTTCTAATCTTATCTAACGGCATCTTAACATTGTATGTATTCTTATCCATATGTTTTAAAGATAAATTAACGATTAAATGAAGGGGAATTACTACCTTCGCGATTGCGATTATACACAACTATTTAAGATTAGACAACAGTTTCAAAGCTTCTTCTGAAATCAGATTTGAATTATCATACTC
>Ga0255340_1003879_pt1 | contig 15130 bp, 11 predicted proteins | sample wastewater_treat_7_FD_192417 | JGI IMG/M metagenome (GOLD analysis project Ga0255340, IMG submission 192417) | Wastewater microbial communities from Lulu Island WWTP, Vancouver, Canada - plant10 | ecosystem: Engineered > WWTP > Wastewater > Unclassified | place: Canada: Vancouver, British... | reverse complement strand
CGATGACCATACTGGAAAGATTGACAAAGCAAAAGCAGAAGCACTCTGGAACAGGTGTCTTGAACTCTATGACACCACTGGTCACTGGTACTTCTGTCAGATCATCGGCGAATATGGTGAAGCCTTTGAGAGCTACATCGACTGGTTCTGTAACATCGATGACCAGTTCCCGTTCCTGATGGACTCTTCAGCCCCTCCTGCACTTGCACATGCATGTCAGTATGTAACTGATGTGGGTATTGCTGACCGGGCAGTTTATAACTCTATCAACGGTTCCATCGGACCGGAGAACATTGAAGCACTCAGCAAAAGCGACGTGAATGCAGCAATTGTTCTTGCATTCAATCCTGGAGACCCAAGTGTCCGTGGTCGTGAGAAAGTGCTCACAGAAGGCGGTGTTGCAGGTCAGGAAAAGTCCATGCTGGCTATTGCAGAAGAGTGTGGGATCACCCGCCCAATTCTCGATACCGCAGCAACCCCGCTCGGTCTTGGATCCGGGGGTTCATTCCGCGAGATCCTTGCATGTAAGGCAATTCACGGCCTTCCAACCGGTGGTGCATACCACAACATGACCGTTTCCTGGACCTGGCTCAAGCGCTGGAGAAAGAACGGCATTCTTGACCGGTACAAAGATGCAGGAGTTCTTCTTGAACAGATGAGTCATCATCACTTTGGCGGTGTTGAAGGCATACGCCAGGCTGCATGGTCCTCTGCTGACATTGGATGTAACATTATGGCAGCAACCCTTGGTGCTGATCTTATCATGTTCGGTCCAATCGAGAACTGTGAGGCAACTGCAACCGCAATGGCATTCACTGATATCGTCCTTGCCGAGACACTTCGTGAACTTGGTGGCGACGTTCAGGCAGAAATACACCCGATCAACAAGCTGGTATAGATCTAAACCAGCTCTTTTTTTGATATACAGGCAGATTAACGCTGCCAGATGTTCTTGTTCGCCCTGAAACACCCTTGAAGGGTACAACCTACAAACGTATACAGGAGATATGGGCATCAAACCATTATCTGTGCGATTATAAATCCTGTTTGAAGTATGAAGTAAAAGCTTACCGCAATGAAGATGAGAGTCTGTTTATATCAATGATCTACCAATGTTCTTCATCTCACGTGACAGGCCACGTGTAACCTTTTTTTTATCACAACTGTTCCAGGACTATTACCTCAAAACCTGCAAGGTCCCTATGTATGCCTTGCTGGTACCGTAGACAAAGTTTCAAAATGAAATGATTTGTGACTTTAAGAGAAATATCGGGAATATAAACCATATGATGATATATATAAGAGAGTTGTCTCTTTTCTCCTTTAATGAAGTCAACATCAGGCATATCTGAATAAACACCAAAACAGATGGGAAGATGAGACTTATCCTTCCGGATCAAAGAGAGCTTCAATTAGAGGTGAATCAAAGAACGATCGAAGAGATCCTAATCGGGATGAGCATCGATCCACTTACAATCCTGGTGTCCAGGGGTGGTGAGATCATACCTGAAGATACGATTCCAAAAGAAGATGACATAATTAAGATAATCCAGATCTCCCATGGTGGATAACCATCAGAAAACCTGCACCCATTGCTTAAGGCCGGCGGTTTACCTTGACAGAGTAAGAGAGATTCATCTATGCAGGGAACATCTCATGGCCTTTGTGGAAGGGCAGGTACTTGCCCATCTGGAAAAGACAAGTCTTCCTCCGGTCATTGGAATCGCATTTTCAGGAGGAAAAGATAGCACAGCTCTCCTGAAGGCATTTTGCAGTATACATAATGATCTCCCATGCAGTTTTTTAGCCATGACTGTGGATGAAGGGATTGAAGGTTATCGCCAGGACACCATCCGGGCAGCAGAAGAGATCTGCAGAGCACTTGACGTCCCTCACCATATAATCCGGTTTCAGGATGTGTTCGGGCATTCACTTGATCAGCTGGTTGCAGGATCAGAGAAAAATGCCTGCACTATCTGCGGAATTTTGCGCCGCCGGGCATTGGAGATCCTGGCCAGAAGGCTTGAGATCAGGGTAATTGCCACAGGCCACAACCAGGATGACCATGCGCAGACTGCCATCATGAATGCCATATCCGGAGATGAGAAAAAAGCCTTTTCAGGTTTTGCAGAATCTGACTGGTATGCACGCCGGATTAAACCCTTTGCCAGGGTGAGCGAGAAAGAGGTTACCCTCTATGCTCTCCTGAACGGGTTCTTCAGAGATCTTCCGGAATGTCCATATGCAGCATCTTCACTTCGGGGAGAGGTCAGAACACTCCTGTACCGGTATGAACAATCTCATCCCGGAGCAATGAGAAATGCTACCCGATGCGAGGAGGAGATAAGGCATAGGCTTGGAGACTCATTTACCCGAAAACCCTATGAGGCCTGTGTCAGCTGCGGATGGCCCGGGTCTGGCAGAGTATGCCAGGTTTGTAAAGTTCTCAATGACACTGGGACAGGCGAAGAAAAAGCAGATCACACATGAAGGAAACGGGCATGATGCGATCTGCTCATCTTGTTCCTGGACAAATACTGTGATGACAATAATGGCCAGTCAGAAAATGGTATACATGGATCATAGTGCAACAACCGCAACAGATCCTGACGTGGTAAAGGCCATGCTTCCATGGTTTTCACTCATGTATGGAAACCCTTCTTCCCTGTACAAAATTGCACTTGAATCAAAAACTGCAATAGATGATGCCAGGAAGAAGGTTGCATCTGCACTTGGCGCAGAACATAAAGAGATCTACTTTACATCCGGTGGGACTGAGTCTGATAACTGGGCTCTTGTGGGAGTAGCATTTGCCAACCGGAAGAAAGGCGATCATATCATCACCTCTGCAATTGAGCATCATGCAGTCCTTCATACCTGCAAGTACCTTGAGAAACAGGGATTTAAGGTCACTTATCTCCCGGTTGACAAGGATGGACGGATTCAAACCGATGATCTCAGGGCTGCAATTACCGACAGGACCATTCTGGTCTCTGTCATGTTTGCCAACAATGAGATAGGAACCATCCAGCCGGTAAAGGAGATCGGTTCTGTCTGCAGGGAAAGGGGTGTTCTTTTTCATACTGATGCTGTTCAGGCGGTCGGAAATCTCAGTATTGATGTAGCAGAGATGAAGATAGATCTCCTCTCCCTGTCAGCTCACAAGTTCTATGGACCAAAGGGAGTTGGGGCCCTTTATATCCGGAAGGGAGTCAGGGTAGATAGTTATATGCATGGAGGAGCCCAGGAACGAAGAAAAAGGGCAGGGACAGAGAATGTTCCAGGTATTGTTGGCCTTGGGGTTGCAATCGAAAAGGCAGCCCAAAACATTGACAATAATGTTTCAAGGATAAGATCGTTGAGGGACAAACTGCTTGATAAGATCCTGGATGAGATCCCAAATACAAGACTGAACGGGGATAGAAATGACAGGCTGCCTGGAAATATCAATATCAGTTTTCAGTTTATCGAAGGAGAATCCCTCCTCCTCCTGCTCGATAATGCGGGAATTGCTGCATCGACCGGCAGTGCCTGTTCTTCAGGATCGCTTGAGCCTTCCCATGTATTACTGGCAACAGGTCTCCCGGCTGAGATAGCCCATGGATCACTGCGACTCACCCTTGGATTGGAAAATACGGACGAGGATGTCAGTTACGTATTTAGTGAAATAAAAAAAGCGGTTGAACGTCTTAGAGTAATGTCACCGCTCTATGCTGATTACATTAAAGCGAGGTCATGCAATGTATAGCGAAAAGGTAATGGACCATTTCATGAATCCCCGTAACCAGGGGGAGATAACCGACGCAGACGGGGTCGGAGAGGTAGGGAATCCCACCTGTGGGGACATCATGAGAATATTTCTCAAAATCTCAAACGACGTCATCACAGATGTAAAATTTCAGACTTTTGGATGTGGTGCTGCAATAGCATCATCCAGCATGGCAACCGAGCTTATCAAGGGCAAAACCCTGAAAGAGGCATGGGATATGTCAAACAAGGCAGTGGTTGAAGCTCTTGAAGGGTTGCCTCCTGCAAAGGTTCACTGCTCGGTTCTTGCAGAAGAAGGAATTCACAAGGCCATTAATGATTACCGGATAAAGAACGGATTAGAACCCTGGAAAGAAGAAGGCGGGCATCATCACGAACATGAGGAGGCAGGCGACGAGGAATAAGCCTGATCATTTTTTATTTTTCTCTGCATATTCATATGCTGGCATTATCTGGATAATCTTATCATTCACCTCAAGCTTTTCTGATTCGTTCATAGTCAGAATGTATCCTACAGCCCCCGGGTGTGATTCCATGGCATCGATTAATCCACGAACTTCACGCTTACGGACATCCGGGTCTTTAGTCGAGATGCATACCTGAATGGCACCTGCGATCCGATGATTCTCCTGTATTAAAAAATCACATTCATATCGTAACTGGTGATAAAAAACAGACGATTCTTTCCTGCGGATAAGTGTTGTGAATACGTAGTTTTCCAGAATTTTTCCGGCATTCTCTGAAAATTTAAATGATACAGCATTTACCAGGCCAGTATCAATACAATACAGTTTCTTCATATTGTAGAGTTGTTTTTTTACCGAAGGATCATATTTCAGAACCGGGTAGAGGAGATATGCATCTAAGGCACAATCAATATACTCACGTACCGTATCTGTAGAGATTCCAATCTGTTCACCCAGCCGTTTATATGAAAACAGGTTTCCAGTATTGGAGATCAGATAGTAGAGAAGATCAACAAGATATGCAGGACTTCTGATGTTATGTGCCATCATAATGTCTTTGAGATAGATTGTTTCGTAATAAGAGGTGAGCAGATCATGCCGGAGAGATGTGTCTGATTCCATGGCGATACGAGGAAATCCTCCGTACTTCAGGTAATTTTCAAAATGATGGTTCTTTCTTGTAATACTGATCCTTGTCTCACCCAGAAACGACAGGTATTCTTTAAAAGAAAGGGGATAAACAGTAATTGAAAGATACCGGCCTGATATCTTCGTTGCCAGGTTTCGCTTCAACAGGGAGGATGTTGAACCGGTGAGAATCCATTTGATTTGATGATTTATATCATATGAGACCTTTACAGCACCTACCCATTCTTCGTAATTTTGTATCTCATCAATAAAGAGATAACACTGATGTTTGTTGTTTTTTTCAAGGTATTCTTCAATGAGTTCATTGAGAAAACCCGGATCACGCATCCATCCGGTGAAGAGGGGTTCATCAAGATTAATATAAAGGATAGAATCAGGATCGGTGTCATGACTTATCAGATACTCGATCATCTGAAACATCAGGGTTGATTTTCCGCTCCTTCTGACTCCTTGAATAAGCAATATCTCTCTTGCATCAAGATATCTGATCAATTCAGGATATGAACTAAGCCGGTTATGCCCTGTCTCATAGGTTCGTCCAAACCACCACGGATTTTGCCTTTCAAGAACCTTTTGGATTTTTCGATCCATTTGTTAAATATAACTGATGAATCATGATAAAACATTCGACTACATTGGACGATTTTGTATGTAATCGTCGATTGTATTCGATGATTGTATGAAAAAATTATTCGGACCGGATATCTCCCCTGACCATTGAGAAGAGGATTCCAATTGTACACATAACAGAAAAGATAACAAACCCGGTACTCATCGCACTCATAAGACTGTCTGATACTTCAGAGGTTATCTCAACTTTCCCTATCATCACGGCGATTATCATCATTGCAATCCCCATCGAGAGCATCTGGCCTAAGAGACGCATGGTTCCAAGTGTTCCTGATGCTATTCCATAATACTTTTTTTCTACCGCACTCATGATAGCATTAGTATTTGGGGATGAGAAGAGAGCAAATCCAAACCCGAGTATTGCAAGGATGAACATGAGCTGGATAATCGGGGTATTCGGAGTTAGAAAACTTAGAGTAATAAGCCCTATAACAATGATTCCCATGCCAAGAGAAGAGAGTTTTGCAGGTTCAATCGTGTCTGAAAGACTACCTGCATATGATGAGAAGACAGCCTGGATTACCGGCTGTGTAACAAGGATGAAACCAGCCTCCTGAGAGTCAAAACCCCGGATATATTGTAAGTACAGGCTGAGAAAGAATGCAATCGCAAAAGTTGACCCATAATTGATAAGAGCCGCAAAGCTTGAACATGCAAAGACCCGGTTTTCTTTGAACATGGTGATGCTGATGAGCGGGTACTGTTCACGAAGCTCATGCCAGATAAATACCACAAAAATTGCAGCTCCAACTCCAAGGGCCAAAAATCCCATAATCTGTGGTAGTTCTGAAAAACCGATCATGATTGCCGCAAGGCTGCAGCCATAAAGGAGAGAACCTTTTTTATCAAACAGTTCACCAGCCGCATCTGCCCATTCCCCTTTTAAAAATAGAAACATGAGGACCAATATGAGAATTCCTATGGGAATATTGACAAAAAAGACACTTCTCCATCCAAGGGTTTTTGTCAGAATTCCACCAAGGAAAGGACCTGCAGAAAGCCCAAGGTAGACAGAGGTTGTGTATATTCCAAGAGCCTGGCCCCTTTTTGATGGATGTGTGGTAGAAGTCAGAATTGCCATTGCTGTACCGAATATCATCGAGGCACCGATGCCAAGAACCGCCCTTGATAATATCAGTTCCTCCGGAGTTCGAGACAGGATCGTCCACGCGGATGCCAGGGTAAATAATGCAATTCCACCGGCCAGGATCTTTTTCCTGCCATAAATGTCCCCAATTCTCCCGAAAGGAACCAGGAACGCTGCTGCCGTCAGAAGATAGATACTATTAATCCATGTCAGTGCAACGGCGTCAAGTGAGAAATCACTGGCAATATTTGGAAGGATGATGTTTACTACGGACGAGTCAAAAGGTGTTAAAAATCCACAACAGACTGCAATAATTAACGGGATAAGAGAGATGCCGGAGAGCTTCATGAAGGAATGAAGATGCTCTCCCATCAACCATGAAGGTTTTGAAATTATGTCAGACAGTAGGTTACAAAGATCGAATTTTTGCCTGCCGGTCGATATCGCCTGGTGTAACTGATGCCATGCTGTCAAACAGGCGATATTTAAAAGAGCCCGGACCTTCGGCATCCATAGCAGCTCTTTCACCTGCTATGCCAAAAGCAATGACACCTGCAACCGACGCAGAAAGATGATCTGTGCTGACCGCTGCACAGGAACCGATGACTGACGCGGCCATGCAACCGGTCCCGGAGATTTTTCCCATGTAAGAATGCCCGTTTTCACAAAGATAGGTCCTGGAACCATCGCTTATGATATCAGCAGGACCGCTCATGACAACAGTGCAGCCAAGTTTTTCTGCAAGATTCGTTGTTATCTCTGTCCGGTCCCCGGTCACACCAACGGAATCTACCCCGCGGACATGTGCCTGTCTTCCGGCAAGAGTTCCAATCTCCCCGGCATTACCCTTAAGAACAGAGATGGAGAGCTCCTGCATCATTTTTTGTGCAATTTTTGTCCGAAAGGATGTTGCCCCGGCGCCCACCGGATCAAGGATGACTGGAATGTCGTTTTTTTCCGCTGCCCTTGCTGCAACAAACATGCGGGCAACCTGTACAGAGTCAGGTGTTCCGATATTTAGGACAAGGGCAGATGCGATGTCGACCATCTCTTCAACTTCTTCTTCTGCATGGGCCATGACAGGCAGGGCGCCTACGGAGAGGGTGATGTTGGCACAGTCATTAACCGTGACATAGTTAGTAATATGGTGAACAAGGGGAGCTTTCTCCCTTATACCTGCAAGGATTGATCCAAATAGTCTCATAAATTCACGATATTCCAGAATAAATCATCACCATCCGATATATTACTATGTAAACGGCCATCGGGATGAGAAAAAAACCCATATATTAACATGTTATTAACTGATCCAGCATGCCATCTTTGTCCCTGGAGAATTTTCCGTTTCATGGACGGATTTTTCATCGTAGACAGGTATCTTATCCCTCCGCCCCCAATTATTCATTGAAATGCACGAGCCGGCAGTGAAAAAAATACTATACTGGTGTGAACACTGCAATGTTCCCCTGATCGGACGGACATGCAGCTGCGGCAATGAAGCAAAAACCATCGCTCTGCTTCAGCCCTATGATATCAGGCCTGCTCTCTCCGGGGACAGGGATCGTATTATACAGTTATTAAGATCGCAATATGGAGAGGTTCCTGTTCCTAAAGTAATTTTATTAAATAAGACCGGGGGATATGATCGGGCGGAACTTGTCATCAGCAACGGTGACAGGTTTGGATGGCTATCTTTTGATCCGGTGACAAAAACTTATTCTCTTGAAGTTGCACCTGAGGCCCTACCATTTCTTGTTCAGCATATATCAAAAGGGGTCATCGACCTTGGTAATCATATCGATCTAAAGGCTGAAAAAGGAAGAATCGGGGGAAAACGCTTTCCACTAAAAGAGCCGGTCCCTGATGGCCAGGTCATTGTCACTGCTACTGGAAAGTATGGGACAGCAACCGTTAAGGATGGATATATAAGGATAAAGGAACTTCTCCCGGTTTTACCAAAGGTTTATCCTGATCCTGACTGGGAGACAGTCATTGCCAAAAATGCATACCATCTGAAAAACCTTGAGCGAAATGCTGTCAGGACCATTAAACGCCACATGAAAGACCGGCCTTTAGTGAACGTCTCCTTTTCCGGCGGAAAGGACAGCACGGCAGCTCTACACCTGGCAAAAAAGGCCGGGGTGGAGAAGGCATTTTTTATTGATACAGGACTTGAATTTCCAGAGACCATTCAGTTTATCAGGGAACAGGGTGGCGAGGTCATCAGTAAAGGAGATAATAACTTCTGGCAGGTGATCGAAGAAAGAGGACCCCCCGGAAAGGATAACAGGTGGTGTTGCAGTCTTCTTAAGTTAGACCCGTTAAAAGCCTACCTTGATGATATTGGTCCATGTGTAACAATACAGGGTAACAGGTGGTATGAGTCATGGAATCGGGCCGGTCTTGAAGTGACAAGCCAGAACCCGATCAATCCACTCCAGCTGAATGTCTCCCCTATAAGGAGTTGGAGGGCATTTGAAGTCTTTCTTTATCTTTGGTGGAGGAAGGTTCCTATGAATCCCATGTATGAACAGGGAGTCGAACGTGTCGGATGTTACCTGTGCCCTGCCATGCTTGAGAGCGAATATGACTCCATACGAAGAACTCACCCTGGCATTACTGCACGATGGGATGCGTTTCTTGAAAAATGGGCGAAAAAGAGGCAGATGCCTGATGCATACATCAGCTGGGGCCTTTGGCGATGGCAGGCACTTCCTCCAAAAATGCGTGAGCTATGCAGGAACATGGGAGTTTTCGTAAATGACGACTTTACCCTTGCAAAGAAAGAGAAAAACAAAGAATCAGTTAGAAAAACCCGAAAAGTATAGTCTGGATACAGTAAACCCTTGCAGAGTACACAGCAACTATTCTGCAATAATGCAAAACGACTGCTCATCGTCATAAAATGAGATGATCTTCGTTAATTTAAGGTTGAGTGGCGATGCACAATAATCACCTGAAGATTTTATCCCTGAAATAAAATATCCCAATGGCTCCGATGACTGTCATTATCAATAATTCAGGAGAACTGAAAAGAAAGGAGATGTCATCTGTTCTGGCAGGAGGATAGTTTTTCACTTCTTTCTTCAGCTTCTCGAAAAGAACTGCCTGGTCAGGGTCAAGAGATGAGGAAGAGAGTGAATCAAGAACCTCTTCTGCACCTGCAATCTTTCCCTGGCATATACGGGCATTGGCAAGACCAAGGGAGGCATCAGCACTTCCTGGATCTGACAGGAGGGAGTTTTGAAAAAACTCTTCAGCACGTGAATAGTCCTGTAACCTGGAGTATAACTCTCCTTTTTGAAGTTCTACTGCAGGATCAATTCCAGGATACTCAATCTTCATAAGCTCCCTGATGCCCTGTTCAGGCATGTCCATTGCAGAATAAGCATCAGCCCTTTTTTTCCGTAAATCATCGGTTAGTTTCTGATCTGTTTCATTTTGAACGGAACGATTCCAGGCATCCAGCGCTGAACCGAGATCTCCAAGTTCCCTGAACATGTCACCCACTTTCCTGGAGAGTTCAGGGTTTTCCGGATCCATCTCTTCGGCAAGGAGGAACGAATGAAGTGCTTCATCGTACATTCCTGCTTTCATGAGCTCATCCCCTTCATGTTCATGGGATTTCGGGTATGACTCCAGACCCCGGAAAAGGCCTTGTCCGGAGTTGTCATTAAAAGTTCGGCCGTATTGATGAACACTGCGGTCATCGTAAATGGAATGTTCTGTCAAATCTGACGCTTCTTGCAGAGTTGCTGGCCGACTGGCATGATCTGGCCGGGAGTTTTTCCAGGGCCAGTCCTTAACTTCTGGAACATCGTCACCAGGAGAAACTTCGCAGGTCTCTGGGTAGAGGAGGCATCTCCCTTTTTTAAAGGCACTTTCAGCTTTTACCTGGTGGCCCATATCTGAGAGCACCGTTCCTTTCCAGAGCCATCCATAAGGCCAGGAAGGATCCTTGCTTATGAGCATCTCAAATAAATGAAGGGCAGCCTCTTTGTTACCCGAATTATAAGCATCAACACCCTCGGCAAGGAGCTTTTCAGACTCAACGGGTGTTGCGTACACCAGGGAAGTAAAGATGAGCATGATCGCAATAGCCAGTGAACATTTTACCAGAGAAATCATTTTAACGGACATATTTAACATCCTTCGTCAAAGAACTGATGATCATCTCCAGGTCCTGGATCATCTCGGTAATTTCTCCGTATCGTTCGTTTTTATCGACATGCAGGGTCTTTTGGATTATTATATCATAAATTGCATAACTTGGGCGGAAATGAGAAGGCATTATATTATTTTCACCAGTGCAATCAGGCACCTGTCCTGATAAAAGGTAATTGAATATCGCCCCTGCCTGGTAGATATCAGTCTTTTTCCCTGGATTACCATACTTTTCCGGATTTCGCTGTTCAGGTGCTGTTACCCAGCAATCCGGGGGCAATCTTGAGTGGGGAAGAGCTGATGCATCAAAACCGGAGATTTTTGGATTTAATCCTTGATCAAGGAAGATCACAGAAGGCTCAAGAAGGTAGTGTCTGACACCCTGCCGGTGAATATAGTCGATACCTTCAGCAAGTCCCCTTGTAATACGAAGGGCAGCACGTGGAGGTATGGGCACTTTCAGATCTGCAAGAGAGAAGACCGTTCTTTTCGACTGTATTGCACCTGATGGGAGCTCAAGTTCGATAAAGTAGATGGGATCACGTTCCCAGAACTTTATCTGCAGGATGTTTGCATGTTTTAATGCCCTCCAGGCATGTATCTGAAGCTCCACCTGTGATGGAGGCAGGATCCCGGAATCAATAATCCGGAGGGCAATTTCCTCACTATCGGCCACCCTGGCAGCCCGAAACATGAGTCCCAGCCTGTCTGATGCAATCAATGCAGAAGGCCTGTAAAGATCTAATAAAGAGTCCGGAAACCCTGGCACTGCCGGAGAGGATGACATCCGGTCTTTGACATCTGCTACCTGGTATCCTTTCTCATCAGTTACGGCAAAATCCCCTCCCTGGATTAGTGATGCTGATTTGTGGGATCCGGAAGAAAGATTTAATTTTTTCTCAATAAGCTTCAGGTACTTTTTGATTGTGGGATCAGCAATGCCAGAATTTAACTGCTGGTTAAACCATTCAAGAGATCTTGTATACTCTTTCGAAAAATACAAAAAAATTCCCATGTTATAGGGTATTTTTACAGATAATGGAAATGGATCAAGGCTGCCTGCAAAGATCTGTAACTTTTTGTAGACTGACGATGCATCATTGACAGGTTCTTCAAGTTCCAGTTCTACCTCTTTCTCCTCTCCGGGTGATATCGTGATTGAATCGCTATTAACCGGAAGAGGGCTATTATTTTTTAATTTGACGATGGCAATTGTTTTTCCATTCTTAAAAATGAAACGTTTGAAAAGCCACGAGATGTCGGCAGCCCTGGGTTTTATCCTGTACTGAAGACGAATAACCTTTGATTTTTCCCTTCCATCACCATCAGTATATGCTATCTCATGGTCTGTCTCATTATCACCAGGATCATCGTCCATAATCTCCCTGAGAATAATTTTGCAGTTTCCAGGATTAATTCGAACATTTTGAACAACGATGGCTTTTTTCCCAAGGTTTGTCACTTGAACTTTTAGTGATTTCTTCTCCCCCTGGCTGAATAGTCCTGCTACAGGCTCAAAAAGCACTTCATCTGGTTGGAGTTTTCTTCGTGTTTCGATTGCGAAGTCCGGGTCACAACTGTTTTTTATTGAGCATGGAAGGACTTGGGAAACCGTGAACTTTATCTTTTTCATCTTTCCGGAGATTATCACAACCGATATTACAGCAGCAGTTGTAAAGGCAAAGAGCAGCCCAAGAAGCACGAAAAAGTTTGATAATATCAATTTCAGGATAGGATTTGAGTCGTCAAGTAACAATGATTCCCTGGTCTCGATAACAATTACTGACCTTTCCGGACTATAAGTGATCGAACTTAAAGAGCCGGGATCAACTACTACAGTCTCCTCCATGACATCCTCCTTTCCTTCGATGATGATAGTATGAACACCTGCAGAGACTTCAGGAATGGTGAGTGGTGTAAGGCCTGCAGGTTTGCCATCAAGCTTAACAGGCAGGTGAAGTGGACCGGCAGAGACCTGAATAGAGCCTGTTTTTTTATCGGTGCCCTGAGTGCCGGAGGTTACCTGGATTGTGATCGTGACCTTATCGGAGATCGCCATGGTTTTTCCTGATGGATGTAACTGGACAACAGCGAAAACCAGGTCAGCACGGCCGGTATTAAGTGCAGTTATGGAAAATGGAAAGTGATAGCTTTTCCCTGAGTGGACCCTGGACCCTTTTGGTAACAACTGTATGTTCTGTTCAACTGATATTATGGACGAATCAGTAAAACATTCAACTCCTATCTTTTCAACATCATTTTCCCAGGCAGTCATTCCTGTATTATAAAATTCTACCATGTACTGGCCACTCTGGCCAGGGTACATCCTGCCTGGAAAGTCATCTGATAAGTATTTGCCACCCAGGAAAGTAATTCCAGAGAAGGTATCAGGATCTGCGGAGCATGCAGGCAAAATTGCCAGAAAGAAGATGAAAAAAATAATGAAAAAGGGGGCAAAAGAAGAAGTCATGTGTCATCCCCATCAGGTACCTTCCCCTTTTCCCCGGAAGCATCATGACCTGCATTTTTTAAATCGTTCAGGAATGACTCCACAGATCCATATCGGTCATTTTTAAAAAGGCCCGTCATTTTATTAAAAATTGGTTCATATACCTCAAGGGCAGGATCTATAGCTCCATTTACACGGGTAAAGATGAACTCTTCCCTGCCGGATATTTCATGACTCATTACCTGACCGGTAACAAGCCAGAGCCAAATTGCACCAAGCTGGTAAATATCGGTCTTTTTCCCGGGGTTGCCAAATTTTTTGGGGTCCGTCTGTTCCGGGGCCATTATGAAAAACTCTTCTTTATCGCTTCCTCCAGCTCCACGAAGAGACTCACGAATAAGGCCTGATATTTTGGGATTCATCGGTTCATCCAAAAGGATGTGTTTTGGCGAAAGGTGATAATGCCGGACTCCCTGCCGATGCAGGTAGGCAAGACCTTCTCCAATCTTTTCAATAAGCGGGAGCCATGTATCAGGTGGCAGGGGCACTGGTAGTTTAGATAATGTCATGTATTGTTCGCCCTTGTACCAGCCACCAGAGACAAATTCAAGTTCAAGCATGACAACGGGAGTAAATTCAGCCCTGAACATCCTTAGCACATAAGGATGGCGGATCTGGTAAAGCAATGAAACTTCTGTATAAAGGGATGAGCCGATCTTTTCCTTTGTATGAGGAATTTTCAAAGCACGTAGTTCTCCGTTGTCATTTCTCCTTACCAGGACGACAATTGCAAAAGGATCATCTCCAAGGATTCGGATAGGAGTGTACCGGTCAGATAACTCTTCAGGATATCCCTCAATTTTTGGTGCCTGGCCTGGTTCTCTCTCACTCTGTTTTTGCTCTCTTTCTTCCTTTACAAGGTTTATGAGATTTAAGGCATCTTCATGATCAGGATTAAGACTGAGAATCTCATTCAGAAGTGATATTACTTCTTCTTCAAGCCCCCACTTCAGCAAAATTTCTGCCTGGCTGAATAAACTGTCTGTCTGGCCGGGATGTACAGCCAATAATGACCTGAAGTACTCGTATGCCTTTTCAACAGCCCCACGGGCAAGCAGGGCAACCCCCCTGTTATATGGAATTGCAATCTTTTTCAGGAATAGAGATCCTTCTGCAAGAAAACGAAGAGAAAGAATGATCTCAGGTTCATCAGTTGTGGGCTCATCCAGTTCCACAGGGATTATTCCAAACCCACCTGGAGAGATGATATTATCTTCAAGTGTAACAGGGACCTGAGAAAGATTTGCTACTCCGATGTTTGCAGTCGCAGAACCAGGTCTTGTATCCAGGTCATGAACTTTTACTTCAACCTCCGGAGTTTTTATCTTTGAACCCGAAGCAGTGGTATCTTTTGAAGTTTTTATACCGGTTTTTACCTGCCCGGGCTTTGAAGGACTCATACCTGAAGCCTTAAGATCAGTAAACCGGTCTAAAAGGCCTTTCCCACCACCTCCACCACCCTGGCGTGGTGCAGACGAAGGTGAAAGACCTGTAAAAAATGGCTTATTACTATGAATTTTATCCAGAAGATCTTTTTCCTTTTTTGCCCTATCAGATTCCGGATCTTTTGACCTCTCATCCTCTTCTTCTTTCTTCCTTTGCTCCTGGACACGCCTGCGTTTTCTAACGCCATAAACTACGATGCCAGTGCAGGTGAGAAGAATCAGGGATATTATCAGGATAAGGGGGATGTTCACTTCAATATATCCGATTAATGTCCCGTCAGATATCGGGCCGGCCTTTTTCCTGGTGATAACCGGTGGTGTTTTTTCTCCGGTTACAAAAACACGTGTCATAACACCCCGGTCCACATCGACCGGGTAGATTCGTTCAAAAGAGCCGTTAACTACACGAACA
>Ga0255340_1003878_pt1 | contig 15137 bp, 9 predicted proteins | sample wastewater_treat_7_FD_192417 | JGI IMG/M metagenome (GOLD analysis project Ga0255340, IMG submission 192417) | Wastewater microbial communities from Lulu Island WWTP, Vancouver, Canada - plant10 | ecosystem: Engineered > WWTP > Wastewater > Unclassified | place: Canada: Vancouver, British... | reverse complement strand
CGTGGTCGTTGTGGTAGTGGTAGTTGTGGTCGTAGTCGTGGTAGTTATAGGTGTGGGCGGTGTACCGCTCAGCTTCTCGAACCTGAATCCCGACTGCTTTGCGTAGGTCTCTGCCGTTGAACCGCTGTAGCCCCTGATAACGCCGTTATATGAGCCCTTTCCGCCTGATTCTCCGTTGCACACGGTAAGGGTGCCGCCGACGATATTGCACTTGGGATTTCTTATGGTAAGTGAATTCAGTGCCGAGCAGCCTCTGAACGCATCGCGTCCCAGACTGGTGACATTTTCCGACAGTTCAAGAGAGCTGAGACCCGTACAGCGCTGGAAAGCACCTCTGCTTATAGCCGTGACCGACTTTGCCAGACTTACGGACCTGAGGTTGGTGCACTCTGCAAAGGCACCGGGGCCTACATTGGTAATGCCCTCTCCCACCTCCACAGAGCTTATGGAATTTCTTGATTTATACCACGGGGTATCGCTTGCCATTTCCCAAGAAGTCATATTCCCCGTACCCGTGATAGTGAGCTTGCCTCCGCTGAGCTCATAGTAAGCGTTCACACCGCACTGTCCCGATTCGCCCACATTTCCTCCCGGCAGCTCGATAAGCTGGGAGGAAACGGCTTCGGATAGGGTCTGCGGATAGGAAACGCAGGTAAAGATCGCCATTATCGCCGCCATTACAGCGGCTATCAGTTTATTCATGCATATTTCTCCATTCCAAGGAGCCGATCACGTACGAACTCCTTTAATTTCCCCTATGCACTCCCCTAATACTGAATCGTTTATCTGCCGCTCATGTATTCTGATAATGATTTTTTATCTCCGTGTGTAGTAGCTGTATAAGCGTAGTACGCAAGGATATTTGAAGCATCGACTGCGTCGGTCTTGCCGTTTTTGTCAACGTCGGCAGCCTTGACCTGTACCTCGTTGAACTGTCTGGGCTGAGAAGCTCCGAGACGGGCATATTCCGCAAGAACGCTGCTTGCGTCAACAGCATCTATCCTGGTGTCATTGTTAATATCACTGAGAGCATAAACAGTGAGCTGGCAGGTGTTGTAGCCGCTATCATAGCCGCTCTCATTGGTATAGAATGTGATATCGACTGTACCCGGTGCCACGCCCTTTATCATGTTGCCGTTCTCGATAACAGCAATAGAAGGGTCTGCTGATACGATATGATCCAGGGGCCAGCCGTCGGTATAATACGTGGCATACTCACCGACCTCTATTATTTTATCATACAAGAAGAAGCTGGTATGTATAGGAGGTGCCGTAGTAGTAACAGGTGCAGGAGTAGTAGTTGTTGTGGTGGTGGTAGATGTAGTAGTAGAGGTAGTGGTAGTGGTAGATGTAGTTGTTGTTGTTGATGTTGTTGTAGTGGTCGTAGAAGTTGTTGTGGTAGTTGTAGGCTGTGTAACAGGCGAGCTTCCCAGAACAGCAAAGTTGAGCTTGTACTTATTGCAGAAGGTCTCAGCCTTTGAGCCCGAAGGAGCATAGACCGTACCGTTGAAGCTGCCTGTGTTGGCGCCGTTCATGGCGTTGCATATAGTCAGTGTACCGCCGACGATATTGCACTGAGGGTTGCAGATAGTCACCGAGCTCAGCGACGAGCACTCTCTCAGGGCGTCTCTTCCAAGGGTAGCAACACTCTCGGGAAAAACGATAGACGAAAGCGAGGGACACTTCTGGAACGCACCCATTGCCACCGAGGTAACGGTGTTGGGTATGCTGACAGACCTGAGATTTGCGCAGTCAGCGAAAGCACCCATAGGAATAGTGGTAACGCCCTCGCCTATCTCAACAGATGTGATAGAGCTGCGTACACTGTACCAGGGGGCATCGCTGTTTCTCTCCCATGGGGTCATGATGCCCGAGCCTGTGATGGTGAGCTTTCCTCCGCTGAGGTCGTAGTAGACGTCAGGTCCGCACTGTCCCGAATCTCCCACATTGCGGTCTGTGATAATGCTTGTGACGAACTCAGTCTCCACAGCTCCTGCGGGAACAGCCGCTGAAGCGGTGATGCAGATAGCTGCCGAAATAGCAGCTGCCAATAGCCTTTTCATGTTTTTATTCCTCCCATTTTAATATTTCTTTCGGCAAACACTGCCTTCCGCAGCATTCACCGTATTAAAGCCCTGCAAAGCACCCCACGCAGTGCAGGGCTCAAAAGCTTAACGCCTTCTTGGTACGAACAGCATAATGAGCGGATATATCTCAAGGCGTCCCAGCAGCATATCAAAGCAGAGGACTACCTTCGAGAAGGCATTGAGACCGCCCAGATTTCCCGCAGGACCGAAGCGTCCCACGCCGAATCCGATGTTGTTCATACAGGTTATGACAGCCGAAGCTGATTCCTCAATGGTAAAGCCGTTGAGTGTCACCAGCAGAACGGAGATGCACATGAGCATGATAAAGAGTATGAGATAGTTGCTCACGCCGCGGACAACGTCCTTTTCCACGGGCTTTCCGTCCATTTTTACCGTGGTCACAGCACGGGGATTGGTGATGTATTTCAGCTCCTTGATACCTGTCTTTATGAGTATCATGATACGTGATACCTTCATACCGCCGCCTGTAGAGCCTGCGCAGGAGCCCACGAACATGAGCATGAGCAGCAGGGTCTGTGAGAATACGGGCCATTTCGCCGTATCCGTAGTGGAGAAGCCTGCGGAGGTTATAGTGGAAGCCACCATGAAGAAGGTATGCCTGAGAGTATCGCCTACGCCGTCGTACAGCTTGTGTACGTTTATGGCGATTATGGCGGTAGCTGCGATGATAACGCCGAAGTAGGTCCTTACCTCCTCATTCTTTGTAGCCAGCGAGAACTTCCTTATTAAAAGGTAGTAATAAAGGTTGAAGTTTACGCCGAAAAGAATAATGAAGACAGCGATGACCATTTCAATGTAAACGCTGTTATAGTGAGCTATGCTGTCGCCCCATATGGAGAAGCCTCCCGTACCTGCGGAAGAGCAGGCATGGATAACAGCGTCATACAGGGGCATACCGCCGCAGAGCAGCAGCACAGCCTCGGAAACTGTCAGCGTGATGTAAATGCCGTAGAGGATACGCGCCGAAAACCTTGATTTCGACACAAGACGCCCCACCTTGGGACCTGCGCACTCAGCCCTCATCATGTGCATGGTGCGTGAGTCGTTGCTTGACATGATAGCCAGCACGAACATGAGGACTCCCATACCGCCCAGCCAGTGGGTGAAGGCTCGCCAGAAAAGGCAGGCACGCGACATGGCTTCCACGTCCTCAAGGATAGTGGCGCCAGTGGTAGTGAAGCCCGAGACGGTCTCAAAGAGAGCGCTGGGATAGTCGGGTATCTCACCCGATATAACGAAGGGCAGGGCGCCTATGCAGGACATGGTTATCCATGAAGCCGCAACGCTGACGAAGCCCTCCATTGAGAATACTGAATTGTTTTTTGGCTTTTTGATAGTGAATATAATGGCGATAGCCATTGTGATGAGAAACGGTATGCCGAATGAAGCGACCACATGGTCTTCCCCGTAAATAAACCCTACTACTATGGGCAGGAGCATGAAAAGTCCCACGACCTTCAGAATCTGACCCATAATATATGATACCATTCTGTAATTCATAATTTAAGCTGTGCACTCCTCAGTCGAAAATATTGCTAAGGTCGTGCATACCCTTGGTGGTAGTAACGACCACAACGCTGTCGTTCACCTTCAGGCAGTCATCTCCCTTGGGAATAATAAGCTCGTTGCCTCTTACTATACTTGCGATAAGGATACCGCTGCGGAGCTTCAGTTTCTTCAGGGGAACTCCCACATAGTCCTTCTCATCACGGACAACGAACTCGATAGCCTCCAGTCTCTCGTTCACCAGTCTGTAGAGAGTGGTTACGCTGTTGCCCATTGAGTTCTGTCTCGCGCGGACATACTGGAGTATCTGGTTTACGGTGATAGTCTTGGGTGATATGATACTGTCAAGGTCCAGGGTGTCGGAAAGCTGCATGAGTGACATTCTGTTTACCTTGGTGACAACCTTCTCCACGCCGTTGTTCTTGGCGAGGAGTGAGAGAAGTATATTCTCCTCATCAATGCCTGTGAGTGTGACCACGGCGTCGGCGTCGTAAACGCGCTCCTCCTCAAGAATGTCGTGGTCTGTACCGTCGGCGCATGATATATCCACCTTGTTGAGCCTGTCGGACAGTTCAAGGCAGCGTTCGCGGTCTATCTCGATTATCTTGACCTTCACGCCCATTTCGATGAGCTGCTGAGCCAGATGATAGGCAACTCTTCCGCCTCCGATGAGAACTGCTGACTTTACGCGCTTTTTGCGGTAGGCAGCACTTATGCTCTTGAAGAACTTGACCATGTTGCTGTGCGAAGCTGTCATGTGTATCTTGTCCCCTGCGCGGAGCACGAAGTTTCCGTTGGGGATAGTGAGCTCGTCACCGCGCTGAACGGCGCAGATGAGCACGTCCAGTCTCATACGTCTTGAGAGCTGGCTGAGAGCCACGCCGTCAAGGATACTTCCGCTGGTGATTCGTATCTCGGCGAGGTCCACCCTGCCCTTGGCGAAGGACTCTATATTTATAGCCTCGGGATAGCGCAGGACCTTGGCTATCTCATTAGCGGCGTTGTAGTCGGGATTTACCATCATACTGATACCCAGCTCCTCACGCATGAATACCAGCTGCTTGTCGAATTCGGGGCTGCGAACACGGGCGATACAGTGGCGTGCACCCATTTTCTTTGCGATAAGGCATGAGAGGATATTGACCTCATCAGACGCCGTAACGGCAATGAAGATATTGCACTTGTCCACATTTGCCTCGTCCAGGACCTCAGTCTGGAGACAGTTGCCGACAATGCCCATTACGTCGTAATCGTTGGAAGCCGCCTCAACGAGGTTTTCCTTCTTATCTATTATGGTCACATTGTGTTCGTCGTTCAGCACATCGGCGAGGGCGGTACCCACCTTGCCGCAGCCTACAATAATAATATCCATAATTCCTCCGTAGTTGATTCTGATGAAGCTTCTGCGCCCCAGATAATCGGCGCAGACGAGCTTTAATAAGAGTATGTGCGAGGCACTTGCGGGCGTTTACTGGTCACCTCCCGACTTTTCTGGGGGGACGGCGGCTGTAAATACCCATAATAATTATAATCCGACAGTATGCTTTTGTCAACTGCATAAATCATAATTTTGCGGAGCAAAATTATGATTTGAGCCGTTAGCTAATGTAGGGGACGCCGCCCTCGGCGTCCCGCGAGATATATTACACGCCCAACGGGACGCCGAGGGCGGCGTCCCCTACACTCCCCGCGTCGAGGAGCAACTGCCCTTTCGCTGATACACGGACGTCTTAGCGCCGCCGCTCGCTCAGCGGCAAATTATGATTTATACATCTCCTCCAGCCATTTTATCAGCTGGTCGAAGCCCTCCTGTGTACGGTCGAACTCGGCTTCGTGCTCAATCTCCGCCTTCATGGAGCAGAGTCTGCCGTGCCATGTCATACATTTCAGGTTATCGCCGTTGGCTATTTTATAGGCGAAATCGCCCTTGCTGCCCGAGAAGTCGTTGCCGCTCTCGAAGTAGTAGAACTTGGGGATCTCAAATATCTCGGAAACGCTCATTATTATCTCCCCCTTTCAAAGAAGTCCACAGCCATATCGAGGCTGTCGTAAACTGCCGAGAGGAGCGGCTTTATCTCCTCGTCGGGCTGTGTCATATCCGGTATCATCACCGCAAAGCAGCCTGCCGCATGGGCAGCCTTTATGCCGTTGGGCGAGTCCTCAAAGGCAGCGCACTGCTGCGGAGGAAGTCCCAGTTCTCTTGCGGCGGTAAGGTAAATATCGGGAGCCGGCTTGCCTGTCTCTATCATATCTCCGCATATTACCGCCGAGAAATAGTCAGCCGCGCCTATGGTCCTGAGATATTCAACAGTCCTCTCACGGGGAGTAGCCGTAGCCACAGCCATTTTTATCCCCTTTCCGCGTAGGTAGTCCAGCAGGGTGAACAGTCCCTTTTTGACCTCGATACCGTTCTCCTTTATGTATTCGTTCATGAGCTCGGTGCGGTGAGCTCTTATTTTCTCGGTGGGACAGTCCTCACCGAAAATGCCCTTGAGCAGCGGGATAGAGAACTTCCTCGCCATACTCCGCATGGAGTAGACGTGCTCGGGCGTCATATCATAGCCGAAGTCCTTTGCTGCCAGTATCCAGAATTTGAGATAGAGCTTTTCGGTGTCTATCATGAGACCGTCCATATCGAAAATAGCGCCTTTAATATTATTCATTCAAATTATCCTTTTTAGTTGTTAGTGCTTAGTGATCAGTGCTTAGCAGGGGGCAAACAGTGCTCGCCGAGCCTTGCGGAAATGTCCGCTGCACCGTAATTACGTTTTCCCCAGCCGCCGCTGTAATTATGCATTATGAATTATGAATTATGCATTATCTAATAAAGTGTGTGGGCTGCCAGGGTTCCTTCTCGGGGATGCCGTATTTCTCCCTGCCCAGGGCAATTGACTTCATTAGGAAGCTCATATTCCTTGCGAGGGTCCTCATGGTCTGGAGACCCTCTGCGTCCTGAGCCGCCTCGCCCTTTTCCCTGCCGTGGATAATGTTCCAGTACTGGCTGGAGGCAACGGGCATACCGCTTATGGTGAAGTATTTGTTCAGCTCGTCAAATGTAGCCGTACAGCCGCCGCGTCTTGCCACGGCTATAGCCGCCCCCACCTTCATAGTCTTGTCGAAGTGGGTGCTGAAGAAAAGTCTGTCCAGACAGGCTACCAGAGTAGCGTTTGCGGAGGCGTAATAAACGGGAGAAGCAGCGATGAGACCGTCCGCCTCCTCAAACTTGGGAGCCAGCTCGTTGACTACGTCATCGAAGACGCATTTACCCTTTTCGCCGCAGCTTCCGCAGGCAACGCAGCCTCTCACAGCCTTGTTCCCCACCTGACAGACCTCGGTCTCGATGCCCTCCTGAGCGAAGACCTTCACCATCTCAGCCATTGCCAGAGAAGTATTCCCGTTGATTCTGGGACTTCCGTTAAGTATAAGAACTTTCATTGCATTTTTCCTTTATATGGTAACGCCATTGGCGTTCCTGACCGTTATACCGTATATTACATTATCTGCGGAACATGACCGCAAACATGAAGCAGAGAGGGCGGAAAGAAATCCGCCCCCGCTCCCTTATGTTTCAGAATTATTACCATTCTATCATCCAGCTGTACATACCCTCGTACTGACGGGCGGAGCTGTTCCATGAGAAGTCCTGCTCCATAGCGCGCTGGACCATTTTATCCCACTGCTTGCGGTGGTTGTAGTATATGTGCTTGGAGTAGTTGATGACTCCCAGCATCTCGTCGCCGTTGTAGTTTGCGAAGGAGAAGCCGTTGCCTGTGCCGTCGAACTCATTATAGGGAGTAACGGTGTCCTTGAGACCGCCTGTCTCGCGGACGATGGGCAGGGTCCCGTAGCGGAGGGCAATGAGCTGAGTAAGTCCGCAGGGCTCGAACAGCGACGGCATGAGCATAGTATCAGCCGCAGCGTAGAGCTTGTGAGCCAGTTCATCGGAATAGAGGATATTTGCAGACACTCTCTCGGGGTACTTCCACTGATAGTGCTTGAACATATTCTCGTATCTGGGGTCGCCTGTGCCGATGATGACGAACTGAGTGTTCTCGTCGCATATCCTCTCCATAGCGTAGTTCACCAGATCCAGCCCCTTCTGGTCGGTGAGACGTGAGATTATGGCTATCATATACTTGTTCTCGTCAACGGGGAGACCCAGCTGCTCCTGGAGCTTCTTCTTGTTCTCAGCCTTCTTTGCCTTGACATTTTTGGGCGTGAACTCCGCAAATATCTTTTTGTCATTGGCAGGATCGAAGACCTTGTAGTCTATACCGTTGAGGATACCTCTCAGGGAAGCAGACCTTGCGCGGAGAAGTCCGTCAAGCTGCTCGCCGTAGAACGGGTACTTTATCTCCTCGGCGTAGGTCTCGGACACTGTGGTGATGTAGTCCGCATAGACCAGACCGCCCTTGAGCATATTTGCGTTGTTATGGAACTCCAGCTTATCCGATGTGAACATATAATCGGGAAGAGCCGTGTTGTACTTGAATGTGTCTATATCCCACACGCCCTGGAACTTCAGGTTATGGATAGTCATAATGGACTTTGTTGAGCTGAAGAAGGGATTTGTGGCGAAGGCAGAGTGCAGGAAGACAGGTATCATGGAAGCCTGCCAGTCGTGACAGTGTATGATGTCGGGGCGGAAGCCTATAACAGGCAGGATCGCCAGCACAGCCTTGCAGAAGAAGGTGAACCTCTCTATATCCCATTTCAGGTCGGGAGAGTAGGGGCTGTCGCACTTGAAGTAATACTCGTTATCCACGAAATAAAAGGTTATACCGTTGTGTTCATACTCCATTATACCGACATGGACACCCTCACTTCTCATACCGTAATCCATATAGAAGTGGTGGACGTACTTGAATTCGTTTCTGTACTTATCGGGTATGCAGGTGTAATAAGGCATTATGACTCTTACGTCGAACTTTTTCTTGTCGATGTACTGCGGAAGTGCGCCTACAACATCGGCAAGACCGCCGGTTTTTATAAAGGGAACGCACTCGGAAGCGGCGAATAGAATATTGTTCATAGCATATCTCCTTACCATTGTATTTGTTACAGCGCAACACCTGTAACCGTTACTAATATTATATACTAATTTCAGCCATTAGTCAACACAAAAATATGAACATTGCACAGCGGGCGGAAACACTGTGAATATCAACAATAGTATTAGCAATAATTTGTTTACTAAGTCGAATTTCAAAAAATTTTTTCGGTTATACAACGGTTTTCCATTGTTTCAGCCCCCCCTTCCGCACTGCTTATGAAAGGAGGTGATAAAAAAAGGACGCCCCGATGATCGGGACGCCCTTGTATGCTTGACTATTTTTACTGATTTTCGCCTGCAAGATACTCGGTGAAGGACTTATCTCCTCCGCCGCCCTTATAGGCGTAGTACGCAAGTACCTGAGAGGCGTCTAAAGCATTCAGCTTTCCGTCCTTGTTGACGTCGCCTGCCGCCATCTCATCTGCCGTGGGAGCAGCTCCGCCTGTGGAGGCAGCAGCGTACTTCGCAAGGATATTTGAAGCATCGACCGCATCTATCTTGCCGTCGCCCGTGAAGTCTCCCAGAGACTTTTCGGCAGTAACAGGCTTTGTGGTAGTCACAGGATCTGCAGCAGAGGCAGTGGTAGAAGTCGTAGTTAAAGCAACTGCGGGAGCTGATGTAGTGGAAAGAACAACAGGAGCTTTTGTGGTAATCCCCACCGGCGGTGCAGTTGTTGTAGTTGTACCGCCAGGAACGGGACCGGTTGTTGTGGTTGTACCGCCAGGAACGGGACCGGTTGTTGTGGTTGTACCGCCAGGAACGGGACCGGTTGTTGTGGTTGAAGTTACCGGGGTGTCAGTGTAAACTGTAAGTCTATAACCTGTGATACCGGTCGTGTACTTGTCTCCTGTGCCGCCTTCCTTGAATACGTGGAGCTGATCCTCAACGAGTGAAATCGAGAAAAGAGTGCCGTTCTCAGCGTCATCGGGGACCCTGACCTTGATAATAGATACAGACTCACCGTTTGTAACCGGGGTAGGTTCACCTGTTGTAGCGCTTACAGACATAACGCTGAAACGGGCTGTTGCAGGGCTGTTAACAAGCGTAGCACCGCCGAGAGCCTTTGCCTTCTTACCCATCTGAAGGAGCTCGAGACCGTCGAGATCATACTGAGCGTCGAGTCCTGCACAGGTGTTGTTGCCGGCGTCTACGATAAGGCTGAACTGAAGCTCTTCGCCTGCCTTGGCTAAACCTTCTGACTTACCGTCAGTATCAATGATCCTGAAGTAGAAATCTCTGGTGTTTGCAGTTGTAGTTACAGTCGTTGCCCCATCATCACTTGTGGTAGTGGTAGTAGTGGTAGTAGTTCCGTATGTATTGGTTGTTGTAGTATAGATCTTGGCAGCAGTGGTGGTGGTAACTATCTCCTCAAACTTATAGCCGTTCTGCTCGGCGTAAAGTGCACCACTGGAGTCCTTGTAACCGTAGATAGTGCCGTTGAAAATGCACTGGTCACCGTCGGTGCCGCCCTGCGAGGCATTGCAGATAGTCTCGGGACGGTAGTCTATATTGGCATCATAAACCACTATTTCATCAAGAGAGGTGCAGTCCGCAAAGGCTTCATATTCTATCCATTCTGTATTTTCGGAAAGAACTGCCTTTTTTAGTTTCAGACAATTCTTAAATGCGGATTTCTCTATCTTATACAGGAATCTTGGAGCCGTTACCGAGGTGATACCTGCATTGCCCTTGAAGGCGTCCTGACAGATATACATTACAGGAAGCTCATCGACTCTGTCTGGGAGAACAACATCGCCCTTTACAGTGCTGTCAGCGCTGATTATCTTGCCCTGATTACCGTCTATACCGTAAGTTATGCCGTCAATGACAGTAGTCACTGTAGTAGTGGTGGTGGTGTTTTCCGGCTGATATGTGGTGGTTGTAGTTATCAACGGCTGGGTTGTGGTAGTTTCAGGCTCATCTTCCAGCACTTCAAACTTATAGCCGTATTTCTCCGCATACGACTGAGCGGCAGTGCCCTTTCCGACCTGCTCCTCCGCAGACGCTGTAAAGCTTTCGGGAGAATAGAAAGCCGCCGTCTGTACAGCGCCGCATGAAATTGCCAAAGCAAGACCTGCCGCAAACAACTTCTTAAATTTCATATAAAGACCTCCTGTCCCCTATACTGGGTTGTATTTATAAACATTATACCACATTGCGCGGCTTCAAAAAATCCGCCATTATAACAAATTTATGCACTTGTTTTTGCGCATTTCGCACAATGCAAAGTATACACGGGCGGATAATATCCGCCCCTACAACGTGTTCAAGTTTTTTTGCGTAACCGGCGGGACGTCGGGGACGCCGTCCCCTACACATGGTCGTTCATGGTTTGTAGGCATAAGTACGCCGCCCCTACAAGCTCAGGGCTAAGGGCTGACGGCAAGAAAAGGACAGCCGAAGCTGTCCTTTTGCGCTTATGTGAAGTACTTTACGCCGCTCTCGAAGATCTTCTGATCCTTTTCGCCCTGAACGTTCTTGCAGATGTAGCTGCCCTTACGCTCTGAGTGACCCATCTTGCCGAATACTCGTCCGTCGGGTGAGGTGATGCCCTCGATAGCCTCGATGGAGGTATTGGGATTATAGCGTATATCCATTGTGGGATTGCCGTCAAGGTCAACGTACTGTGTAGCGATCTGACCGTTCTTTGCAAGCTGCTGAATGAGGCTTGCGGGAGCTACGAAGCGTCCCTCGCCGTGTGAGATCGGAACTGTGTGTATGCCGCCCACCTCGCAGCCGTAGAGCCAGGGGCTCTTGTTGGAGGCGATTCGGGTATTTACCATCATGGACTGGTGACGGTTGATAGTGTTGAATGTAAGTGTGGGAGCGTCGTCAGCCATGTCGATTATCTCGCCGTAGGGTACAAGTCCCAGCTTGATAAGTGCCTGGAAGCCGTTGCAGATACCCAGCATAAGTCCGTCACGGTTCCTGAGGAGGTCGTGAACTGCGTCCTTGATCTTGGGGTTGCGGAAGAATGCTGTGATGAACTTTCCGCTTCCCTCGGGCTCGTCACCGCCGCTGAAGCCGCCGGGGATCATAATGATCTCAGAGCGTCTTACCGCTCTCTCGAAGTAGCTTACGCTCTCCTCGATGTCGCCTGCGGACAGGTTGCGGATAACTACTACCTCGGGCTTAGCGCCTGCCTTCTCAAAGGCACGGGCAGTATCATACTCGCAGTTTGTTCCGGGGAATACGGGGATAAGCACTCTGGGCTTTGCGATCTTTGTGGAAGCCGAGAGCTGTATGCGGTTGGGTGATGAATATGTCTGGGGAGTTGTATCCGTTGTCTTTATGCGGCATGGGAATACGGGCTCAAGCTTGCCCTCCCAGATCCTCTGGAGGTTATCCAGGCTGAGTGTATAGTCGCGGCAGAGTATCTTGTAGTCCTTGATAGTCTTACCGAGGACTTCCTCGCCGCTCTTTGCCTCGCCTTTAAGCTCGATGATGAATGCGCCGTAGCAGGGCTTGAACAGCATCTCTGCTGAGGGCTGTGATGTGAACTCAAAGCCGATCTTGTTACCAAAGCACATCTTTGCGATACCCTCGGCAAATCCGCCGTAGCCGTTGGTCCAGATGGCATTTGCCCTCTCCTCGGCGATGAGCTTCTCGACCTTGTCGAAGCACTCTCTGATGCTGTCGAACCTGGGCAGACCGTGCTCGTCATACTCGGGAACGATAGTGATGACTGTGCTTCCCGACTCCTTGAACTCTGTGGAGACTATCTTATCTGCCATAGCAGTTGAAACTGCGAAGGAAACAAGTGTGGGAGGAACGTCGATGTTCTCGAAGGTACCGGACATTGAGTCCTTGCCGCCGATAGAGCCGCACTCCATTTCCAGCTGAGCCTTGAATGCGCCCAGGAGAGCAGCCATAGGCTTGCCCCAGCGTGTGGGATCGTTCTGTGTTCTCTCGAAGTACTCCTGGAATGTGAGCCAGCACTTCTTGTAAGAGCCGCCTGCTGCAACTACCTTGGCGATGGACTCGATAACAGCCAGCATTGCGCCGTGATAAGGAGACTTCTCGGATATATCGGGATTGTAGCCCCAGCCCATGAGCGAGCAGGTGTTGGTCTCGCCCTTGAGGACGGGTATCTTTGCTGCCATAGCCTGTGAGGGAGTCATCTGGTAAACGCCGCCGAAGGGCATGAGGACTGTGCCTGCGCCGATAGTGGAGTCGAACTTCTCGATAAGTCCCTTCTGTGAGCACACATTGAGGTTGGACATGAGCTGTGACCAGGTCTCGGCGCTGTCAGCGGGAACTGTCTCTGAGCTGAAGGCAGGTCTCTCGATCTCGATGTCTGTATACTTGGGAGCGCCGTTTGAGTTGAGGAACTCGCGTGAAAGGTCAACGATGGTATTGCCGTTCCAGTTCATCTTCAGTCTGGGTTCTTCAACAACGTCTGCAACGAGGGTAGCTTCAAGGTTCTCCTTGGCAGCCTCCTCCATGAATTTATCAAGGTCCTCGGGAGCGATGACAACTGCCATTCTCTCCTGTGACTCGGAAATTGCTATCTCGGTACCGTCAAGACCGTCGTACTTCTTGGGCACTGCATTGAGGTTGATAACGAGACCGTCTGTCAGCTCGCCGATAGCAACGGAAACGCCGCCTGCACCGAAGTCATTGCAGCGCTTTATCATCTTTGTTACCTCGGGATTGCGGAACAGTCTCTGGAGCTTTCTCTCCTCGGGAGGATTACCCTTCTGTACCTCAGCACCGCAGCTCTCAAGTGACTCAAGTGTGTGTGACTTTGATGAGCCTGTTGCACCGCCGCAGCCGTCACGGCCTGTCTTTCCGCCGAGAAGGATAACGATGTCGCCGGGAACGGGTCTCTCTCTGCGGATATTCTCAGCAGGAGCCGCACCGAGAACTGCACCTATCTCCATACGCTTTGCAACATAGCCGGGGTGGTATACCTCAGCAACATGACCTGTTGCCAGACCTATCTGGTTACCGTAGGAGCTGTAGCCGTTTGCCGCGCCCACTGTAATCTTTCTCTGGGGGAGCTTGCCTGCGATGGTGTCCTCAACGGGTACGAGAGGATTGGCTGCACCTGTTACACGCATAGCCTGATATACATAAGAACGTCCCGAAAGAGGATCACGGATAGCACCGCCCAGACAGGTAGCCGCACCGCCGAAGGGCTCGATCTCTGTGGGGTGGTTGTGGGTCTCGTTCTTGAACATGAGGATCCAGTCCTCCTGCTCACCGTCTATATCCACCTTGATCTTTACAGAGCAGGCATTGATCTCCTCGCTCTCGTCAAGGTCGGGAAGCTTTCCGTCAGCCTTCAGCTTCTTTGCTGCAAGGGTAGCAAGGTCCATAAGGGTCATGGGCTTGTCCGTTCTGCCCAGCTCCTCGCGGACGTTCACATACATATCGTATGTATCCTTTATATAAGGAGTATCTATCTTTACGTTTTCAACATTTGTGAGGAATGTGGTGTGACGGCAGTGATCCGACCAGTAGGTGTCGATCATGCGGATCTCGGTAATTGTGGGGTTGCGCTTTTCCTCGTTGCGGAAATAGTCCTGACAGAACTTTATATCATCGTAGTCCATGGCAAGTCCGAACTTGTCAACGAAGGCATGGAGTCCGAAGGCATTGAGGTTGATGAAGCCCTCAAGCTCCTCAACTGTTGTGGGGATGTCATAGTTGGTATCGAGGGTCTTTACAGTCTCCAGTGAAGCCTCGCGGCTCTCAACGGGGTTGATTATGTAAGCCTTGAGCTTTGCGAAGTCATCGTCTGAGATCACGCCTGAGATGATGTAAACTCTGGCATTTCTCACACGGCAGCGCTCGCCCTGGCGGAGTATCTGTATACACTGCTCACAGCTGTCGGCTCTCTGGTCGAACTGTCCGGGGAGGTACTCAACAGCGAAAACGCGGTCGGTCTCTGCCACCTGGGGAAGCTCGTCATATACCACGTCAACTGCGGGCTCGGAGAATACTGTGCTGATGGCAGCATTGAAGTCCTCCTCGCTGAGCTTGTCTGCATCGTATCTGTTGAGGATGCGGACGCCGGAAATGTTAAGTCTGAGAGCAGTTTTTATATCGCTGAGCACGGACTGTGCCTCAACTGCAAATTCAGGCTTTTTTTCAACGTAAATTCTGAATACGGACATAAAGATCTCCTTTCAAATAATTAGGAATTCGGAATTCGGAATTCGGAATCGAAGGTATCGGCTCAGCCGATAAATACAGACGACCTTTTTCAGATCTGCCGCCCTTGGCGGCACCTCAATTCCTAATTCCTAATTCCGCATTCCGAATTTTAGATGTCATCAACAGGAGTGCCAAAGCACTCATCTGAATCGCTACTTTCTATTATAACACTAATTATCTGATTACGCAAACTTTTTTCGGGATTTTTTCGGGAAATTTTTATTAATGTATAATCGGGTGCATATCCGCGGTGAAATTCTGTTGATTTTTCGCGTTCAAAGAGTACGGGGACAGTCTTTCCCACCTGA
>Ga0255340_1003863_pt1 | contig 15189 bp, 18 predicted proteins | sample wastewater_treat_7_FD_192417 | JGI IMG/M metagenome (GOLD analysis project Ga0255340, IMG submission 192417) | Wastewater microbial communities from Lulu Island WWTP, Vancouver, Canada - plant10 | ecosystem: Engineered > WWTP > Wastewater > Unclassified | place: Canada: Vancouver, British... | reverse complement strand
AAGCCAAGCCTCACCCCTTCGGAAACGTCCGCCGGCGCCATTCAGGTTAGGCTGAGGCCCGGGCTCACAGTCGCCGATATCGCCGATGAGCTGGCTCGCGCCGGCTATGAGATAGTGGACGAGCTTCCCCTTACGCAAGTAGTCCTAGTACGTCGAACGGGCGCCGCAACCCCGGACGGCACGGCCACCCCCAACGGCGCTGCTCCCGGCGCTATGCTCAACGCGCCCAGGCCCGACGCCGTGTCCATGGAACAAGCTGCTTCAGCCGTTGAAGACATACCCGGTGTCGACTGGGCGTACCCCGACTACCCCGTGTGGGCGACCACCGTGCCCAACGACCCCTACTTTTCGTCCCATCAGTGGCACTACCATGCGATCAGCCTTCCGCAGGCATGGGATATATCCACCGGGTACGACGCTCCGGTGACGGTGGCAGTCGTCGATACAGGCATCAGCCCGAGCCATTCCGACCTCATCGGCAAGTTGGTTCCGGGCTGGGATTTCATCGAAAACGATGATGATTCAACAGACAAACCTTCGATCTCCAGCCACGGCACTCATGTGGCCGGCACGATCGCCGCCGCCACCGACAACAGGATCGGTGTAGCCGGCGTAAGCTGGGGCGCAATGATCATGCCCATCAGGGTGCTCGATAGCACGGGCTCCGGTACCTATTCTCGCATAATGGAGGGCATCGAATGGGCGATCCAGCATGGAGCCCAGGTCATCAACATGAGTCTCGGCGGCGAAAAGTACCCGGGTCCAGCCTTCGAGGCGATTATCACAGATGCCCACAACCGGGGCGTAACCCTAGTGGCCGCCACAGGTAACGACTATGGCGGGCCTGTGCTGTACCCTGCAGCCTTCCCAGAGGTCATAGCGGTCGGCGCAACCCTCAAAGACAACTCGCTCGCGCCCTATTCCAACGTGGGATCCCAGGTCACAGTGACTGCCCCCGGCGGCAGCATTGTGTCGAATCCGCTAGACGGTGTGTTCAGCACGGCCTTCAAACGCGTCTCCGCAGGAAGCGGGTACACGTGGGAGAATGGTTACGAATTCATGCACGGCACGTCGATGGCCACACCCCACGTGAGCGGTCTTGTGGCACTTCTGCTCTCCAGGTTTGGCCCAATGCACCCGGGCGCTGTCGCTGCCCTCATGTCCGACACATCTTGGGACCTGGGCGCTGACGGCTACGACCATGAGTTCGGTGCAGGCCTTGTGAACGCCTACGCCGCCCTGACACAATCCACCATGGACCGCGCTGTGTTCGCCATCAAGGATTCCGGCGGTAACTGGGTCGGCGAGTCAGTGTACGGTCGACGCAATCGAACCTTCTGGATAATGGACGCAACCCCGGGTGAGTGTACCCTGGTAGGATTCCTCGACGTGGACGGGGATCAGTATATCGGCCCAGGCGACTTCTACGGCGAGGCTCAGATCGTCGTGCCACCCTCCGGCGCGCATCAAGTCGATCGCCTGGTCCTGTATTACGTCGACACTGACTCTGAGGCCATCGGCATGGCGACGCCGAAGCCGCGATTATAGGCACAGCCCACCCTCAGTCTTCATTTTATTAATATTGCCCTTGACATTATTGCAATATGGCTTTAATATATCCAATGACGACATGAATGATCGCCATTGGGAGGGCTTGCCATGAGTGTGGCCAACGCCATCGAAGTCGATGACCTAAGAAGGGCCTTCACCCGCCGCGCGCCCGGCGCCTTGACCCGCATGTTCTCGCGGCGACGCGCCAAGGCCTGCTCCGGCGATGACGGCAGACGTCCGGCAGCTCTAGTGGCTGTGGATGGAATCAGCTTCGGCATCCGCACCGGCGAGATTTTTGGGCTCCTAGGGCCCAACGGCGCAGGCAAGACCACAACCATCAAGATGCTCTGCACTCTGCTTGAACCGACTTCCGGCACTGCACGTGTAGCTGGGTTCGACATTGTTCGCGAACCGGCACGTGCGCGCGCATCGCTTGGCACAGTGCTGTCCGGCGAGCGCAGCCTCTACTGGAAACTGACCGGTCGCGAGAACCTGGAGTACTTCGCAGCCCTCTACGATGTGGAGCCAATCACAGCCCGCGAACGCATAACGGAATTGCTGGATAGATTCGAGCTGACTGACAAAGCCAATGAGCTGGTGGAACGCTACTCCACCGGGATGCGGCAACGGCTGTCGATCGCCCGCGCGCTGCTCGCCAACCCGCCGGTGCTGCTCCTTGACGAGCCCACTGCCGGTCTTGATCCCCAGTCGGCGCGAAATCTGCGCGAGGTGGTCCGCAAGCTGAAAGACGAAGGCCACACGATCCTCCTGACGACCCACTACATGGCTGAAGCAGACGAGCTCTCGGACAGGATTGCCATCATCGACCACGGCAAGGTGATCGCGCTCGACAGTCCCACCGCGCTCAAGCAGCACATACAGCAGATGCATTCAGTGGAGGTCGAAACTGATCGCGCGCCCGACGGGATACTGGACGAACTCCGCTCCTTGCCGCTCGTGCGCGGGGTGGAATGCGTCCAGTCCGGCAACGGGTATGAAACATGGACGATCCGTGTGCTCACCGAGGACAGTCGCCAGACCCTCGATGCCCTTCTGGACCTGCTACGTGCAGGGGGCGAACGTGTGCTCAACCTGCGAGTAGCTGAGCCGACCCTCGAAGACGTCTTCATCGCCCTCACCGGCAAGTCGCTGCGGGACTGAGTCCCCGAGGCGCGAAAGGAGGACCTTCATCATGAGCGGGACAATATCGCGCACTATCAGGGTCTTTGCGGCAGCAGCCAGGCGCGACTTACTCATAACCACCCGCTACGCCGACTTCGTGGTGGGCATGCTCGTATGGCCCATACTCATGCCGTCACTCACGGTCTTTGCAGCAAAGGCACTGGCCGGGCCGGACGGATCCGGGCTCTCTGCATTCGCCGATCGAACGGGAACAACCGACTACGTGGGATTCGTCTTTGCCGGAATGGTGCTCTGGATGTGGCTCAACATGGTGCTCTGGAGCGTCGGGGGTGAGCTCCGAGCAGAGCAGCGGCGCGGCACGCTTGAGTCCAACTGGATGACCCCCGCTCCGCGCCTGGCCATACTCCTGGGCAGCGGTCTCAATCAGATGATCGTATCCGCCATCCCAGTTCTCGCAAGCCTGACCGTATGCAGCGTAGCGTGGCGAGTGCGCTTCGCAGTGACACCCCTGGTAGGCCTGGTCTTCCTGGTATCCACGATAGCAGTGTTCGGTTTGGCGCTGGCATTTGCCAGTCTGGTGCTGTTCCTCAAGGAGCTCAACGCTGCAGTCTTCTTCCTGCGGGGAGTCTTCATGGTCTTCTGCGGCTTGACATCCCCGCTGTCAGTGCTCCCGCCATGGATGAGAGCTGTATCGAAGGCCTTGCCCCTAACCTACTCCATCGACTTGGTGCGGCGCCTGAGCCTAGCTGGAGCGAGTTACGCAGATGTCAGTCACGATTTCTGGATTCTCACGGCGTTTGCCGCGGGGCTACTGATCGCAGGGTGCTTGGCGTTTATTGTTGTAGACCGAGCGGTAAGGCGCAGAGGCACGCTGGGCCAGTACTAACCCAGCCGCGCTACCCGCCCTGCCAGCCCTACCAGCCCTGCCGGCCCTACGCGCGGTATTCGCCCAGCAATGGACGGCCCGGAGCAGGTCCGGGTGGCGCTATTGCGGTCTTATCCAGACCAAGGAGGTGTGCTTGGTGAACAGAATCGGTAAGAATGGATTCGGAGCATGGCTCAAGCGTCAGTCTCGCGTGATAGGCGCCATAGCCCGCAAAGACTTCCTCATATTCCTTAGGTACCCTGCCAATGCGCTGATGTCGGTTGTTGAGCCGATCATGTGGCTCGCCCCAGCTTACTTCATGGGCCAGGGGTTTTCCGTGAACGGTCAGGCCGTCGGGTTCGCGGGCTTTGCCGGCACGTCAGACTACTTCTCGTTCGCAATGATGGGCATGTTCATGTCCAGCTACATCAGCACAGCCTTCTGGGGAACGGGCTTTTCGGTTCAGGAAGACATGACGCTGGGAGTTCTGGAGCCCAACTGGGTTACACCTGCGAGCCGAGTGTCGCTGATAATCGGGCGGAGCGTCATAATGTTCGTGCTCACGACCTTGAACAGCATAGGAGTCCTGATCGTGGGCGCTGTTCTGTTTCACGTCAACCTGACGGGTAACGTGCTGGCTGCAGTCATCACCATGCTGCCGATGCTCGTTGCCTTGACAGGGCTCGGGCTGGGCATAGCAGGCGTAGTGCTCAGCCTGCGGCGGGCCGGCACAGCCATAGACATATCAAACTGGGTGGTCATCCAATTGTCGGGCACTACCTTCCCAGTAAGCGTGCTGCCGCGCCCCTTGCTTGCAGTGGCGTTGGCGCTGCCGACTACATATGCATTCGACGCCGTCCGCGGCATCATCCTGGGGACCAAGACCATGTTGCCGCTGAAGGTCGAGATTGGGATAATGCTCGCATCAACAGTGGGAATGTGCGCCGCCGGCTACGCAGTGTTCAGGACCTTCGAGCGTCGGTGCCGCAGGCAGGGATTGCTGGGTACACACTGATCGGCTCGTCAGATAGGCTGATCTGGGCCCCCCACTACACAGCCCCGCCGTGGCCGTCGCCGGCCCTGATAGCGGCGGCACACTGCGGGCAACGTCTGGCCAGCTCCGCAAGGTTCTCCTCAGCGTTCACACGGCCCGCACAAAAAGACGGGCAGTCGTCGCGCAGAGGAGAACTGTGCCTATAGCCCCGCCTCTCCATCTCGGCTGCAAGCTCGTCATGGCGGATGCGTACTCGGTCCACCTCCACCAGCCCACCGTCGACGTAGCCCTGAATACTGACTCCTTTAGCCAAAGTCCCTGCGAACATATGCATCTCCACATGCTCGCCGAGCAGGTGCTTTCTGCACATCAGCCGGGGATCTACATTCCACATCCTCATCAGCGACACCTCGCACATAGTCAGAGCCTCACAGTGAGGCGCCGTGGCGGCGCGCCGCGGCGATGCCGTGGTGATGCCGCGGTGATGCCGCGGTGATGCCGCGGTGATGCCGCGGTGATGCCGCGGTGATGCCGCGGTGATGCCGCGGTGATGCCGCGGCGACATGACAGCCACGAGAAACGCCGCCAAGAAGCACTTCAAAAAAGGAACGCCGTCGAAGGCACTTCGACGGCGCTCCATATATGGTAGCGGCGACTGGATTCGAACCAGTGACGCTGCGGGTATGAACCGCATGCTCTGACCATCTGAGCTACGCCGCCACTTCACCAATTTCCTGCGAGTTCGATTTTATCATCCCGAATAGACCTTGTCAACGGAGTTCAGCCGAGTCCAGCGGATATGGAGCCCAGTGAGCTGAAGGCAACTTGCCTGGTGGCCGGCAGGTTCTCCGTCAAGCCTATCGGCCTGGCGCCATGCATTCTGGTGCTATGCATTACCTACATCCATTGAAAGGTCCGAGCGCAAGAGCTTGCTCATCCTCAACTCCTCTCTATAGCCGTTGAGGTGGAGGCAAGGGCGTCTGGCGGAGCAGTGCGATGCGATGCATCGACGGGACACCCGCACTGCCCAGGGCTTTGCAGAGCGTGAGACCGTCTTCTACTGGAGTTCTCGTTGTTCTAGCCGCTCTAGCTGGGGCTGCAGACATTTGCAGTCTCTGGGGCTCAACACGGAGATTTTTTGCCGCATGTGTGCAGAAAATCTCCGTCGTGCTGGCTTCAGGCCGCTCCACTACCACAAAACGTCATTTCTTTCGCCATTCCAATGCCAATTATAGCCGGATATATCCTCCATAACCCGCTCAGCCCAAATATAGGTATCTTGCGACGCCTCCTCCACTCCTGCATACCACTTCTTGCCGGGACTTCGGTAGAATAAGTCATTCGGACGGGCCCACGGGGAGAGTTTTTGCCGCATGTGTGCAGAAAATCTCCGTCCAACGCCTCCAGAGGGGAAGAAATCTGCACATATACCCTCTATGGGTATCCACCGCAGCATCGATCGCGCCAGTATCGACTCGGGCTACCGGCATGCGCTCCCTGACGCGGCGCGAGTCCTCCGAGCCAGGTATTCACTGTGTGAGCAATCGGGATCGCTCTGGTATCTGAACCGCAGAAGTCTGGGCAATACTTGGGTTAGTCGGGCAGGCAGCGACCATAAGGGGGGTGGGCTTGATCTCCGAAAATCTGCAGAAACCCACAGACCGCGCGGATCACGTTCTACGGGCTCAACGTCTATTCTCAATGATCGCGCCTGTATACGACCTTATGCTGGCTCGTTCCATGACTCGAGTCTACCGAATGGCCGTGGACCTGCTTCTCCAGACCGGCCTGCACGCATCCGGATCCACGCGTATGCCGCCGGTGCCATCAACGGCGCAACCCTCACCTACTCAACCGATGCGGCCGGCGCCGACCGCCCTGGATGTAGGAACCGGCACCGGTCTCTTCGCTTCTGAGCTTGCTAGAAGCGGATTCCAAGTCACGGCCATCGACTCTTGCAGAGCCATGCTGCAAGTCGCCAGGCGTCGCCGTCCTCGCGCTGCGGACTACATCGAAGCCGAGGCACACCTTGCATCACGCCAGCCGGGCGCTCCTTTCGACATCGTGTGCACGGGAATGCTCCTCCACGGTCTGCCGCGCGAGTACCGAGTAGAAGTCCTCGTCGACATGATCCAGGCGGCCCGTAATGCTGTGGTGATGGTGGACTACTTCCCCCCTCCCAACCTAATCGCCGCCGCCGTCGAGCGCTTGGAGGGTAGCTACTACAGAGGTTTCCTGCACGAATTCGGCGATGACCTCGCAGGTGCTACTGCGAATACCCTAGTCCACCCACTCACCGCCACCTGCGCACTCTACCTCGTGCCCCTTTCGCCCCGGCCCGATAGTCACTGACCTCCAGCCCCAGGCGCGATCTCAACGTTTCTCATGCGCCATACGGTCACCAATGCAATCACCGCAACCTCCACTATCAGAGCTGCAGCCAGAACCCAACCGTTGACCTCGTTCCCGGTCCTGCCAACCGCCATCATCGCCCCGGCGCTGGCGCCGCCCACAGCCCCAGCCCCAACCACAGCCCCAGCCCCAACCCCAACCCCAGCCACAGCCCCGGGCATTGTCCCCGTCCCCATCCCCATCCCACTCCCAGTCCCCAGCGAGTTGCCTGCAATATCTATCAGGCTGTATGCCACAAAAGACTTCCAGCGCGGCAGTGATGTGAAGATCGGCTCCACGTAGCTCACGACAAGGGCGACCAACCCGGCCGCGAGCGGCTTGGTGAACATGGCGCTCGCAAACGCGACAAGCACCACTCTGGTCGCGAAGTAGGCAGCAAGCAGGCCTGCCGACTGCGCAGCCGCCACAATGCCGGGATTGTTGCCCGGGAATAGAACAACCGAGTAGTAGTAGTTCAGCATCGTCGAGGCAAATACGATGGCCGACACCGCGACACCGTAGTGGACAAGCTTGGCCCCGACAACACCCGCCATACTCGCGCCCTGCGATACCGGATACACAAGCTTCCCCTGTAGGCGCTCGTCTGCAAGCACTCCCATGAGAACAAAGGCAACCGCCATATTGCCTAGCTGGTAGATGTTTCTGATGTAGTTCTGCACTGAATAGACTGCATCGAACTCCATGAGCTCCTTTGGAAAGCTGGGCATTTGGCTTTCGATGATGCTCGGCATGAGCCTGAGCATGATCGGAGTGGACAGTGCAAAGAAACCGAAGAATGCTCCCAGGACCAGATACTTGCTCTGCCTGGAAGACTCCATGCGTTCTTTCTTGAGATACGCTGCGAATGTGCTCATCTGCTGTTCACCAGCCTAACGAAGATATCCTCAAGGCTCGGCTGCCTCAGGCTGTATGACGCCACGTCCGCATCTAGATCAGCCAGGGCGTGCAGGAGTTCGCGCTTACCGGGCTCGAGATCGCGCATGAAGACTGACATCCTGTCGCCATCCAGCGATACCCGATCAACATGGACCGCGCTCGTGATCTGGGCCGGGACTGACTCGAGCATTCGATCAAACACCACGTCCACAACCGGCTGGATGTAGCGCTCGCGCAGACGAGTCATGCTGTCCGCCGCCACTACAGCCCCGTCCTTGATGATCGCCACCGAATCGCACACTCTCTCCACATCGGCGAGGATGTGGGTCGATAGAAACACCGTCATCCCAGCATCGCGCATCCGGGCAATGAGCGTAATCACGTCCAGCCTCCCCTCGGGATCCAGGGCGGAAGTCGGCTCGTCAAGTAGCAGCAAACGCGGTCGGTTGTAGATGGCGGCAGCCATTCCCAGTCGCTGCTTCATGCCGCGCGAGTATCCCCCGATCCTTCGGCGTGCGGCCTCGGCAAGGCCCACCGTATCCAAAAGCTCATCCGCCCGCGCCCTGTTCGCGGCGGGTGCAAGACCCGAAACATCCCCGATGAAGAGCAGGTATTCCCGGGCCGTCATGTAGCCGTAGAACGCCGGCGACTCCGGAAGGTAGCCCACCACGCCCCGAAGGCCGGACCGGTTGCGACGCAGGTCCATGCCGTCTATGGTTACACTGCCGGAATCGAAGTCCATCAGGCCGGCGATTATGTTCATGGCCGTAGTCTTGCCTGCTCCGTTCGGGCCCAAAAAGCCGAACACCTGGCCCGCCGTCACCTGAAACGTCACATCGCGCAAAGCCCGGGTCTGCCCGTATGATTTCGAAAGCGCCTCTACATTGAGCATCAGATCAGTCTCTCTTTCGTCCAAATACCAGATACGCGATTGACCCGAGCGTCGAAACAACCAGTATGATCAGCGTCCATGCCCACCTAGGCAAAGCCCTGGGTTCGGTTCGCCCCAGCAAGACTAGGCAGTATATCTTGAGCGCCACCTCCGCCACGAGCAGCGGCGCGATCAGCTTCAGCAGTCCCGCGAGGGACATACCTGCAAATGTCATGCTAATCCTCCTCCTCTTTCCTCGATCCGCAGTAAGGACAGATCTTTGACTTGCGGGGAATCGCCTTGCGGCACTTCGCGCATCGGGCGTTCCCGCGTCTGGTGACGAGGATGTAGACTATGAGGGACGACGGGACGTTGACAAGCCCGAACAACCCCCACAGCCACGCATATCCCTCACCGCGCCGGCGCGCGTCGCGGAATATCCACGTGGCCTGCGCGACTACCAGCGCGCCCAGCAGGACCCAGAAAATCGGATGGAACGTGCTCATATGTCATCACCTCTCCGCGCGAGCAGTACGTGTATTGGCAAATAGAACAGGGCTACTCCGAAGAACCCCATCGCCTGAAGAGCCAGAAGCGCCTGTGGATTGCGCGCCAGAAGCGGAGCCCACACAGCCGCCAGGATTCCTGCGGCTGTCAGCGCGAATAGCCCAACAGCCCTGCGCTCTCGCGCAATCCTGAGCCGGATTCCACGCTCGATAGTCGAGCCGAGCCGCGCCCAGTCAGGTGATATGCCTGCGACGGGGCAGTCGTCCCGCTGCGCCGGAAGCAAAACAGCGATGTCGGCGTACGCCATGTCGGGCAACGACTCTCGAACTTTCTCGCTCTCCCTGTTCATGTCAGGCCCCTCCTGGCGATTTCGCGCCTGAGTATTTGGATCGAATCGTGAAGCCTTGACCGCACTGTGCCGATAGGACAGCCGACTGCGTCGGCTATCTCCTGATATGTGAACCCATAGTAGTGCTTCAACACGAACACCTGCCTCTTGTCATCGCCCAGCGAACCGAGCAGGCTCGCAGCGTCACTCGTCGCCAGGCGCCCAAGAGCCAGGTCCTCGGCGCTCTTGGCACTCTCCTTGCCCGCCGAGCCGCCCGCATCGTCGGCAGCAGCGGTGTTCACATCTTCAGTTGGCAGCTCGCGCCGTGCGCGTCGCAATCGATTCCTGTATGTGTTCAGGGCAATGGTGATGAGCCAAGTGGAGAACTTGGCTCGCGGTTCGAACTTCTCCAGGTTCACGATGGCTCGGAGCACAGCATCCTGTGCAACATCTTCCGCGACATGAGTATCGCCGGTTATTCGAACAAGAGCCCCGAGGAGCACCGGGTAGTTGGCCCGAAACAGCTCCTCCAGCGCGTCGCGGTCATTGCGTTTGGCGCGCTCCACAAGCAAGGTCTCGTTGGGCATCCTGCTCTTTCACCCCGCTCCCTGTACTCGTTTAACACATCCGGCTGGGAAGTAGTTCGGTGCATCCTCTCGCACGTATTCGTTGCTGATCCATCACAACCTGCGCACACGCACACTACCCCTTCACTTGCAGGAACCGTATGACACACATATAGAATGTAGGCGATGGCAATATCATGCTCGTCATCCAGCATGTCCGTCTGGACCGAATTGACGCGAAATGCCTATCTGGGAAAGATGAAATCAGCACAAGGAGGTAGCTTTCCGCATCCATGAACTCCGGTACTGACGCGAGCTCGCAGAGCCCCACAACCCCCGTCTATCTCGACCTCTACCGAACCGGCGAGCTGAAGCGGCGCGCCGCGGAGGCGGTTGAGCGGCTGTCTCATTGCGTGATGTGCGCCCAGGCCTGCGGTGTGGACCGTATCGGCGGGGAGCTTGGGTTCTGCCGAACCGGAAGGCTTGCTCGCGTAGCCAGTTTCGGTCGCCACTTCGGCGAAGAGGATGTGCTGGTAGGCACAGGCGGCTCAGGAACGATCTTCTTTGCCAACTGCAATCTCGCGTGCGTATTCTGCCAGAACTACGACATCAGCGCGTGCGGCGTCGGAGAGGAAGTCACGCACCATAGGCTGGCTCAGATGATGCTGAACCTGCAGGCGAAGGGTTGCCACAATATCAACCTGGTCTCGCCGAGTCACGTCGTAGCACAGATCCTCGAAGCGCTGGTCGTAGCTGCAGGCGAAGGCCTGCGGCTGCCGCTGGTGTATAACACCGGAGGCTACGATGCGCTTCCGACTCTGAAGCTGCTTGACGAGGTAGTCGACGTCTATATGCCGGACTTCAAATTCGCAGATGCAGACGCTGCAGAACGTTTCTCCAGCGCCCCACGATACCCAACAGTCGCGCGGGCGGCCATCCGGGAAATGCACCGCCAGGTAGGCGACTTGGTAGTCAACGAACACGGTGTTGCGCGCCGCGGCCTGATCCTGCGCCACCTGGTAATGCCCGGACGGCTCAGCGAGACCCGCGAGATAATGCGGTTCATAGCTCAGGAAATCTCGCCCGCCACCTACGTCAACGTAATGGCACAATACCGCCCGGCCCATCTGGCCGACGAGTATCCCGAGCTCAATCGCCCTCTGTCCAGATCCGAGTACCGCGAAGCCATCAAGATCGCCAGCGACGAGGGTCTGCTCCCGGCGGCACACAGGTAGCGCGGCCACGCCGGCAGATTGCCGGGGTGAGGCCTGCTGGGGCGCTTATAGCCTGGCCCAATGAGCGACCGGCAGCGCGATGCACTCACCCGCGCCCATGGTCATTACTGGGTGTTGCATTGCCCCATGGTCGGCCCTGACGGGGTCCCCAGGCGCCCTGTTCGTTTTGTGATAGGTTTTTCGGGCAACCTATGCGAATTCTGCGTGGTTTGGCGGGTGCAAGTTGTCTGAATTCGCGCCGGCAACGGCGCACCCTTTTTATGGCACCCGGCTCTCGGCAAATCCTCAGGCAGGGGCGGGTTACATAATATGGTTGCGCACGCATATCTCCCGAGTCCCCCCGACAAGGCCCTCAGGCAGCCTGCTAGTCCCCATAAAATCCCAGATTCCTCCGATTTTCCCCACTGCTCGTCAAAACCTAGTACTTTCTGACTAGGCTCCGCGAAAAACCGTACTCTATTCTGATAGGCTCGCTAACGCCCTGCTAAACACGGTTTGGCCGAAAGGCCTGCTTGACCGAAACACCTGCTCGGCCAAAACACCTGCTCGGCCAAAACACCTGCTTGACTGAAAGGCCTGCTTGGCCGAAAGGCCTGCGCAAAACCGCCTCCACCCACAACTGGCGTCTGCGAGCGCCAATGGGTCCCCAGCGAAAGACGGCCGATCGCCAGCCGGACGCCGGCCGATCGCCAGCCCAGTAGGCCCACAGGCTTCTTGTGGGTATCACTGGGGCAAACAGCCTGTGCATGCCCCGAGCTTCTCAGATCCCGATCTTCCAGAGCTCGGCCTCCAGTTCGCAGCAGGCTTCTTGTATCGGCGCGTCCAGTGTGCCCAGCCACGCGATGACATCACCCGATTGGGCCTGATCGGGGTTCCGCCGCAGCCAGGCCGCCTTCGGCAGGTGTGCGCGCCAGTCGCCTGTTGCGTTCGCGTAGGCCCAGTCGGCAGCGTGACTCTTCGATGCGAGCTCGCCTTCTTTCAACCAATAGAGCATTCGGGCCGCAGTCAGCAACCAGTCGACGGAATGCAGCTCTCCACCCCTTCCGTGCATTCGGGCCGTGCCGACGAATCTGTCCGCTTCTGCCGCAAGCTGCTCATGGGCCGGAGCCAAGAACTCGCATCGCAGGTCCTCCCCGTGTATGACCATTCCTCGCTCCCTGATGCCCAAACTGTCAAACCAGCCGAGCAAATTGGTCTCCCACAGCCGTTCACCGCTCGTGCCCCACCACACCGCCCTGCCCGCACTTGCAGGGCAGGTCATGTGACGCGGAAGGAACGCACCTTCAATCATGTGGGCGTACACGCCGTAAAGCCCGCTCCTCAAAGGGCGACGCGCCTGTATCAACGCCTCTCGGCGATCGTGTGCGATGTCGTTATCAGTGATGGCCACGAAGTCGAGGTCTCCATAGCCGGGGGCGAGATCCCCAAAGGCGACCGATCCATAGAGGATCACCGAACGCAGCGAGTCTCCGAGAGTGTCACCGACAATACTGATGAATACGCCAAGCGCCATGTCAAGCTCAGGATTGGCGAAATCGTGGCAAGGCAACGCCGGGATACCTCCCCCTGTCCCCCCAAGACGAGTATAGAGTTTCATGAACTTCGCGCAGGGCCGCGAAAACTCCTTCCATGTCAGCGCGGCAGGCTGAGTTGGAGAGAACCTCAGTTGCACAACTTCCGTTGACTGGGCCCGGGCATTCTGATAGTTTGAGGGCAGTCTTCGACTGGGGCTGGGGCGAGGTGGCTGTGTATGACCGGATTCGAAAAAGTGCGGATGGTGCGATCAACGGCAGACGGTGTGTTGCGGGAGCAAGAAGACGAAGAGATCCGTCGCGCCGGCTACATTCACCTCTATGGTGTAAGCGAGGCAAGCGCGCTGCTGGCCGGGCGGAGGTGCCTTAGTGCGACAACGGCCGCGGTTGCCGGTATGCTCCACGACATCTACACCTACCGCACAGGGCTGCAGCCCCTGCACGCCCCGAGCAGCGCAGAGGATGCTCGCGTGATCCTGCGTGACCTCGGTCTTTTCTCGCAGGAGGAACAGCTGACAATCCATTCAGCGATTCTTCGCCATAGTGACAAAGAGCGAGTCGATGGTCCATACGATGAGCTGCTGAAGGATGCCGATGTGCTGCAGCATTATCTCCATGACCCCACGAAGTCCTTTCCCGCACCAGTCGCCCAACGCATCCGCGCCGTGGCGGCCGAACTTGGGCTGCCGGCAGTCGAAGTCAGCGTAAGCGATACAATATCTGCTGCCTGGGAAGGTGACCCCGGCAGGAGGGCTCGTCTGGCAGATATCGCGGAGGAACTAGCCCGGCGACCCCTGGTTGGAGATGCGAATCAGAGTGGGCCGGACGTGTGGCCGCTAATCAGATACTTCCCAGGCGCGCGTCGGGATCGAGGCTTCGAGTGGTGCGCATCTTTCGTCTACCATTGCGCAATGCAGGTCGGCCTGACTCTGCCGATTCGGTATCCGGGCGTCTCGTGCCGTTTCGCGGCTGTGATGGCGTGGCTGGAGTGGGCCCAGCTGCCGGAGACCGGTTTCTTTCATCGCGGCGACGATCCGGGGTTTACGCCTGAGCGCGGCGACCTGGTCGTATACGATCACCTGGTATCGGGCGCGGAGCACGACCACATTGGCGTGATGCTCGGCCTGGATGACTGCACGCTGATTGTCGCCGAAGGTAACGTGAACAACCGATCAGGCGTTTTCCGGCGTCACAGGTTCCAGCAAGTCAACGGGTTCATACGAGTGGAAGACAGTTACCGGTACGCCTGGCCAGGCCAGCGTGGGAAGGAGTACTGGCCGAGCTGTAGGCGAGTAACGTGAAGCACATCCGTCATACCCCCATCCTGCTCGTCTTCACCAGAACGAGTGTGTGTGGTCTTTCAGGCGCTACCAGTTGGGAGTCCAATCGAGAAACCCCGGAGAAATGGAGACAAGAAGGCGCCATGCTCGTCGAAAAGGCGTTTTACCTGGCTTAATGAGGACAGAAGGGTGCCACAACGGCTGGAGCTGGCATGTACTCGTTTTTTGACGCTAGTTCCGGAGATACCGTCAATATTTGAGTACATCGATTTCGGACGCCCCCGGACATCCCGCGGGATGCGAAAATCGGGGGGTATCCGGAACGCCCGGGAATCGGAACCCGCAGAACAATTGGCATTATAACCCACCGTGTGGGTGGCATTGGCAGCAATGCGCGGAATATGGCGCTCTCTGTCAGCTGTGTGACATATACTAGGGCTCAGTCAGCCTCCGAATAGGCCTCGGCCAAACCCATGAGTTCACCGTCCAACTGGATGTACTCAAAAGTTGAGTACATCGGCCCAGACTATCGTCAAAATCTGATGCTTCCCCTGTCCAGATACCCCCGGGGGTATACCGGTGCGGCATTTTGCAGGTGTTCGGGGCCGTTTCATGCCACGCCCACAGCTGGCATGTGAACCCGGGGGACGGAGCATCTACCCCCCTTGCGGCGTTTCAGTAATCGAGGTTCGTTCCTGCGAAGCCGCGTGGCGCTGACCATCGCCTGGCAGCAGCAGAGGGCCGGACCGTATCCATGAATTCCAAGGAGATGCTCACAAATGAGGAGGAGTGGGCTCTGGCGAGCAACCATGTGCGTCCTGATGGTGTTAGCAGTGACGGGCCTGGCTGTATTCGCGCAGGAGGGTCAACAGGAGGCCCAGCAGGTGGGTCAGCCGGGCGGCCAGCAGGAGGCCCAGCCGCCGGCGCCGCCGCCGGGAGGCCAACAGCCTCCTGGGTGGGGGCAGGGCACACCCCCACAGCCGCCCAGTAATGGATTCCGGCCTGGCACGCCTGGGCCAGGGGGAATGG
>Ga0255340_1003828_pt1 | contig 15285 bp, 11 predicted proteins | sample wastewater_treat_7_FD_192417 | JGI IMG/M metagenome (GOLD analysis project Ga0255340, IMG submission 192417) | Wastewater microbial communities from Lulu Island WWTP, Vancouver, Canada - plant10 | ecosystem: Engineered > WWTP > Wastewater > Unclassified | place: Canada: Vancouver, British... | reverse complement strand
ATCTGTTAGCTTACTTCCTCTTGACATAAAATAACCCCCTTACAGCTTTCACACGCTTTTGTTTTTTCGTGTGTCTACTTTAAGGGGATTATATCACACTTCGTGCAAAGTCTGAAGCATCTCTGAGGGGATCTTTACTTTCACATAAGAAAAAAGACCTCGGCGGAGGTCTTTTTTCCATTATCATTATATCAGGGTGCGATCACCCATGAGGGGGGGATTACTGTTTTTATCAGTTTTCAGGAAGTGCAGAGATAAGTCCGAGAAGGTACTTCTGGATAGAAAGTGCATCCTGATTTGTAACACCTGTGCCCGGCTTGTATGCATCAGCAAGGTCAGGTCTTGCAACTGTGAACTTTGAGGGGTTAGCAAGCGACTGCATGATGAGAACTGCGTCTGACATATCTACTTCGCCGTTTCCGTTAGCGTCGCCTGCAAGTCCATCAACAACAGGGAGAGAAGAAGTTGTTGTGGTAGTAGCCGCCTCTGAGGATGTTATAGAAGTGTTAGTTGTTGTTGCTTCTGAAGCGCCTGATGCTGCATATTCCATGTAGAACAGGTTGCAGGCATCTGCCTTTGCGATTGTGTGTGCGCCCTGTGCAAGGTCAACAGTGATGATACCGTTTGTTGCTGTTACCTTGTTGCCGTCAACCTTAGCTGTAGCTGCTGCTTCTGCGAATACCAGAGTAAGCTTGCCTGCTGAAGGTGCTGTAAAGCTGACAGATGTAGCTGTCTCCATCTTCAGGCACTGTGTAAGGGTCTTGCCGTTGTATGTAGCTGTTCCCTTTGAAGTTGAAAGATTGCCTGAGATAGTGTAGAATGTGCTTGATGTACCGTTAGCTGTGAAGTCGTGTACATAGTTTCCTGCTACAGGAGTCTGCTGCTGACTGCTTGATGTTGTCTGTGCAGGCTGCTGTGAGGATGTAGTCTGAGTTGGCTGTGAAGCTGTTGTCACTATAGGCTGACCCTGCTGTGTTGTAACAGGTGTGCTTGGAGTGAGGTTTGTGAAGTGGTAGCCAAGTGACTTGTATGTACCTGTAGTCTCTGCGAAACCGCCTGTGTTGAGAGTACCGTCGCTGTTTCTCCACTTAGCATGGAAGTCAGTACCCATTGCAGGAACGCTGAGAGTGATGAAGTCTGAATCTGAAGGAGTTACAACATCGCCTACCTTTGGCTGTGAACCGTCAGCGTTGAATGAACCTGCGCTGTAGTAGTATTTGCTGTTGTAGTAAAGTGAATTCTTTACAACACCCTTGAACTTGTCGTTAGTCAGTTTTATGCCTGCTGCCTTAGTGGATGATACCTTTGAGGCATTGTAATATGTGATAGTATTCTGGATATCAGCACTTGCTGAGCAGCGGTAAACCATGTAGTTAGCCTTGCCGTTTCCGCCGATGCCGTTGTTGTAAGCTGTGGTGTTCTTGAGAACGCCGAACTCAGGGTTGTTGTTATCTGTGAAGCCGCAGTTGAGATTCTCGAATGCGAGACAGTTCTCGACTACGTGGCGTGTGCCTACGCCGCCGCCGCCCATCTTGAAGCCGTTACCGTCGCAGTTGCCGTAGCCTCTGCCGTCCTCAGTAAAGCCGTTTCTGAAAGCGATGGAGTTCTTGATAGTTACGACACCTGTTGCACCTGTAGCTTCCTTAGCATAGAGATCCCAGCCGTCGTCTGAGTTGTTGTAAGCCATACAACCGTCGAATACGTTGCCCTCGCCGCAAGTCAGCTTAGCAGCAAATCCGTCTGCATTTTCCATAGTTGCATCATCGCAGTTGTTCTTGGATGTGCAGTTGAGGATAGTGTTATATGAAGGCCACTCTGAAACCTTTGCGTAGTTTGTGTTGTAACGTGAGATCTGGAGACCTGTATCCTGGTTGTTGTTGAATACCATCATCTCGATCTTGTTGTTATCGCCTGAGAGAAGCATACCGTTGTCTCCGGCCTTTGTAACTTCAAAGCCGTAGAAGTGCCAGTATGAACCATCGAGAACGAAGCCACGGTTAGTATTTGATACGCTCTCGCCTGAGAAGTCGAATACTACCTTTGCGCCGGGGTATGCGGAAATTGTCTTTGGTGAGCCTGACTTACCGCTGTTAGCCTCTTCGATGATAATAGGCTCGCTGAACTTGTAAGTGCCTTCGAGGAGGTAGATAACTCCGCCTGCAGGAACTGACTTGATTGCTGAACGTACATCAGCAGGGTCATTCATAGTCTTACCGCTTCCGCTGCCTGTAGGTGAGCAGTATATAACGTTTGCGCCTGTAACAGGTGTGGCAGGTGTCTGAGTAGTAGCTGCCGGTGCCTGTGTTGTATTCTGAACTGTTGTCTGAACAGGTGTATTAGATGTAGGTGCAGCAGTAGTTACAACTACTGGTGAATTAGTTGTAACAGAGGGGGCTGCTGCATTATCTTCCTTAAAACCGCTGCCTATTGCGGTAATAGAGGACTTGTAAGAAGTGAGAGCGCTCTTGAGGGCTGTATTTACAGCATAGCTCTCGTCGTCAACAGCGTTGTTGAACTTCCACTTGAAGTCGCCGCCGTCAACTCGTCCTGCCTTTGCAGTAACGATAGTCGGTACATCCTCAGCCTTGTCAGCAGTATAGCTGTACATTACTGATGATGTGTCGAAGTTGTTATATGAAGTGCCGCCGCTCTTTGTCTTAACGGAAGCAGGAACTTTCTCAGTCTTGGATGATGCCTCATATGCATCGAATTCAGTATTGTTCTTCTGGTATGTAACGTAGTCCTTCTGACCGCTCATAACGTTGCCGTATGACTTGATGATACCGCCTGCTTCACCTGAGAAGATGCCGCCTGCGCCAACATCGCTGCCCTGCATGGATGAAAGCATAGGATACTTGCAGTTACGGAAATAGTTGTTCTCAACGAAGCAAGATGAACCTAATGTTACGCCTACGCCGTACTTAGCATTGCCGTCGAAGTAGTTGTTGTAGCAGTGTACGGAACAGGTACGGATACGTGGATGACGTGAGTCTGAGTGGTCATACCAGTTGTGGTGGTATGTGATATAGTTTTCGGTGGATTCGCTCTTCATACCCTGAAGATTGCACTTTCCGTTATCCCAGAAGTGGTTGTAGGAATGTGTGATATAGGTCGAAGTCTTTGTATCGAGAGCGCCGTCGCCCTTAGCCTGGTCAGCGTCGGAGCCTGCATCGCCATAGAAGAAATCGCAGTTATGAACCCAGATGTGGTTGTTGCCCTGCTGGAGACCACAGTCATCGCCTTCGCTGGAGTTACAGTTCATGAAGCCGATATTTCTTACTTCAACGTTTGAGCTGTTCTTGAGAACAAGACCGAAGCCGTTGAAAACTGTATCGTTGCCGATTCCCTCGATGGTGAGTCCGCAGGTAACTGTGTCTACCATGAGGTCGCCCTTTGTGAGTACTGAAGGATCGGTGATATTGCCGATAACTCTGATACAAACAGGGCCTGCCTTGGTGTTGCTCTTGAGGTTTGTGATGATGTTCTGAACGCCTGTAACTGTTGTTGCTGCGCCCTTCTTGTCAGGGAGAGAAACGCTTACCTTATCCTTGTTATCGTTGGTAACGTACACAACTGTAGCACCTGTTTTAAGTGTGCCGTCCTTATTGTATGCACCGCTTGAATCGCCGTTTACGAAACCGAAACCTGATCTGTCGTGTGCATAAGCTGTAGCCTTAGTCTCAGCAGCCTTGGAAGCATCTTCCTTGCCGCCGACAACAGGAACGACCTTCATAGTGTGGCTTCCTGCCTTGAGACCTACAGCATCAGCTCTCATATATCCTGAATACTGTCTGATAAGCATTGAATCGATCTGTGTGCCGTCAACATATACGTTATAACCGCTTGCACCTGATACAGATGACCACATAGCGTACATACCCTCGCCGTAGCCGACTGTGGATATGAACTTAACTGCACTTTCAGCAGCGAAGGCAGTGATGGGAGCACCGCCTGTGAGGAATGAGAACGTGCCTGAAAGTGTGCCTGCTGCACATGAAGCTGTCATAACGGCTGCTGCTGCAAGAGAAGCAATGCGTTTTTTCATCATAGTGTTTTTCATTTGAATTCCCTCCGTATTTTTCTCTTTTCGACGGACTCTTGCAAAGTCTTACATATGCTTTGCTGTACCGTCTTTAATATTCTTCCGATCTTCTATTCCCTGAGGAATCTTTCAATATTTCCTCGGAATGTTTCATTGTCTGTATTATACACCCATACGGGGAATTATTCAATGATATATAGTGCTCAATTACTGATTTATCGTGCGATAATCATTTAATCACAAGCACAATGAATCAATTTCAGTTCAAAAATATGACATATCGTGCAAAATAAGTGATAAATCGTGCTCTGACCAATAATTGCGGACACAATATATCATTAAGGCAACACCGCACAAAGCCCGCCTGACGGCTTTGTGCGGTGTTGCCTTAAAAAAACGGATATCTGTTAAGTACAGATATCCGTTACTATTAGAACCTGTCCACATATGGTGAATGTATGGATTTTCAGACATAATTTTGTCAGTGACAAGGCAAAAATCCGCCGACGGGCTGTCGCCCTTCAAGGATTTTTAACGCAGTCACTGGCAAAATTTGACGAAAAGACGTGCATGAATCCCTATGTGGACAGGTTCTTATAATGTATATTTACTTTGCGGCTTATGCAAATACTTCTGCGTAGATAGCCTTTCTGTCATTTCTTGCAGCTTCAAATGAATCCAGGATCTCCTTTGTGCCCTTCTTGAAGCTCTCTCTGTTAGCGTAAGCATCGTTTACTGCCTTCTTGATGATATCGGCAGTAATGTTGATCTCATGCTTGTTCAGAGCGATACCTGCATTCAGCTTCTCAACTACTCTTGCAACGTCGAACTGGTCAACAGCCTGCGGTACAAGGACCATAGCAGCACCGCTTGCAAGTCCCTCTGAAGTTGAGTTGAAGCCTGCGTGAGTGATGAATACGTCAACCTCAGGCAGAAGCTGTGTCTGCGGTACGTAGTTGTAAATTGTGAAGTTAGCCGGAATATCATCGAAAGTATTCTCAATATCAACGAACTTGCCCACTGACATGATGACCTGATATTCCTCGGAATCTCTGAAAGCCTCGATGCACTGGTGGTAGAAATCCAGATCCTTGCCGAAAATAGTTCCCAGTGAGATAAAGAGAAGCTTCTTGTTCTCGTCCTTCTTGAAGTCGAAGCTTGTGTCGATATTTCTATGCTCGATATTTGGTCCGATGAAGTAGCAGGTATCGTCAGTATCCTCGGGTCTTAAATGGAAGAACTTGGAAGTGAGGATAAGCTTCTTGTACTTCTCGCCTGCGAAAAGAAGGCCTACGAAGTCACGAAGATGGATGTTGTACTTCTCGTTTGTTGCCTGTAAGCCGATAAGTCTGCCCTTTGTGATGTCCAGCTGATTCTCGTCAGTCAGAACGAAGGAAGGATAGATCTTCACGAATTTGGAAGGATCAAGCTTCAGTACCTTGTTCATTTCCTCGATATCGAAGAAAGCATCGAAAAGGTAGTAGTCATAGTCAGTCTCGTCCTTTGATAAAAGATCGATTATAACATCTGTAGCCTTTCCGAGAAGGAAAGCATTGATAGCGAAAGGAGGCGCATTAGGATCTATCTTCTTCAGATTTTTAGCGATCTCGCTTACATCTGCTGAATAAACGATCTTCTTTACAGGCACATTCAGTCTTGGTGCGAATTCATCGATAACGTAGCAGGTAATATCATAGCCTAATGCCTCTAATTCTCTTACTACCTCAACGCTGCCTGTGAAATGGCCGTGTAAAATGCCATTTATAACTGCGATCTTCTTTGGCTTTACTGTTTCACTCATTTTCTTTCCTCCGTCTGATTGTAATTATTCCCCTGAAAAAAAGAGACCAACGTCTTTCCGACCCTGAATCTCTTATCTGCGCAATTGCTCATTTGATCAATTTCTACTTATTCTACCATATTTCCGCATAATAGTCAACCCTTTCCGCATATTGTTTTGATGATGCCTCATATAGTTTAACATAATTCCACTAAACTTAATGACAATGCGCCGATGTTTTTATTTCCTATTTATATTCAACTTTAAAAAGTTGTATTCTTATCCGTTATGCACAAAGCACACAACCCGATTTTGTTCAAATAGTTGGCTTTTTAATTAATTGTCTTTAATTTAATTCAAAAAATTAATGCTTGACAAAACTAAAAGAATGTGCTATACTGCTTCTTGCTGTGTTATTTTGACGCAGAAAAAGATAAATATGATAACAATTTCCTTGCGGCCGCCGAAATATATCACCGCTCCTTACGCAGATCAGCATTTCCGGAACAGATACAGAATGCGCCTAAAGGGAGATAATGAAAATTACAAAACGTAAAAAACACCGTATATCAGGTGTAAAGGAAAGAGGAATAAATATGGAAATGAAAAACAAACGTGTATTTCTGACAGGTGCTACAGGATTTGTCGGAGCTCACATGGCAAAGCATCTCATCGAACTCGGTGCAAATGTTACTGTTCTCATCGAAAGATGTGACGCTACAAGCTATTTCAGTATCTGCGGACTCGACAAAAAAGTCAACATCTACTACGGCGACATCAGCAACGGCTCCCTCATCGAGCAGATCATCGTTGAGCAGAAGATCGAAGTTATCTTCCACCTCGCAGCAGTTGCTCTCCAGGACCTCGCTTACAAAATGCCAAAGGTCACTTTCCAGGTAAACATCGTGGGCACATACAACATTCTCGACGCTGCAAGACTCCACACCGACACTGTAAAGGCTGTTCTTGTTGCTTCAAGCGATAAGGTTTACGGCGACAGCGATGTTCTCCCATACAACGAAAGCATGATCCTCCAGGGAAGCAATCCTTACGACGTTTCAAAAGTATGTCAGGATATGCTGGCAAGAAGCTTCTACCACAGCTACAACCTCCCTGTTGTTGTCGGCAGATTCGGCAACATCTACGGCCCCGGAGACAACAACTTCAACAGACTTGTTCCCGGAACTATCCAGAAGCTGGAAAACGGCGAATCTCCTGTTATAAGACACCCTGCCAACGGCGTATTCAAGAGAGATTTCCTCTACATCAATGATATCGTCAACGCTTATATGTATATGCTCTACAACATCGACAAGGAAGGTGTAGCAGGCAACGCATTCAATTTCGGAACAGGTATCGCTACAGATATCGAAACTGTTGTTAACAAGATCAAGTCCATCATGGGCTGCGAGAACGTTCAGTCTATCGTACAGCAGAGCGAAGTATCCGAGATCCTCATCCAGCAGTTAGACGCAACCAAGGCATTCGAGCGCCTCGGCTGGAAGGCTGAATACTCTGTAGACAAGGGCTTAGCTGAAACTATCGACTGGTACAGAAACGTTTACTTCAAGCAGAACGACTGATAATAAAGACTTTTTCAAAAGGCCGACCGCAAAAGCAGTCGGTCTCAGTCTGTCAATAAAGGCAGATTTAAGGCAACACCGCACAAAGCCCGCCTGACGGCTTTGTGCGGTGTTGCCTTAATGTGGAATTATCGGGCGGACGAGGGCGTCCGCCCCTACAATACGGCTATTCTCCGAGAATGTTTTTGTAGGGGACGCCGCCCTCGGCGTCCTGAAACAGGTTTTTAAACAAGCTAAGACCGACCGCAAAAGCAGTCGGTCTTTCTGTTTATCTCGTATCCGAACGCAAAAAGAGCGGATGTTTCCATCCGCTCTTTTATATTAGAACCTGTCCACATAGGGTGAATGTACGGATTATCAGGCATAATTTTGTGCGGTGTTGCCTTAACGCAGTCACCAGCAAAATTTGACGAAAAGACGTGCATGAATCCCTATGTGGACAGGTTCTTATTACTTGACTTCAGCCGAAGCTTCTTCCTCGGTCTGGAGGAGAGCCTTGTTGATATCCTCAACAAGCTTTGTGATAGCTGTGATCGACTCGTTGATAGCTTCCGAACTTTCGTGAGCTACGCTGACATTATCATCGAGGGCACCGAAAGCTTCGATGGTCGTTTCGAGAATACCTGTGAGCTGTCCCACGCTTTCCTCGTCCATAGTAGGATTCTGGCGGCAGAACTCAACAACGTTTTCGAGAAGATCCTTAACGACAGCAGCTCTCTCGCCTGTTGCGGTGGTAGATTCTCCGATATTGGTCATATTATCCGAGATCTTAGCCACATCGTCCTTCAGCTTTGCTGAAAGCTCAAGGCAGTCTGCTGTGATCTCTGCAAGGTGTTCATGCTGCTGTGTGATAGCAGAATGTCTTGCGAGAAGGACTGATCTTGCGTGTATTATACAGTTGCTCGGGGTGTTGAGTCCACGGTAAATAGCGATAGCCATATCACGGCATGAATCGTATCCGCAGGCATGGCAGTCGTACTTCTTATCCTCGGCTGTATGCTTGCCCATCTTCTCATAGATAGGCTCAAGCTGAAGCTCTGTCGGGATAGGAGAAGGCATCGACGGCTTGTATGTACGGAAGAAATCAGCAAGTCTCAGATCCATATCCTCTTCAAACTTCTTGAAGAGCCTGTCCTCGCCTCTGCCCATGATACCTGAAGATTTTCTTCTGGTCTTGGCTTCGTTCTCAACTCCACGCATAATAGCCATAGCATCGAAAACAGTCTGTGTATTGCCTGTACCCGGTCCCTTGTTGCATCCGAACTCACATGAGAGTACGTCATAGACCTGCGGGTGTTTGGATTCAGACATTTTAGCATACATATCTATCTCTGGGTATACCTTATGTACGCCCTCAGAAGTAGTGATATTCATATCCGGATTATGGAGCCAGAGGTTGTCTCTGAGTCCGCCGGGTCTTGGGTAGATAGCACCAAGCTGACCCTGCATCTCGTCGAACTTATACTCGTATCCCTCATCGGAATCGGTAGGTATAGCTATACCGTTCTTGTCGAAATACTCCATGAGCTTCTTGAAAGTAACGTTATAGTCAACGAGCTCTGTCTCTGCGAATTCCTCTTTCTTGGCGATACATGGCGAGAGGAAAGCAATAGGATTGTTTCTTCTCAGGTACTTCTTTACGTATATAGCGGCACAACAGACAGGGCTGTGTATAGGCGAGAGGTTCTTCAGCAGCTTAGGCTGATACGACTCGATATACTTTACTATTGCAGAACATGGCTGAGTGATTATGCCGTTTATTCTGTTCTCCTCGATCGATCTTACATGAGCCCATGTGCATATATCTGCACCCAGTGCTACGTCTATGATAGTACATCCCTGTTTTCTGAACCAGTTAAGGATACCCTTCCACTTATTCTGGAAAACGGCCTTGATAGACGGATCAGCCATAATGATAAGCTTTTCCTTGATAACGTGGGACATACACTCTTCTGTATCGTCGATATAATCTCTTGCTCCGTGGTTACATACTCCTACACAAGCGCCACAGGAAATACATTTATCAGGGTTAACTGCTGTAATGAATCTTCCGTCTTGAAGCTGCTTGGTGATATTAGCCTCGGGAGCCGGACAGCTTCTCACACAGGCATTACATCCCACGCACTTTTCGGGTTTAACTATTATGATCTCATTCATGTTAATAATACTCCTTGCGTTTTACGCATAGATCGCAGCGTTCTTATTATTTCTTCTTACCGATGGCATTAGCCTGTGCGGCAAGAGCTGCAAGATCTATTTTTCCTTTTTTATTTTTCTGCTGATTATCCTGAGCAGGCTTCACGCTTACAGCCTTTCCTGCCTGTTCATTACGGTTATTCTTGTCATTATGTTCTGCTTCTTTTTTGTCCTGATCAGCAGGTGTCTCAGCCTTTTCTTCCGGCTTAGCATCCTTGCTTTCATTATCAGGCGCAGGGAGTTCCTCTTCCTGAGTTTCGTTCAGCTCATCCTCATCATCTGTATCTTCATCTGTATTTTCATTTCTCTCGCCTCTCAGCGCAGCAGACATTTCTCCCAGCAGCTTTTCCGACTGACCGAGAGCGGAACTGCTTGTACGGCTGAGGTCATCGAGAAGATATTTAAGTGTACCGATACCTTTCGCAAGAATATCCGCATTCTTTGTAACAGCTGAACGAACGCTGTCGGAAGCGAGGGTCATTTCCTCAGCCTTTCTTTCAGCTTCTGCAAGAGTTTCGGCTGCATTGCGCTCAGCCTCTCTTACTATCTGTTCAGCCATTTTGTTGGCTCCCGAGATAGTATCCTCAGCAGCTTTTTTAGCGTCATAATTTATCTGTGCCGACTTGCTCTTTGCTTCACCGACAAGCATATCAGAAGCCTTCTGAGCTTCGATGAACACATTTCCGAGAGCGGCAGCTTCAGTGCCTGCCTGAAGAGCGATTATCATATCATTTGAGCTTTTCAGCTTGGCATTAAGGTCTTCTATTTCTTTTTTGAGTGCCCTTATCTGATTCTGACAGGTGCTGTTTTCCTCAAGTGCAGCAGTGAGTTTAGTGGAAAGCGACTCATTAGCCACCTGATACTTGCTGAGAATGCTTCTTTCCTCTGCAAGAGCAGTTTCGCAGGCTTTTTCACTGGTCGAGCCGCTGCGGTAAGCTTCGAGAAGATATTTAGCGTCCCGAAGTTCATTTTTCAGGTCATAGACCTGAGAGTTGAGATTCTCCAGATGGTTGAGTACATCTGTCTTATCGAATCCGCCGAAAGCAACGGTTTTGATAAATCTTGTTTCATCCATATTCCGTATTCCTCCTCAATGATTGTTATAACATTTTATTTTTGAAACGCTTATAACTCCTCATTTTTAGTATATTTCATTATACACTATTCTCAGCTATTAGTCAATATATGAACTATACAAAAAAATGTACTATTTATTGTATCTGCCAACAGCGGCATCTGCATAAAAATAAAACAGCCCCATAGAGCGTAATGCTCATACGGAACTGTTTATTACCAGTCATTTTCGCAGTTATGGATAAGTTCCATGACCTCGGGGTTATTGTAAAGCCCCAGGTCGAACAGTTTATCCGCCTGCTTTTTTGTTATGATGCCTCTTTCCGAATGGACGTACTGGCCGTGCCTTTCTTCTGTGCCATTCCATGAATCTATTATCTTCAGCCAGCCGGCACGGTTCAGAGCACTTTCGGGGAAGCGTGAGTTTGGGCAGAATTTAGCCGCAAGGAGCGCAGCGCATCTTGTGTGGTTGGTATAACTGCAAGAGTAGGTATCGCCCTCGGGTGACATCCAGCCCAGTTTGAAGTCGGGGCTGTTCTTGAAGAACATTTCCTCTATTTTTAGCGGAGGGTCGTCATCTGTCTCTATTATCCTGTCGAAGCCGTAATCATTTTCAGTAAAGTGGTAGTAAGCGCCTCTTCCGTCAAGGACAACAGGCAGTCTCGATTCATCCACCATTCCCTCAAACTCTGTACCTGCCAGAGCTTCGGGGGTATCTATATAGTCATAGTAATAATAGCCCGTATCCGACTTGTATACGGCATACTTCTTCATTTCTCTCACCTCACCTTCCTATTTTACCAAAGACTTCCCCAAATGTCAAGGCCGCTGAGCGAGCGGCGGCGCATTTCACGAGTCGGCGCAGGGCGCCTTACCCTGTACGTTTAGCTTACTCTGCTTTCGCTCGCTGGCACTTCTTGTTTTTGGGGTTACGTTATATTTGTCATGAACGGTTCCTTCGGTGTTCCACCGGGCTTATTTTTATTGTAGGGGCGCACACTGTGCGCCCTCGGATACCGCCCCTGATTTGTTACGTTTTTGTAGGGAACGCCGCCCTCGGCGTTCCACATAACGTTAAACACAACACACGATACCGAAAAATCACATTGATCGTCACAACGGGAGCCCGAAGGCGGGCTCCCCTACATTTCGCTCGGCGGCATTTCTTGTTTTTTGGGGTTACGTTATATTTGTCATGAACGGTTCCTTCGGTGTTCCACAGAGCTTATTTTTATTGTAGGAGCGCACATTGTGCGCCCTCGGATACCGCCCCTGATTTGTTCACGATTCTGTAGGGAACGCCGCCATCGGCGTTCCACATAACGTTAAACACAACTCACGATACCGAAAAATCACATTGATCGTCACAACGGGAGCCCGAGGGCGGGCTCCCCTACATGGCACTATGCACTGTTAACTTATCACTTACAATTCTATCATATGGATGAATTCCGCTATCTGCGGCAAGAGCTCGTCGTCGCCCGTTTCAGCCATAGACTCGAAATGTGCGGCAATGCGGTCAAGTTCAAGAAGTCTGTCATACTTCACGAAAAAAGATGCTTTTTTCCGTGTATCTTCCCAGTCACGGCATAGTATATGCGCATACTTTCGGGCATCCTCGGTCCGTCCGCTTTCAAATGCTTCACTTACCTGCTTTGCCTCTGCCGTGAGCAATGCCTTTTTCCTGTCAGCCCATATTCCCGAAAAAATGCTGACTCCCACCAGAAGCAGGATTATCCCGACGCTTATCCTTACTCTTGTCATATCACACCTTCATTTTCCCGGTAAAAGGCTTATCACCGTTCTTCCATGCAATATAGCACTTCCCCCAATCGTCCACTGCCATCATCAGCACATCCTCCATTCCTCTGCTGATACTTCTCAGGAACTTTTCAACATCTCTCTGCCCGATGTTGAAAACTTCACCGCTGTGTTCCAGAAGCTTACCGTCCGAAACGATAAGCATGGGCGGGTCGGAACATTCAGCGCTGATGCACATATCTTCCCTTGTGGGATTCTCCATCCCCTGCTTTTTCATCACGGAAAAACTGCCTGTAGTCTCCACCATAGCAAACTGGACTTCGCTGAGGTCGAATATCCCGCATCCTCTTACCGCCGTCATAAGGTCGTCCACGGAAAGTCTCAGTTCGCTGAGAGTATGGACATCCACCACTCCGTCCTTGATTATCACTTTCGGGCTTCCCGAGACTATCTTTCTCAGCCACGGTAATTTCAGAATCAGCCACGACATTATGACCTCGAAGCAGACAAGTGCGAGAATGGGCGTAATTCCGATGATAACGGGGATATTCACATCCTCGATAGGCAGAGTGGCGATATTCGATACCAGTATGGTTATGACAAGTTCCGAGGGCTGTAATTCCCCAAGCTGACGCTTGCCCATAAGTCTTACGGCAAAAATGACAAGCAGATAAAGTATAAGCGAGCGTAAAAGTATTATTCCCAATTTCATGCCTCCCTGACGGTCTATAAAAGAATTATGCCACGGATCTTCTGAAATATACGGAAAAGACCTCCGCACCCACAAAGGGATGCAGAGGCCTTTTTAGAGAGATAGTATGTCAATGGAGTATCTGAAAAGCTTTCCCGTAAGCGGCAGGAAGTTTTTCACATCCCCACTTATTCAAACCTGCTGTTGTATTCGTTGTACGCTTTGACGATCAGTTCGGCGCAGAGTTCATCACCGAGAACAGCGCTGTTAAGGCAGAGAGCGTACTGATCCTTATCCTGCCATGCACCGCCTGTATTGACATTATAGAAAGTCTCACGGCGCTTGTCAGCCTTTTTCATAACGGACTCGGCCTTATTCTCAGGGATATGATAATCATTTATAGCACGTTCGATACGTGACTTTGTATCCGCATAGATGTAAACGCTGAAACATCCCTTTTCCTCGAGGATGTAGTTTCCGCATCTGCCTACGAGGACAAAGCTTTTCTCCTTGTCTGCGATCTCATTTATTATTCTGCTTTCCATAAGGAACACCTTGTCGGAAAGCGGAAGATTATCCTCCATAGTCCTTGCAGGATTAGCTGAGAGGAGGAGAGAATACAGAAAGCTTGTCGGAACGTTCTCCTCCGCAGTTTCGAGGTATTCGGCCGACATACCGCACCTCTGAGCCGTCATTTCAAGGATCTGTCTGTTGTAGTAGTTTACGCCGAGTTTCTCTGCGGTAAGCTTTCCGATGGCACTTCCTCCGCTGCCGTATTGTCTTTCAATAGTAATTATAGTTTTTTTCATCGGAATTACCCCCAAAGTTTAGATTTTTGAATTTACAGATTATTACTGAAATATTATTCCACATATATAATTATACCACATTTTGCACATAATTCAAGCAAATTAATAATGTGCATTGTCAATTTTGCGAAAGTTCTATGTTTTCAACAATTATTCTCTTTTTTATTTGTGCAGCTTATCCATAGTTTGCCACAAAAACACAGAAAAATCATCTTAAAACAGCCTTTTTTGTAGCATTTTCCGGTTTTTTACAGAGCTTTTCAGATTTGCATTTTAAAATAATTAGTGATATAATAGCTATATCTTGTAAGTTTCATAAAAGGAGGCAACTTATGAAATTCAGAAATATAATAACAAGTGTATTAGCAATAGCTACGATAGCAGCAGGCACTCTTCAGTTTCCTGCTTCACTCACAACTCATGCAGCAGCTGACGGCGGATTCTCAGAAGCACAGATAGAAGCATCCCCCATCAAGCCTACTCTTTCGGTAAGCAAGATCGATGTAAAATCAGCTGACGCTCCATCGTCCGTTCAGACAGTAAATATAACCATCAATGGTGCAGACAAAAACTACAGTTCTACAGGATTCCATGTGTATTTCGACGAACGCCTTACACTCGTTCCCAATCAGTGGGGCGGTGCCGCTACAAAGGGCGCAGGTGTTACTATGCTCAGTTCTGAGTCATACTCAAAGGGCAACTGCTTATTCCTCACTACCGCAGGCAGCAGAGATCTCGGACGTGACGGTGTAATGTGGTCCTTCGATTTGAAGTTTCCGGCCGACGCTAAGGACGGAGATATCTATCCCATAAAGCTGGCCTACGAAAAAGGCAGTATCACCGAGGACGTTTTCATCAACGCTCCTTCCGAAAAAGACAGCCGCCTGATGCAGGCCTGGATATTCACCAAAGGTATGCAGGACGGCTATATCAAAGTAGGCGATTCACTTGCAGGTGACGCAAACTGCGACGGTATAGTTGACCTTTCCGATGCCGTACTTATCATGCAGTGCGTTTCAAACCCTGCCAGATTCAATATCACAGGCAGCGACAGCGGACACATAACCAGCGAGGGATGCAAAAACGGCGACGTCGCCAACGTGGGCGACGGCATAACTTCTAAAGATGCACTTGCAATACAGAAGTTCATGCTCAGACTCATCCCATCACTCCCGGAAAATTAACAGCATCGCAAAAGCGGACAGCGGTTAAGACAGATACTTATATAGAAGTTTTGCCCCTGAGTGTTACAATGATATAATCCCCTTAAAGTAGACACACGAAAAAACAAAAGCGTGTGAAAGCTGTAAGGGGGTTATTTTATGTCAAGAGGAAGTAAGCTAACAGAT
>Ga0255340_1003827_pt1 | contig 15289 bp, 13 predicted proteins | sample wastewater_treat_7_FD_192417 | JGI IMG/M metagenome (GOLD analysis project Ga0255340, IMG submission 192417) | Wastewater microbial communities from Lulu Island WWTP, Vancouver, Canada - plant10 | ecosystem: Engineered > WWTP > Wastewater > Unclassified | place: Canada: Vancouver, British... | reverse complement strand
ATCTCTGAGGTGGATATCATATCTATATTTATACCCGCTTCTCCCAAAAGTCCAAACATCTTAGCGGCTATTCCAGGGGTGCTCTGTATACCAACCCCAACTATAGAGACCTTACCTACGGCTGGATTGCATAAGACCTCTTTTATATCCAGCTCCTCCTTTACCTTCTCCAGTATCTGTAGAGCCTTGTCTGTATCATCTATAGGAATGGTAAAAGAGATATCAGTGTAACCAAACTCACTCACATTCTGTATTATGTCGTCAACGTTTATACCAGCATCCCCCAGGGGCTTAAATATCCTATGCGCTACACCAGGTCTATCCAAAACACGCTTTAATGTAATCTTTGCTATATCTTTTTTATGAGCTATTCCTCTAACTCTGCTTACCGGTTCCATCTCGCTTACCTCCTGTATAATAGTACCTGGACAATCTTCAAAAGAAGACTTTACCTCTATCTTCATCTTGTATATCCAACCAAGTTCTACCGCTCTGGTATGCATAACCCTGGCACCCTGACTGGCAAGCTCAAGCATCTCATCATAAGAAATTACATCAAGTTTTCTGGCATTTTTTACCAGTCTGGGGTCAGCTGTATAGACACCCTTTACATCGGTAAAGATCTCTATTTTCTCCACTCCAAGAGCTATACCAAGAGCTACTGCAGTCGTATCAGAACCACCTCTACCAAGCGTTGTTATATCATTCTGGTCACATATCCCCTGGAATCCAGCCACCACAATAACCTTACCCTTCTTCAGTTCTTCCTTTATTCTGGTAGCATCTACAGATTTTATCCTGGCTCTACCGGCATTTTCATCTGTATATATCCCTGCCTGCCAACCGGTAAGAGATATAGCAGGAATACCAAAGTCTTCAAGAGCCATAGCCATCAATGCTCCAGAGATCTGTTCTCCCGTAGACATAAGGGCGTCTAACTCTCTTCTAGAAGGAGAAGAAGAGATGCTCTTTGCAAGTTCTATCAACTCATCAGTAGTATCACCCATAGCTGATACCACTATCACAAGGTCATTTCCCTCTCTTTTTAATCTTGCCAGTTTACCTGCTACATTCTTTATCCTCTCAGGCGTTCCAACTGAGGTACCACCATACTTATGCACAAGAAGCATGTCTAAACCTCCTCGATCAAGCCCAGTTTCACCAGAGATTCCGCTATCTGAACCGCATTAAGTGCTGCTCCCTTTCTTATATTATCAGAAACGACCCACATAACTATCCCATTCTCCACTGATTCATCTTTTCTTATTCTACCGACAAAGACTTCATCCCTACCCTCAGCCATTATTGGCATTGGATACAGTCTCTCTTCAGGATTATCCACTACCACTACCCCTGGGGATTTACTCAGAATCTCCCTGACCTCTTCGGGAGTTATCGGTAGTTCGGTCTCTATATTTACGCTTTCAGAATGTGCTCTGAATACAGGAACTCTAACCGTGGTAGCACACACCTTAATTGATTGGTCATCAAGGATTTTCCTTGTTTCATTAAGCATCTTCATCTCTTCTTTAGAAAATCCATCTGGATAGAATATATCTATATGCGGTAAGAGGTTAAATGCTATCTGATAAGGGTATACCTTGGGGGTTATCTGCTTCCCCTCAATTATACTCCTGGTCTCCTCCCAGAGCTCATCCACCGCTTCTCTGCCGGTACCTGATACAGACTGGTAAGTAGAAACCACTATCCTCTTTATCTTAAACCTCCTGTGTAGCGGAGCTAACGCTACTACCATCTGTATGGTAGAGCAGTTAGGATTTGCAATAATCCCCTTATGCTCTCTTATCTTCTCTTCGTTCACCTCTGGGACAACAAGAGGGACATCCGGTTCCATTCTAAACGCATTACTATTATCTATTGCCACCGCCCCAGCCTTTACCGCATACGGGGCAAGTTCTTTACTTCCCTTCTCTCCAGCAGAAAAAAGTGCAATCTGAATCCCTTCAAAACTATCTGGGGTAGCTTCTTCCACAACTATATCCTGCCCTTTAAACTGAATAATAGCACCCTGAGATCTACTCGTAGCCAAAAGTCTGAGTGATTTAACAGGAAAATTCCTGGTTTCAAGTATTGAGACCATCTCTCTACCCACGAGCCCAGTGGCCCCAACTACTGCCACATTATACATCTAGTTCACCTCCAATACTGCACCTTCATAATCTATATCAAGATTAAGAATCTTAGCTATAATATTATTTTTAGTAAGCACAAAACCTACCGATTCAACTAACTCTTCAACCCTTTCTCTCTCTGTAAGAATGACCATAGATGGACCAGATCCGCTTATCATAACACCTAAAGCCCCCATAGAGAGCAATTCTTTTTTTATTCCATTATAATTTGGTATAAAACGAGCCCTGTACGGCTCATGGAGCTCATCTTCAAGGATAACAGGTAAATCCTTCAAGTTATCAGTTATTAAGGATACCAAAAACATACCTATCCTTGCAAGTCCTTTCACCGTAACATCAAGCGGGACATAATCGGGTAATATCTTTCTGGAAGGTTCAGTAGGCACATCAAAATATGGGACAGCTACTATGATAGATAAATCATCGGGTAAAGGGACCTTTTTCACCATAACCTTTCCATCAGATACTAGAGAGATAGTACATCCACCAAAAAATGCTGGACTCACATTATCAGGATGTCCTTCCAATTTTACTGCATATTTCAGCAGTTCTTCCTTTGAAAGTCCCTTATCGAGGAGACTATTTGCAATCATCAATCCGGCTACTATAGCAGATGCGCTACTTCCGAGACCTTTACTTATAGGGATATTAATAGATATCTTTATACTTAACGACGGCGGAGTAAGATTGTATAACTTATAAAAGAAATCCAGTGCCTTTAGAAATATATTATTCTCTCTGTTATAAAGACATTCCATCCCTTCACCATTAATCTCTAAAAAATCTGGTTCTGAATCACTCACTTCGAAGGTATTATAAAGTTTTAACGCTAATCCCAGGGTATCAAAACCAACGCCTAAATTAGCTGTAGTAGCAGGAACCCTGGCTACTAATCTCATAGATATTGATACAACTCCTCTATACTAGGGGAGATAACTGTGGGAGAAGGAGCAATCTTCACGGCAGTATCTGGGTCTTTCAAGCCATGTCCAGTAAGAACACAAATAATCACGCTATCTTTCTCCAGTCTTCCTTCTCTGGTATATTTAAGTAATCCGGCAATAGATGCAGCTGAAGCCGGTTCAACAAATACTCCCTCCATACTGGCTACGAACTTATAGGCATAGAGAATCTCATCGTCTGAGACCATATCTATAATTCCACCAGACTCTTTAGCAGCCTGGACAGCAGAATTCCAGCTAGCAGGATTTCCTATTCTTATAGCAGTAGCTATTGTCTCTGGATTATCTATAGGATAACCCCTCACTATCGGTGCAGCACCCTCAGATTGAAAACCCATCATCCTCGGTAATTTCTGGCTCTTCCCTATCTGTTTATACTCTTTGAATCCCTTCCAGTAGGCGGTGATATTTCCAGCATTGCCAACTGGTATAAAGAGATAATCAGGAGCATCTCCCAGAGCATCGCAGACCTCAAAAGAAGCTGTCTTCTGTCCCTCAATTCTATAAGGATTTATCGAGTTAACTATGGTAACCGGATAGTTTCTTCCAGCCTCTCTTACCAGGTTGAGGGCAGTATCAAAATTTCCTTTTACCGCTATAACCTGAGCCCCATAAGTAAGAGCCTGGGCAAGTTTTCCCAGGGCTATAGCACCTTCGGGTATAAGGACTACAGACTTCAGGCCGGCTATAGCAGAGTAGGCAGAAGCAGATGCGCTTGTATTTCCAGTAGAGGCACATATAACTGCCCTGGCACCCTCCTCTACAGCCTTAGCTATAGCTACCACCATCCCTCTATCTTTAAATGAACCGGTAGGGTTCATACCCTCATACTTCAGATAAACCTTAAGTCCCAGTTCCTCAGAGATATTTCTAGCATAAATAAGAGGGGTATTGCCTTCATAGAGCGTTATCAGTGGAGTTTTATCAGTTACTGGAAGATAGTCTTTGTATTCCCTAAGAACCCCATTCCATCTCATTCTTCTACAACTCCTTCTATCCTCAGGGTGGATTCAACCTTATTCACAACATCAAGCCTATCCATCTGAGATATAGCCTGACGGAATGGACCTTCCTGAGCGGTATGAGTGATGATAACAAGCTCAGCCTGCCCTTTTGTATCCGGAACCTCCTTCTGAACAACACTCGCTATACTTATACCCAGATTTCCAAATACCATAGCTATACCCGCCAGGACCCCTGGCCTATCAGGAACATTCAATCTTATATAGTACCTTGTCTCAAGTTTCTCTATGGGTCTTATCGGAATATTGTCCAGCGCTGGTACTTCGAGCTGTCCACCTGAGCCGTCCCGCAGAGACCTCACCAGGTCACAGAGATCAGAAACCACTGCACTGGCAGTGGGCAAACTTCCTGCCCCTCTACCATAAAACATCATCGGTCCTACTGCGTCACCAACTATATATATACCATTATAAACACCCCTCACCGCTGCCAGCATAGACGTCCTGGGGATCATAGTGGGATGAACCCTTAATTCTAAACCATCATTATGTTTCCTGGCTATGGCAAGAGATTTTATCTCATAACCAAGTTCATGGGCATACTCTATATCTCTGATACTTACAGTATCTATACCCTCTACATAGATATCGTCAGGAGAGACAGAGGTATTAAAGGCGATGGAGGATAGAATGGTTATCTTATAGGCTGCATCTACCCCTTTTACATCATTGTCTGGATTTGGCTCAGCATATCCCAATCTCTGAGCCATACCCAGAGCTGTTCCAAAGTCCTCTCCATTCTCAGACATTCTCGTTAGGATATAATTACTTGTACCATTCAGTATCGCTCTAATTTCCTGGATACTATTGGCTACCAGATCTTCTCTCAAGACTCTTATTATTGGTATCCCAGCTCCAACACTTGCCTCAAAGTAGATCTTCACCCCTTTACTTCTGGCTAATCTAAATAGTTCTAAGCCGTAAGAGGCTATAACATCTTTGTTGGCAGTAACAACATGTTTCCCTGCATTTATAGCCCTGCTGATAATCTTAAACCCTTCGTCTCTTCCACCTGCTACCTCAACTATTACATCTATATGTGGAGAATTAATAATACTATCAATATCCTGAGTAAGTAGAGATGCTGGAACCTTAACCTGCCTCTCCTTCCTTACATCTCTCACCCCTATCTTTTTTATCTCAAGAACATTCCAGGGGAAGGAGTTTGCCTCTTCCTTCTTTTTTTCTAATACCCTCCAAACTCCACTTCCAACATTACCAAGCCCTATCATCCCAATATTTACACTATTCATCTATGCAACCTCACTAGATCATTATAGTCTTCTCTCTCTACCCAGATATCCTCTTTGCCATCTTTTACACCGATCACTGCAGGTCTGGGTACCATATTATAATTACTTGACATAGAATAGTTATAGGCACCGGTAGCAGAAACTACAAGTATATCTCCACGTTCTAATCGAGGAAGATATGCCTTATCTATAAGTATATCACCAGATTCACAGAACCTTCCGGCTATAGTAAAAACATCTCTGGGATGTTCTCTCATCTTGTTCGCCAAAAATGCAGTATACTGAGCCTGATACAGCATTGGTCTGGGATTATCAGCCATACCTCCATCAACACTTGCATATTTACGTATCCCTGGGATTTCCTTTATAGCTCCCACTGTATAGACAGTGATTCCAGCGTTACCAACAATATATCTCCCTGGTTCGAGTATCAGTAAAGGTAGTTCTATCCCTTCTCTGTTACAGATCTCTCCAACAGGATCAGCAATCGCTACCGCCATCTCCTTGGGTGTGGGAGGATCGTCTTCTGGTTTATAAGCTATTCCTAAACCACCGCCCAGATCCAACTCCTTTACCGGAAGGTCCCATTTCCTGGTAAATTCAACAGTCTGTTTGGCCATTATCTCAGAAGCCATCCGGAAGAACCCAGTATCGAATATCTGAGAGCCTATATGACAATGCAAACCGGTAAAATTCAAAAATGTATCAGACTTAACAATCCCTATAGCCTCTTTAAGATCATCGCTGTCTAACTGGAAGCCAAACTTGGAGTCTACTCTACCAGTATTTATATAACTGTGGGTATGAGGGTCAACCCCTGGGGTAAGCCTGAAAAGAATATTTACCGGTCTTCTCTTTACCAGTGAAGACAAAAATTTCAATTCACTCAGATTATCCACAACTATACTGCCCACACCAGTATTAATCGCAAAACTTAATTCTTCCATGGTCTTGTTGTTACCATGGAAGTATACATTCTCCATAGGGAAACCTGCTTCTTTTGCTGCATATATCTCTCCGCCAGATACCACGTCTAAACCCAGTCCCTCTTCTTCTGTAATCTTTACAATCCTCTTTATCAAAAACGCCTTCCCGGCAAATAACACTTTGGATTTTGAATAAGTCTCTCTTAAACTGGAGACAAATTCTCTCATCCTATTCCTGATAGTCATCTCATCATAGAGATAGATTGGGGTTTTATACCTCTTAGCCAGATCTACCACATCCATACCCCCTATCTCCAGATGGCCCAGACCGTTTATGTTAGCTGTATCTGGTAACAATCTATTATTCGGAATTTCCATATCAATACACAGGATAACCGGAAGTTTTTGTAAGTTCCCTGTACGCAGCCATAATATCTCTGGTAACCTTACCAGGACGTCCGTCTCCAATGACTCTTCCATCAACCTTTACCAGAGGAATGATCTCTGCCGCCGTACCTGTAAGGAAAGATTCTACTGCATTATAAAGGCTATGCCTGGTGAATGGCTCCTCCTTTACAGGTATCCCTTTATCCCTGGCTATAGCTATGACAGCATCTCTGGTTATACCTCTTAACGCACCAAGATAGGTGGGAGGTGTTATAAGTACCCCTTCTTTTGTATATATAAAGAGGTTATCCACCGCTGCCTCTACCACATAACCCTGAGGGTTTAAGAATAAAGCCTCATCTGCCCCTGCTAAATATGCCTCAAACTTTGCCAGAGCACTGTTGAGATAGTTTAAAGATTTTATCTGAGGGTTGCATGCATTAGGGTTATTTCTTATGGTAGATGCGCATACAGCAGAGATACCCTCCTCATACATCTTGGATGAATAGAGGTTAATCTTGTCTGCTATGATGATAACTGTAGGACTCATTGCATCCCATGGATCTATCCCCAAGCCTTTAATTCCTCTTGTCACTATGGGACGTATATAGGAATCCCTTAGCTGATTTCTTCTAATCGTCTCCGCCAAATTCTCTTTAAACTCCTCTTTAGTCAGGGGAATATCTATCAAGATACTGTGGGCTGATTCATAGAGCCTATCAATATGTTCATCAAGTTTAAAAACCCTTCCATTATAAGCCCTGATACCTTCAAAAACCCCATCACCATAGAGGAGTCCCCTATCATAGACAGATACCTTAGCCTCTTCTGTAGATACAAATTCTCCGTTTACATATACTATACCCATATCTAAATAAGCCTCCTAAACCTTTAGATTTCCACTAATTATACATAAAACAATACCTTTAGGCAAGTAAATATGCCTACAGTCTAAAGAGTATCATTTAAAACTTTCTAATAAAAGTCACCCATATAACATTATAGATACAAATACAAAAGATTACCAACGTCAGGGAAAGTTATATGTGACAATATTACAGAACGATAACAAACTCTTGACTTGATATTTTATTTAATGTATACTTCTCTATATACTGACTGGTCGGTATATAAAATAGATAAAAATTTAAAGGTGGAGGGTGAAGAATGAAAAGAACGTTTTGGCCAACATTTACAAGGACGATAGGGTATGAACCACTTGTAAGATGGAGCTGGGATACAGTATTGTTCACAACAGGATAAAAAATGCACCACCCTGGTGGTGGGATAGCTGGAATTATCCTAATCCTGCCCCAATAGGGCTCTATCAGTTATGTATAGAAGAGTAAGGAGGTTTATATGTCTGGAATTTATTTATCACTGGTAGTGATTATAGTCTTAAACCTTGTAATACTTTCAATACCGTCTCCCTGTTATGCAGGCAGTAAAGATATCTCTATCAGAGATGAGAAGTTTGTCGATAAAAATGGTAGGGAGGTGATACTTCACGGGATTAATATGGTCTGCAAGGATAAGAGCAGGAACTACATAGGAAATTGGGATGAGATAGACTTTAATAAATTAAGAGAGTGGGGGATAAACTGTATAAGATTGGGGATTATATGGGACGGTCTGGAACCGTCCCCTGGCTTTATCAATGAAGGATACTTAAAGGGGATAGACAGATTTATAGAGTTGTCATCCTGTAATAACATATTTGTAATCTTAGATATGCATCAGGATTTATATACCCATAAATTTGGAGGAGATGGAGCACCAGAATGGGCTGTCCTAGACGGAGGTAACCCTCATATACATTTTGGAGGTATATGGAGTGATGCCTACTTTACCAGTCCAGCGATAAAAACAGCCTTTGATAATTTTTGGAACAATACCTTAATTTCTGATGGTTCAGGATTACAGGACCACTATGCCCTCTGCTGGAAGAGTATCGCAGAAAGGTATAAAGATAATCCAGTGGTCATAGGATATGACATAATGAACGAGCCTTTTATAGGTTCTGACATAGATAAGGTATGGGAAGCGATGAAGACTAAATTTTTAGAAAAGACCAGATTATATAATTCCCTGGAAGAATTAGAAAAAAGCTGGTTTGATCTAAATAAGAGGTTAGAGATAATGAATGAGCTTACAGATATTGAGGATTATAAAGAGATTATGGATAGCACTGAGGATATATATAAAGCCTTCGAAGGGGATAAACTTATGCCCTTTTATAGAAAGGTAGTTTCTGCTATCAGAGAGATAGATAAAGGGACACTTTTATTCTTAGAGCCAAGTGTTTCAGCCAATATTGGGGTATATAGCGGAATTGAAAAGATAGATGACCTTCAGGTCTACAGTCCCCACGCATACGATCCACTTACAGATTCGCCCTTTATGGAAAATTCAGACTATAATCGTATCTCAGCGATTCTTGGAAGGCATAAGGACACCCAGAACAGGTTGGGAATTCCAATGCTTATTGGAGAATGGGGAGCATTTGGAAGGTCTAAAGATGTAAAGGAGATTGCGCTTTTTATAGTGAAAGCTATGGAAGAACTAAAATGTAGTGAAACGTACTGGGCTTATTCTGGTTATAGAGAACTGGAAGATAGTGAATATATAGATGCTATCAGACGACCATATCCTGTGTATACAGCTGGGGATTTAGTTTATTACAGGTTTGATGCAGAGAGAAGAAGTTTTATCTGTGAATGGAGAGAAGAGACTGATAGTGATACAGTTATATATTTACCAGGGATTTCTAAAGATATTAAATTACAACCATCATACAGATTTTCTACAGAGAGAGTAGATCAATCTGATGCTGAATATGTAATGATTCCAAGTGATTTCAGAAATAAAAGAATAGAGATATCCCTTTAAGATTGGAGAGTCAGGGGATGATAGGAGTAATAGGGGCAACAGGACATTTAGGGAATGTCCTTACAAAAGAGCTCATAAAGAGAGGTTTCAAGGTAAGAGCAATTATACCTCAAGGAGAAAATGTAGCCCATATAAAGGATGACCAGGTTGAGGTATACAGGGCAGATATTACTGATCTGTCCGTCATCACTGCCGCTATCGCAGGACTTGAATATGTCTTCCACTGTGCTGGCATTATTAATATCTCAAGCGGGAATAAAGACCTGATGTACAGAGTAAATGTGGAAGGAACAAAAAATGTTATTAAAGCCTGTATCAGTAATAGTATTAAACGACTTATATATACCAGCTCTGTCCACGCTATAGCTGCTCCTGATAAAGGAATAATTGATGAATCCCGTGAAGTCAACCCAGATAAGGTCTATGGCTTTTACGCAAAGACAAAGGCATTAGCTACACTTGCCATGTTAGAATCGGCAAGATCTGATCTTGACGCTGTCATTCTATGCCCTTCAGGAATTATAGGTCCTTTTGATTATAAGACGTCTGAGATTGGGCAGTTGATTCTGGATTTTGTAAATAGAAGGTTAAAAGCTTATATTGATGGAGCATATAATTTTGTCGATGTTAGAGATGTAGCGGCTGGACACATTAACGCTATGGAAAAGGCTAGAAGAGGAGAGATATACATTTTAGGAGGAGAAACTATTTCTGTATTTGATATTTTAACTCTTCTTGAGTCTATAACAGGAATAAAAAAACCAAAAATAAAGATACCATACTGTATAGCTTATGCAATATCCCCCTTTACCCCAATATATTACTCTATAGTTAAGACGAAACCTCTTTTCACCACCTATTCGATTAAGGTCCTGCGTTCAAATGCCAATATATCCAGTAAAAAGGCTATAACTGAGTTAAATTACTCTTTTAGACCTGTAAGAGAAACTATCAGAGATGCATACTGCTGGTTTAAAGAGCAGGGTAAAATATGAAGGTAGAATTTTGAAGAACGTCGCGCCCTTGACAACCTAAAAATTATAACCTATAATGTTTACGTCAAATTGATTACCTATTAATGGATGCTGAATGGCTCTTAAATGGGTATAAATGGGCAGGGTAGGATTCTCTGAGTCCTACCCTTTTTATATGTGTATTTTTTCCAGATAAGGCTTCAGTTCAGACAGGTCTATATATTTGTCAGCTGCGTTTCTCAGTTCTATAGCTATATGCCCCAGAGTAGATACAACTACTATCTCCTTACCCATTACGCGCAGGTATTCTATAACTCCCTCAAAATCACTGTCTCCTGAAAACAGGTAGGACTCGTCATAATGAGAGGCAGTAAGGATGAGGTCCAATGTCATTTCAACATCCATATTACTCTTCTGCTTCTCTTCATTATCCTGAGAGGAGATGGTTTTTAAAGGTTTCTTTCTAACCGTATACCCTATCAATGTTAGAGCCTTAAGAAAATTTTCCTGATTCTGATCGTTAACATCATACCCTGAATAATAGAACGCATTATAAAAATCACTCTCCCCCCTGAAATATCTGAGTAACTTTTCAAAATCTACATTCCATTTTAATTTTCTTTGGACAAAATAGAGATTATTTCCATCTATAAATAAAGCCCTTCTTCCCATATAATGAAATTTTCCTCCTTAAAGGATTCATTAAAACAATTTTAACCTTCTCAGCTATTCTGTCAATAGTCTAAGAAAATGTCAGGGGAAGGAAATGAAACATATGAGATTAATTTGTATCCTGTAGGGGCAATTCATGAATTGCCCCTACAATTTCGTCTTTTATAATAAAAACACCATGCCTTTATCCTCCCTCCCCCATCTCGGGGGAACGCTCTTACTTCTCACCCTCACCCCTACCCTCTCCCGTCAAGGGAGAGGGAAATAGGGGAGTCCATCAGGGGAACGTTCTCTTTTCTTCCGCCCCCATCTCGGGGGAGGATAGAGGTGGGGGGAGGGAGATAGGTCAGAACTATTTACCTATGACAATATCACAGAACGTTAACACATACTCTTGACAATAGCTAAGGAATTAATTAAAATTTAACCATCCACACAGTTAACAAAATAAAATGGAGGAAGAAAATAATGAGTATCATCACTGAAATAAGAGGAAGAGAAATCCTGGATTCACGGGGGAATCCAACCGTTGAGGTTGAAGTTTATCTGGAAAGTGGATATGTTGGAAGAGCCAGTGTTCCTTCCGGGGCATCCACCGGAGTTCATGAGGCTGTTGAGCTAAGAGATGGAGATGCCAGTAGATATCTCGGAAGAGGGGTAAAAAATGCGGTAAAGAATGTAGATGAGATAATAGCCCCTGAGCTCATAGGAAGGGATGCTATAAATCAAAAGAGTATAGATAAGATTCTTATAGAGCTAGATGGAACACCAAATAAGGGCAGATTGGGTGCAAATGCTATTCTGGCGGTATCTCTAGCGGTGGCTAAAGCGGCAGCTAATTTTCTGGAGATACCTCTCTATAGATATATCGGTGGAACAAATACATGTACACTTCCGGTACCCCTTATGAACATCATTAATGGGGGGAAGCATGCTGATAACCCACTAGATTTTCAGGAGTTTATGATAGTACCAGCTGGTGCACCATCTTTTAGAGAAGCCCTGAGAATGGGAGTGGAAACCTTCCATACGCTGAGGAAAGTCCTTCAAAACAGAGGGCTCAATACCAACGTAGGGGATGAAGGAGGATTTGCACCAAATCTATCAACAAATGAGTCTGCGATAGAGGCAATAATTGAAGCCATACAGAAGGCAGGATATACCCCTGGAAAAGATATATTTGTGGCGTTAGACGTTGCTGCCAGCAATATATACGAGGATGGGAAGTATCGCTTCGGAGGGAAAGATTATTCAGTAGATGAGCTTATATCTTACTACGAGACCCTGCTTGAAAAATATCCAATCATCTCCATAGAAGATGGGCTGGCTGAAGATGACTGGGATGGCTGGAAGATTTTCACCCAGAGACTGGGAACAAAGGTTCAGCTTGTGGGCGATGATCTGTTTGTTACCAATATAAAGCGTCTGGCTAAAGGAATAGAGATGGGGGTAGCAAACTCCATCCTTATTAAGGTAAATCAGATAGGGACTCTCAGTGAAACTTCAGAGGCGGTAGAAATGGCGAGAAGATCTGGTTACACAGCTGTCATCTCACATCGGTCTGGAGAAACTGAAGATACTACCATCTCAGATCTGGCTGTAGCTACAGGATGTGGACAGATAAAAACAGGTGCCCCCTCTAGAACAGACAGGGTGGCTAAGTATAATCAACTGTTAAGGATAGAAGAGGATCTAGGTCCTGTAGCCACTTATCTAGGGGTTAAGGCATTCTCCAGCAGAATATGAGAAAGACAAAGATAGTTGCCACAATTGGTCCGGCAAGTGATTCTCCAGAGATTATTAAATATTTCATTCAGGCGGGGGTGGAGGTATTCAGGCTAAACTTTTCTCATGGAGACCAGGGATATCATGCCAATATCTTTAACCTTATAAGAGAGATATCCAGTTCTCTAAAAAGACCGGTAGCTATTCTTCAGGATTTACAAGGACCCAAACTTAGGGTCGGCACTTTAGCTCAGGATAGTGTTATCCTCCAGCAAGGAGAAGAAGTCATACTTAAACCTGGAGAAACAAGTGATGATAAAAATATTATCCCGATAAAAGAGAGGGAATTAATAGAGGCACTTCGTCCAGGGGCATCTATTATGCTATCAGATGGACTTATTGAGCTAAAGGTCACAGAGAAAAGAGAAAACGGGGTGGCATGCAGAGTAGTAAATGGAGGCGAATTAAAGAGCAAGAGAGGAATAAATGTCCCCAATATTACCATCAATATTCCATCGGTCACCTCTAAAGATATAGAAGACCTGATGTTTGGCATCAAGTTAGGGGTAGATTTTATAGCGGTATCATTTGTGAGAAAGGCGGCAGACATACTGCAGGTAAAGAATATCCTGGAAGCCTCCAGGGTAAATATACCGGTGATAGCAAAGATAGAAAAACATGAAGCGATAGAGAATATAGATGACATAGTTCTTGCAGCCGATGGGGTTATGGTAGCCAGGGGAGACCTTGGAGTAGAGATACCTTTGGAAGAGGTTCCTATACTTCAAAAGGCTATAATAGAAAAGTGCAATAGACTGGGAAAGCCAGTAATCACTGCTACTCAGATGCTAGATTCTATGATCAGAAATCCCAGACCTACCAGGGCTGAAGTCTCAGATGTGGCAAATGCGATCTTTGACGGAACAGATGCTATCATGCTATCAGGTGAAACGGCAATAGGGGAGTATCCAATGGAATCTGTCCTCACAATGGCAAGGATAGCTGAATATACTGAGTCCAAGCTTAAATATAGTGACATGTTAAGAAAGAGGGCAGAATTTTCGACTAACTCTCCCACAGATGCAATAGGTTACGCCACCTGTGAGATAGCCCAAAGACTTGGAGCAAAAGCAATAATTACATCCACACAGTCAGGTTATACTGCACGTATGGTAGCCAAGTATAGACCATCACAGCCCATTATAGCTGTTACCCCTGATGAAAGGATTCAGAGAAGACTATTGATGCTCTGGGGAGTAAGTCCAATATTTACAAAGATATATAATACAACAGATGAGATGATAGATGCCTCAGTTCAGGCATCTTTGAATGCTGGACTTATAAGAAAAGGTGATACCGTGATTCTTACCGGTGGTATACCGGTAGGGATAGGTGGAACCACAAACTTTTTGAAGGTGCATCAGGTTTGAGGAAATCAGAAAAAATTATCCTTTTATTTTTTATAATTGCATTTCTGGGAATCACAACAAGGTCTACCTTTATTATCCTAAAAGAGATAAAGGATAGCGAAATAAGAATCTCCCAGCTTAAAGAGCATTTGAACAAACTAAGAGATGAGAATGTTAAATTAAGAGAGGAAATCTATAGATTAAAATATGATAATAATTATATTGAGATTCTGGTAAGAGAGGAGTTAGGATGGATAAGACCTGGAGAGATCCTGTGTATTCCGGTACAAAACCAGTAGAGAATCAAATCGTAGAAGGAAGAGTTAAGAAAATTACTAAATTTGGTGCATTTTTGCTACTTAGCGATGGAAGAGAGGCATTCTTACATATCTCTGAGATAGATAGTTCTTATGTGAAAGATGTCTCAGATTATCTCCACGAGGGGGATAAAGTAAAAGCTATAGTTATAGGGCAAAATAAGAAGGGAGAATTAGAGGTCTCTATAAAGAGAGTTAAGTCTTTAGAAGAGTTCGAGAACAAACTGTCCCATTTTCTAAAACAGAGCGATGAGAAACTTGGAGATTTAAAGAAAAGCCTGGAAGAAAAGTGGAAGGGTAAACAAAAGAAGTGGTAAATGGAGTTAAGCTAATCAGTTAGCATAGACTTTATCTGTAAGAACCGTATAAGGTCCGTCTTACTTATAATACCCACCAGTTTATCCTCGTCCATAACGAGTAATCTGCCTGTGGGTCCTCTGTTTATCTTAAGGAAAGCATCAAAAGCTGAATTTCCTGGACCTATCACAAGATCAGGAGATAAGGGGCTCATTATTTCTCTAACCGTATGATTCTTCCATTCTTCTCTGGGAAGTCCTTTAATATCATTCAGAGTAATAATACCAAGAAGTACATCCGCCC
>Ga0255340_1003817_pt1 | contig 15327 bp, 16 predicted proteins | sample wastewater_treat_7_FD_192417 | JGI IMG/M metagenome (GOLD analysis project Ga0255340, IMG submission 192417) | Wastewater microbial communities from Lulu Island WWTP, Vancouver, Canada - plant10 | ecosystem: Engineered > WWTP > Wastewater > Unclassified | place: Canada: Vancouver, British... | reverse complement strand
TGGCTCAAGAATCTATGGAACGGGCTGATAGAGTGGATTCGCCATATCTTCGACAATGTGCACATCCCATTGCCCCACTTCAACGTCAACTGGTCTGAGATTCTGGGCGTGCGTATCCCGAGCGGCGTGAGTGTGGACTGGTATGCAAGTGGACTGGATGCCGTCTTTAGCAAACCGACGCTGATTGGCGTGGGCGAGGCCGGGGCCGAGCGCGTGCAGGTAACGCCGCTGAACGCTCCGACTAAAACTGAGCGTGACGGTGACACCTGGAATATCACGATATACCCACGCGAGAGCGAGGTGAGCAGCCTGCGCGACTTGCTGACGATGTTACAGATGGCGGGGGCGTAAATGGCAGTGCCGAGTCAGGAAACGTTCATGCTGCGAAACAGCGCCGGACGCGAGATTAGCCTGTCAGGGCCGGCAGTGTACGTTATTGAGCATGACGGCCTGGGCGAACCGGAGACCCGTGAGGCCATCGAGCAGGGGCCTTATCAGGATGGGCAGACCCTTACCGGCGAGCAACTCGAACGGCGGGTTATAACGCTCAAGCTACTGATAAGCGCGGATGAGGAGCTGCTGGAAGCGCATACAGACGAGTTCCACAAGATGTTTAACCAGCTGGGACGCTCCTATTGGCTGGATGTAACCAGAAAGGACGGCGAAGTCCGGCGGCTGGACGTGCGGCGCAAGGCGGGACTGAGCTTGCCGCGCAAGGCAGGCGATCCATATGGGCAACTGATAGATGTGATCCAGTTGGTGGCGGATGATCCCATCGCCTACAACACAGATATCCAGCTAGTCGTGTTCGCCTTAGGCGGCGGCGGGACAGGGACGCCGGTACCAACTCTGATACCCATGAGTGTGGGGGCGTCGGCCATAGACATGACGCTGCCCATCACTTATGCAGGGACATGGCGGGCCTTCCCGATCATCCGATTCTACGGGCCGCTCACCGACCCGATCCTGACGAATGTAACCACCGGCGAGAAGCTCAGCTTTTCGGGCGTCACCATCGCGGATGGGGATTGGTACGAAGTAGATTGCCGCTACGGGTACAAAACAGTGGTGGATGATGGCGGAAACAATAAACTGGCCGACCTGGCCACTGACAGCGACCTGGCGACATTTCACATTGCGCCAGAGGACGAGGCTGTGGGTGGCATCAATGAGTTTCATCTTACAGCCACGAGCGTGAATATGAACAGCAAAGTGAATGTGCAGTATCAGAACAGATATCTGGGGGTGCTCTAATGGCCGAGGATTCAATGCTATGGGCCACCAACGGCAAAGGCGACGGCGCGGCCGGCGGATATACAAGGAATGAATGGCTGTATATGTTGCGCAGCCTATTTCTGCGCAACATGGCCACGATGGGTGTGGCATATGGATACGACAATGCGCTGGAAGTGACCAACCCTTCCGGGCGGGATTTGCAGGTTAACACGGGCGCGGCAATCGTGGCCGGCTTCCCGTATTGGAACACCAGCGCCGTGACCAAGACTTTGACGTTGCCAGTGATAGGGACCACCGGCTGGCGTATGGTTTTGCGGGCCGACTGGGCGGCGCAAACCGTGCGTATCACTCTGAAAGAGAGTGCTGCCGGCGTGCCGACTATCCCGTCGCTCACACAGACCGATGGCGCCACGTACGAGATCGGCCTGGCCTACGGCACGATAACAACTGGCGGTGTGGTAAGCCTGACGGATGAGCGTACATTCCTGACATTCAACATGCGACTGAACGCCAACTCACAGGGGCGAGCCACTATACAGGACGGCTTTTTTGACGACGCAACCGTGCTGGCCAAGTTCAGCACCGACTCATTCACGAATGCCGTGCTGCTGCAGGTTATCAAGGATGGGGCTTTTCAGGCCGACGCGGCTACGCGGGCGCTGTTTGCCGACAAGTTCGTCACTCGCGCCAAACTGAGTGATGGGAGTGCTTGCTCAGTCATAGGACGGAGCGCCAACAGCTCGGGGGCTGTGGCGGATATAGCTGCTAGCTCGAATGGGGCTGTCCTGAGACGAGCAGCGAACTCACTCGGATTCGGGCAAATCGGGGCCGACTCGCTTGAGAGCGGCATCAACGCGCAACCGAAGGCCTTCAACGCGGATTCAGTGGACGGGCTGCACGCATCCGACCTGATCTCTGGCGGTGTCTTTGTCGGCACGATCATAATGTGGAGCGGCACGCTCGGCGGCTCGGACGGGCACCGGCCAGTTGTGGGCGGCGTAGCCAACGAGGACTGGCACCTGTGCAACGGCGAGGTGGTGGGCTCCGTGACTACGCCCGACTTGCGGGACAGGTTTGTCGTGGGGGCTGGCGGCAATTATGTCAAGGGGGCGACCGGCGGCGCGACCACGGCAAGCCACAACCATGCGGCGATAGGCTCGCTGGCGGTGGAAAACCACCCTATCCTCTCGCACTATGGGGGTACGCAGACAATCAACACTGGCTCGGCCCGTCCAGTACTCGAGTCAGTCGCAGCGCATCCGGCCTTGACACATAAGGTTTCGGGTAGCACCGCGCTCTCAGCACCGTCGATTCTGCCGCCCTACTATGGCCTGTACTACATTATGAAGGTCGCCTAGCCATGATCACCTGGGAGCTGCGCCTACACGACAACGACGGCGCGCGCGTGGCAACATTCGACATTTGGCCGGAGCTGCGTGTCGAAGTGGGCGTGAACCGCCCTGCCGTGTACTCGCTGCGGCTGGACGGCGACGACCCGCGCACGGCCCTGTTCGAGCAGGATGGCATTCTCGAGGGCTGGAAAAAGCCAGAGGAAGCGCCAGCGGGCGAGACCTGGGCTATCTGGGCGCTGGACCATGCGCGCTATGCAGGCATCGCCGCCGGCGACTATGTGACACTCAAGCTGCTACGCGAGGGCGGAAATGCTAATGATACGGTGAACGACTCTGTCTATCTCAAGGGCTGGCTCGTCTCCTACACAGCGGACATGTAGCGATGGAAGTCTGGCAGGTCAAGCTCAAAGCGCTAAGCGGCGGGTTGACGCGCATTGTGGATGCGTATGACTCATTTAGCTTCACCAAGCGGGTCAACAGCGCCGGAGCCTTTGCATTGAACTATGCTAAACGCTGTGATGAAACGCTGGATGCCTTCACCGCGCGCTGCGGCGAATGGGTGTTGGACGGGCAGGTGGAGTTCTGGCAGCGTGACGATGCCCTGGGCATTGACTGGCGCAAGGACTTTGAGGGGCTAGTGCGCTGGCAACGCTGGTATGTTACGGCAGATGGTACGCTCAAGTTCGAGGTGGGCGGGCGCGGCTACAAGGACCTCTTGGCGCGCCGCATTATCGCGTCGGCATCGGGCACAGCCCATGCGCGCTGGGTGGCGCAGCCGGCCGAGACGATTATGAAGGACATTGTCACCTATCAGGTGGGAGCCAGCGCAGGGGCCGGGCGCGGCACCACAGGGCTGAGCGTGGAGGCAGACGGAGGCAATGGGAATACGCTCACATTGCAGAGGGCCTACAAGCCCGTGCTGGACGTGCTGCAAGAGATCGCCAGCATCGGCGGCGGCGATTTTGACATTGTGGGGACCGGGGCGGCCACGTTCGAGTTTCGCTGGTACACTGGGCAATTGGGGACGGATCGCACAGCGACAGTCATCTTTGCGCTGGAGCGCGGCAACATGGCCGAGCCAAGCTTAACTATCGGACGGCAAGACGAGGTAAATGCCGTACTAGTGGGCGGCCAGGGCGAGGGCGCTGCGCGCGCGACCGTGTGGCGCACCGATGCGGCGCGCATCGCATTGAGCACGTGGAACCGTTGCGAGGCGTTTCGGGATGCCCGCGATGAGAGTACCACGGCGGGACTCAATGCTCGCGGCGACGCAGAGTTAGAGGCCGGCACTCCGAGGGCAAAGTTGGATTTCAAGATATTGCAGACGCCAGGCTGCGCCTATGGGTTGCATTATTTTCTTGGCGATCTGGTAACGGCCAGGTTTCTAGACTACGAGGGTACCAAGAAAATTGTTGCTGTGACAGTAACTGTGGATGAGAGCGGGTCGAGCAAGACTATGGAGATGGAAGATGTCTGAGCTAGCCGATGCACTGATTGCGCGAGTACAGGCATTGGAGTCGCGTCTTGCCCATCTAGAGGCTCTGGAGTATGTGGCGCAGGCCGACCTGCTGGACGGCCTGCACGCGGCCACAAGTGGCGCGAACGCGCACGTCCTGGCCACCGGAGCCAGTGGCCAGGCGCGAGTTGATGGGGCCTTCCTGCAAACAGAGAATTGCATACGGGATGTGTTTTACAAGGCCGTGACTGATGGTGCGGCCACGGCGGTGTTTACCGTTACCACTTATAGCGGTAGTGAGACGAAGACGGGCTTCTGGGCTATCCGGTTTCACGCCCTGGCCCTGAGCAATGTCGGCGGTGGGGCGAATGTTTCGGCGCGAGCGCTGAGCGGGCAATTCGTACACGTTAATAAGATAGATGGAACGCCTTATACGACGGCGGTTGCCAAGACGACCGAGACGGCCAGCGCCTCGTCGTGGAGCAGTGGCCGCGACATCACGAGCATCGATGTGAGCACCGAACACACTTCGAACTCGGTCACAACGGTCAGGTTTACCGTGACAGTGAGTGGCTCCCTCGGGGGCGACGCCCCCGCTGTGTTGGTGAACGTGGAGTTGCTGTGGAGGGATTACAAAGCGGCCCCGGTCTTGGCTAACGCCTAATTGGAACTGGAGGGATTATGAGTCTGAGAAAGATTGGTCTGCACATCATTGGGAGCTATGCGGACAAATTAGGCGCGCCGCGCGTCGTAAAGCTGCTGGATCCGTCGCCCGAGTACATCTGCCAAGTGCGCGGTGAGGTTGGGCCAGATTGCACTATTGTGGTGCGCTGGTACGAGCGCGAGCAGCCGCTCGACTCTCCCATCCTGAACGCGCGGGATTGGATGGCGCGGCATCAGGCCCAGATGGTAGATGCCGAGGCGCTTTATGAGGGCTATAACGAGATAGCGGACAGTGCGGCTCCGGCATTCGCGGCCTTCGAAGTTGAGCGATTGCGGCTCATGCACGCGGCGGGGAAACGTTGCGCCGTAGGGAGTTGGAGTGTGGGGGTGCCCGATATTCGCGTCTGGCCCTCGTATCGGATAGTGCTGAACGCTATGGGGCCGCGAGACGCCATTGCGCTCCACGAGTATTGGAGCGACACAAACGACCTGCAGAACATCTGGCACGTGGGGCGGTGGCGGCTGGAACCGCTCCTCAGCGCCAAGCCGATTGTAGTGACGGAATGTGGTCGTGACATCGTAGAGGCCAAGGGATACCGTGGCTGGCACGCCGACCCGAACCTGACGGCCAGCGGGTACCTGGCCGAGCTGGATGCCTACGGGGCTATGCTGGACACCCAGAGCAACGTGCTCGGCGCGACGGTGTTTACCGCCGGCCAGATTGTCGACCCCCAATGGCAACCGTTCGAAGTCAACAGCATCGCCGCGCAGATTATTGCCGGCTACAGTGGGGCAACCCCGGCGCAACCCGAGCAGCCGAGCGCGCCGGCGGCCAAGCCTGCGGTGATATTGCCGATTGTCAACACGGGCAAGGCGTGGTATACCGCCGACGCCTACTATGGCCCTTACGACGGGCACCCGGCGCGCGCGCGCGACTGGAATCTCGAATCGATGGGCAACAGCGACTTGGGCGAGCCGTTGCAGGCCCCGTGCGACGGGTGGGTGGTGTACGCACAGAACGCCGGTGGCGGACACGGGCTGGTTGTGTCGTTTGTAGCCGTAGTCGACGGCGAGATCGTCAACTGGCACTGGAAGCACCTCCAGCGCGCCGACGTGAAGGCGTGGCAGCAGGTCAAGCAGGGGCAGCGCATCGGGGCCATCGGCAACGCCTACGGGCAGTACAGCGCGCACCTCCATGAAGAGGTCTGCATCGGCGCGATCACCGGCCCGACGCAGGACTGGCGCGACCCGGCCTTTGAGTACGTCGACCCGGCAGAGTGGTACATCGCGCACGGCGTCGACGCGGCGCTGGTGGACAGAATGACGGGGTACGACGGGCGATAGCCGTCCTGGTCTGCGTGCATATCATCGCAGTTTCGTGAAGGTTACGCACACACAACAGGAGAGAGGGAGCCGCACATGCTGACAGAGGCCGTGGTCATCGCAATCGTGGGCGTGCTGGGGAGTATCGCAGCCGCCATCATCGCATCACGTCGCCAAGCGCGCACCACGGCCTCGGGGTTGTACACCGAGTTGTGCAAGAGCCAGCAGGGGCGCATCGCACAACTGACAGAACAGATCGAGGGCAATGAGCGCGAGATCCGCGAGCTGCAGGCGTCGCTGATTACCGCGCAGACGGCGATTGCCGAGATTCGCGGCGAGAAAGAGCGGCTGGCCGCGAGAGTGGCAGAGTTGGAGCGCGAGAACACCGAGTTGCGCGCGCAGATCGAGGCGTTGCAGAAGCGGCGTGGCACGAAGGCAACGGGGGCCGGGCTGTGACGAAACCCGCGCGCACCGTCGTCGTGGCGCTCTCAGACACCCACGCAGGCAGTCGCAAGGGCCTGATGCCGCCCGACGTGCTGCTGCTCGATGACACCGGCCCGGAGCCGCGCACCTGGACGCCCACGCCGACGCAGATGCAACGCTGGCTGTGGGGCTGCTACGTGCAGGACATGGCGGATGTGGTCGAGTTGGCTGGCCGTGCGCCGATTGTGCTCATCCACAACGGCGATATGACGCAGGGCAACCACTACCCGGAGGCGTGCGTCTCGACGCGCGTGGCCGACCAGTTGGCGATTGCGCTTGCCAACATCGAGCCGTGGTACGCGCTGCGCAACTTGCGCTCGGTGGTGCTTGTGCAGGGCACGGGCGCACACGAGTTTGGCGAGGGATCGGCGGCGGTAACGCTGGCCGCCGAGTTGGGCAAACGCTACCGCAAGCCGCGCACGATCACGACGTTGCACGGGCTGCTGAATGTCGACGGCGCGCGCATCGACGTGGCGCACCACGGCGCAGGGCCGGGGGGCCGCGCGTGGCTCACCGGCAACGAGCTGAGATACTACACCCGGAGCCTGATGCTGGACGAGATCACACGCGGCAACAAGCCGCCGGCGGTGGTGCTGAGGGCGCACTACCACAGCGGCGTGCACGAGACCGTGCGCGTCGGCGGGCACGCAACCGAGGCGTTTGTGCTGCCAGCCTACTGCGGCCTGACGCACTACGCCACGCAGGTGACGCGCAGCGCGTATCTGCTGAGTTGCGGGCTGGTGGCGCTGGTGTTTGAGGGCGGCAGGCTGGTGGACGCGCAGACGTTCTGGCGCACGCTGGACTTGCGACAGGAGGTGGCCGTATGACGGATAGACACGTACTGGTCGCTGGACAGCCAATGGCGGCGGGCGCGCTTTGGGTTATGGCGCGGAAGAAGCCGGTCTGCGTCTACGCCATTCACATGGCGGAACCGTTCACGGTTGAGACGCTTGAGGGCACCATGCGGGGCAACGCGGGCGACTGGCTGATTAAGGGCGTCAACGGGGAGCTATACCCGTGCAAGCCGGACATATTCGCCAAGACATACGACGTGCTGGACTACGGAGAGGAAACAAGATGACCGACATCGACAAGGCCGCGTTACTGGCCGAGATGCTGGCGCTGTCGGGCGTCGAGCGGCAACGTCCGGGCGACGTGACCGTGAAAGATTTTCAGACCGCCGCCGACATCAGCTACTCGCTGGCGTGCCGCAAGCTGGCGCTTCTCGTTGTGGCGGGCCACTACACCGAGCACGAGGTGCTGCTGGACTGCGGGCGGCGGGGTAAGGTGTACCGGCCCACGAGGGGGACGGCGTGAGCGTAGACCTGCTGCGGGATGATGTGTCCACAAAACGCCAAAGCTTGGACATAACGGCGCGATATGTCGACGGATGATACGTGTAGCGGCTGGATAGTTTTACCTATCGAATCGCACAAGTAAAGAGAATATTATCCAAGGGAGGGACACATGACCGGGATCGTGAATACCGAAGTGCTCGATCTGCTGGTTGTAGCCGCGTTCGTGTTGGCAAAGCTGTGGGAGATCATCAAGGAAAGGCTGCCGTTCTGGGCGCGTCTTCCGGAATGGGGTCGCGAGGTCGGCGGCTATCTGATCATCCTCGCCAACGGCGGCCTGATGTGGCTGACGGGGCTGGACGCGCTGCCCGGCTTTGGGCCGGTGGCGGGGCGCGTGCTGACGTGCGTCATCGGCGCATTGGGGCCGTCGGCCGTCTACGATATTCTGTTTGACAAGCCCAAGGCGTAGCGCTGTGGCGCTCACGAGAGATACCCGCCGGGCAATCGCTGCCGTATTCGCTGCGGTCGTGATCGTCGCCACGCTCGTGCTATCTGGGGCGCCGCGTGGCGGGGGGCCGCCCGTCGCCGAGATTCCTGTTGACGTCAGGGTCATACAGCCGGGAGATCCGCGGCCTCAGCCGGCGATCTACAAGTTCACCGATTCCGGGGTGGAGGACTTTCACACCACACACCCGGAGTACGGCCCCGTCGGATCGACGTTCTTCTTTACGTGGGCGCAACTTAACCCGGCTTCGGGCACCTACAACTGGGACCCGATCACCGACAAGCTGGCAGCGCTCGCGGGCCAGACCGTCGTGCTATCGGACGGCTCAGAGGTTCCCAAGTCGGCGCAGTTGACGTTCTATGTCCAGACCAGCGAGTACCCCGGCGCCGGATCATCGCCGGCGTTTGTGCGCGATTACTATTTCCGCGACCACACACCGCAGTGGGTCTACACGTCCGCCGGGGTGCCGTCAGTATCAGACGGCGGCTCGCCCGCGATGCGTGTGGGGCACCTGGTATCGGCGGGCGGCCAGTATGCTGCCGTGGCTGCCTACAACAACTCTACTTGGCGCGCGCTGCTGTCTCAGTTCGTCGCGGCCTTTATTGACCGCTTCAAGAACGAGGCCCAGATTAGCAGCTTTGTGATCTCTATCGGGTTGGACGTCGAGACGCAGCCCACAAAGAACGTCGGCGCCTACACGTTCCAAGACGTCTACTATGGCACAATCTGGAGTAGATACCAGTTTCGCGATACCTACATCAAGCCCCAGATGACGCTCTGGCGGTCGCGAACAAACAAGCCGATATTCGTCGCGAACAACCCGGGCGGCCTGGTGGAGATGCGCAAGGAGCTGGCCGACTATGCCGCGACGTTCACGCCCCCGATCGGGCTGAAGAACGCCGGCTGGACGGCCCAGAGACAGGACTGGGAGGGCGGCGGCACGGGCTGGGGCATTTATACCTCGGCGCGGGTCTACTCGGACACGTTGCCGCTATGGTTCGAGACAGAGACGGGCGCGCAGGCGACTAACTATGAGCAAAGCTATTGGATGGTACCGGCCGTTCTGCACTACCACCCCGACGGCGTTGACCTGCATTCAGCCTACTTCAACGAGGGCAGTCAGGCCGGCACGGCCATGATTCCCTACTTCACGCGCCTCAGCGACTATATCGGGGTAACGCTCGATGGCGTTGACGGGACGCGCGCCGCGCCCAGTGTGTGGACAGTGCTGCGCGATGCAGAGTTCCCGGTGGTCAACTGGGGTTCGGGCTGGATTTCTGACTTTCAGGGCGACTGGACGTTCTGGCTCACCCGCATGGAGGAGCAATGGAACGGGCAGACGGTACGCGTCAAGCGCACAGATGGCGCTAGTGCCTGGCCATCTATGTCGGCGGGGGAGTGGGCGGCGCTCTCGGCGCACTACTTCACGCGACAAGCTCGCCGGACAGACGAGTCGTCCGGCAGCCAGTACATGTACTTCGACATCGACGACGGGTATCCCTACACGAGCCAACCGTCTGCAGCCGCCGATCCCGACAACGGGGTCGGGTTTGGTGTCACGGTCAAGTTCCTCAACTCGGGCGCGGACACGCTGGCCCTGGGGTACCTGGATGACGCGGGCACGCCACAGTCTCGAGTGATTACAAAAGGGGCCGGGCTGGGCGCTGTCAATGCCTGGATCACCCACACATGGACGATCACAGACGCGGTCATGGGCAATGGGCTTGCAGGCGCCGACTTTGTTCTGTCCAGCGAGAATGACGGCAATGAGTACGTGCACATGGTAGAGGTCGCCGGCTTCTGGGCGGGCGATCCGCCCCCGACGCCGACACCGGGGGCTACCGCGACCCGGACACTCACGCCGACGGTGACTCGCACGCCCACCACCGGCGGGCCGACGTCTACGCCAACACGTACTCCGACGGCCTCGACGCCAGACCAAACGATCGTGGTCTACCCGTCGGCGGACACGTACATCAGCGCATGGGCACCTACCAACAACTATGCGAGCTCCACCACGCTCTATTTGCGCTCCCAGAACGTCAAGCGGTCGCTGCTCAAGTTTACTCTACCAACGCCCCCGGCGGGCATGGTGTACAACAACGCGGCCCTTTTCGTGTACTGCTATCAGCGCAGTAACATCGCCTCAGGGGTCGGCACCGTAGGGCGCGTGCTCCCAGTGTGGAGCACAACGCTATCGACCTGGAATATCCGAAACACGGGGCTGCCATGGGCGACGGCGGGCTGCCTGAGTGAGGGCACGGACTATGTAGACGAAAACATGCCGACGGTCCTGGACGGCACTGCGCAGTGGTTTTCGTTCGACGTGCGGGCGACAGTCGGAGCCTGGTATGGCAACTCGTTGCTCAATCGCGGGCTGGTCGTGGGCATGACCAGCTCAAGCGCAGTAGAATATCTGTTCTATGCAAGCGAGCAGGGATCCAGCGAGCGCCCGTATCTGCTGATCTCGTTCACGGCGGGCGCAACGGCGACTCCAACCAGGTCGCCCACGCCCACGATCACGGCGACTCGCACACACACAGCTACGCCGACAGTTACCCGGACGCCGACGCGCACCGCGACCGCTACGCAAACCCTTACTGCAACGGCGACGCAGACAGCAACCCGCACCCACACGCCGACGCCCAGCGCCCGCCGGTGGTGTACTCCTCCACTGCCGGCGGGTGACTGGTTTCTGCGGCAGATTCCTGGTTGCGGCAACGCAGCAGCCGGGGCCGGGGGCATTGGCCGATTGCCTATTGACAGGGCCGGGATACTATGGTATGATATAGGTGCGAGACGGTCACAAGCGCGGCAATAGGGGTTACTTATGGGTTCAAGCCCGGCATGGTCGGCCGTCTCGCAAACGCCGTCACCATGCCGGGCTTACCGTTTCTGAGGAGGGGGCCATGACAGACTATGAGGAGTTTCTATCACACAAGACGCCGCGGGCTATGGCCTGGGGACGCAAGGTAGAGGATGACGCGATCAATCCGATTCTGTTTCCGTTTCAGCGCGCCGTAACTAAGTGGGCGCTGAACAGGGGCCGCGCCGCCGTGTTTCTGGACACCGGCCTCGGCAAGACGTTTGTGCAACTCGAATGGGCGCGGCTGATTGACGTTCCGACGCTCATCATCGCGCCGCTGTCCGTAGCTCGGCAGACGGTGCGCGAAGGGCACAAGATCGACCTGGACGTGCAATACGTCCGCAGCCAGGCAGAGGTTTGCGGCAACAAGCGCATCTGGATCACGAACTACGAGATGGTAGACGCCTTTGACTTTAGCACCTTTGGCGCGGTCGTACTGGACGAGTCAAGCATCCTCAAGGCCATCGATGGCAAAACGCGCAAGCGCCTCGTTAGACTGTGCTCGCAGATCCCCTACCGCCTGGCCTGCACAGCAACCCCGGCACCGAACGACTATATCGAGTTGGGCAATCATGCCGAGTTTCTGGGCATCTGCACACAAGCCGAGATGCTGGCCATGTTCTTTATCAATGCCAACCGCGAACACACCATCGTTCTGAATGGCGAGGCATACCGCAAGAAGGGCAGCAACAAGGGCGGCCAGGAGTGGCGCCTGAAGCACCACGCCGAGGAGCCGTTTTTCCGGTGGCTTTCGTCGTGGGCCGTCGCCATGACCAAGCCCTCCGACTTGGGCTTTGACGATAACGGGTTTGCGCTGCCGCCGATGACAGTCATTCCGCATATGGTGGCGACAGAGTACAAGCCCGAGGATAGGCTGTTTTTCACGCGGCTGGAGGGCGTTGGCGACCGGGCGCGGGTCCGCAAGACGACCATAACACCGCGCGTCGGGGTGCTGCGCGACTTGGTGGCCGCCGAGCCGGGCCAGTGGATCATCTGGTGCGGGCTCGACGCCGAGAGTGCGGCGACGGTTGCCGCCATCGAAGGGGCGGTGGATGTCAAGGGCAGCGACGCCCCGGAGAGCAAGGCGCGAGCGTTTGAGGATTTCCAGGATGGCAAGTTTCGCGTGCTGGTCACCAAGCCCAAGATCGGCGGCTTTGGGATGAACTTCCAGAACGCGCACAACATGGCATTTATGGGCCTCAACGATAGCTGGGAGGCGTGGTATCAGTGCATCCGGCGCGAGTGGCGCTTTGGGCAATCGTCACCGGTGAATGTGCATGTGGTCATCTCGGAGCAGGAGGAGGCAATCTTCCAGAACGTGCGGCGCAAGGAAGCAATGGCGACGCGCCTGCGCAGCGGCCTGATTGAGCATGTCCGCGAATACGAGAGAGGAGAACTTGGAGCGATGGCTATACCCGAGGAGAAGTACGAGGAGCGCACCGTCAAAGGCGAAACTTGGACGGCGCTGCAGGGCGATTCCTGCAAGCGGCTGGCAGAACTGAAAGATGACAGCATCGACCTTTCCGTGTACTCGCCGCCATTCGCTGACCTGTACACCTACACGAACAGCGAGCGCGACCTGGGCAATAGCCGGAGCGCCGGCGAGTTTTTTCAACACTACGCCTTCATCATCCGCGAGATGCTGCGCGTCACCAAGCCGGGGCGCTTGACGTGCGTGCATACGAGTGACATCCCTGCCATGTCTCAGAAGGACGGGTACATCGGCGTCAAGGACTTTCCGGGGGACGTGATCCGGGCCTACATCGCTGAGGGGTGGACGTTCGTGGGGCGTGCGTTCGTGCAAAAGAACCCGCAGGCCCAGGCCATCCGCACCAAGAGCAAGGCGCTTCTGTTCGTGCAAATCCGCAAGGACAGCAGCGACAGCCGCCCCGCATTGGTGGACCAGGTGCTGTTCTTTGCCAAGCCCGGCGAGAACGCCGTGCCCGTCACGCCGGTGGCAAACGGGGAGCTAGATAACGAGACGTGGATCGAGTGGGCGCACGGTATCTGGTTGGGCATCCGCGAAACCGAAACGCTGCAGTACTCAAAGGCGCGCGAGGGCGACGACGAAAAGCACATCTGCCCGTTGCAGCTCGGAACTATCGAACGGTGCATCAAGCTCTACAGCAATCCAGGGGAGACGGTACTCACGCCATTCATGGGCATCGGCAGCGAGGCTTACATGGCAGTGAAACTCGGGCGCCGCGCCGTTGGCATCGAACTCAAGCCAAGCTACTTTGATTTGGCGGTTCGCAATCTGCAAAACATTGAGGCGTCAAAGACGGGGGTTGATCTGTTTACCTGGCAACAGGCACAAGCTGAATAGGCAGCCGCGCCGCCGCGTCCGGGCTGCGCGTTTGAGGCAAGGCTACAAAACTGTAACCTGATTGTAACCTGAAACCCCTTGACATCCTGCGGCCTATAGGCTATAATGTGGGCAGAATACAGCGAACCGCCAACCGGCTACACCACGAGAGGAGACTACGATGATTACCACCAAGACGGCCGAGTTCGCAGCGCAACACGAGCGCATGATGGACGGGGACGGGCTGGCCGAATATTGCCGCGAGGCCATCCTGGACGACGACGGCAACGAGTGCGTGACCGAAAACAGCAAGTGCCCGTGCTGCGGCGAGCGCCGCATGGATTGGCTGGTCTGGGAGGACGGGGACGGGCAGCATCTCTACGACGACCTGCGGTGCGCGACCTGCGGCACCGTCTACGACCCGACCGAGGAGTAGCACGCGAAACGGGGCGGCGCTAGACGCCCCGTCGCCAGCAAAGCGGGCTGGCTTGACAAGCGAGAGGAGCGAGGGGTTATGGACGAACAACTGGACGTAGTGGTGGTGGCAAGCGTGAGCCGCCAAACGCGCGAGTGGCTGCGGCACAAGGCATACATCGAAGAGCGCACAATGAGCAGCATCATCCGCGACATGCTGGCCCAGGCGCAGCGCGAGGAGCGCGCCGAAGGAGGACACGATGGTCGCAAAGTGGTCGGACCCGCCGAAACCGAAACGCCGCCGCAAGGCGGTGCCCCTGTGCGAGACAGCGTTCGCTTTGAGCGAACAGCAGGTGAACGCGCTGTACGACCTGCGAACGGTGGTAGCCCCGCAGCTCGCGGGACTGGAGAGCAACGCTGAGGCGCTAGAGTTGGCTGAGAACGTGTTGCAGTGGGCCCTCGAGCGAGTGCATGAGGCCCGGGAGGTGCGGGATGACTACAGCCACCTTGCGCGATGAGCGGCGCGGCAATGGTTGGGGCGCGATCCTCGCCGGCTGGCTGATTGCGGCGATCGCGATCGGCTACCAGGTGGGCGGGGTGAACGTGACGCCTCGACCGCACGCGGTGCAGCGCCACGGCGAAGCGGTGTACGGGGCGCGCTCGGCCTTCGGGCAGCAAGACCCACGGCAGCGCCGCAGCGAGTGCCCCAAGAGCGATCGGGTGATCCACATGGCGCCGCTGAACGACGGCACGGGGATGTGGGGCGTGATGATCGAGGGCATGACGAGCCACTTGGAGCTCACCTGCTGGGTCGTCGGGGCGCAGGACGTAGAGCGCACCTGGACGCGGTTGCTCCAGATGCACGAGTGCGAGCCGGACGCGGCGACGCGCGCCGCGGGCCACGATCACTGGGCAGGGGAGGTGCACTGATGAAGGTCTGGAAGATCACCGACAAGCAGGGGCAAAGCAAGCACGAGACCCAATGGGGCGAAGGGGTTACCCACGAGGCCGACGGCGACAGCGACGTGCTCTGCAACAAGCACTGGTTGCACTGCTACACCGACCCGCTGCAAGCAGCGTTCTTCTGCCGTAGCCACGTCCTGTATCCCGACGTGCTGCTGTGGGAAGCCGAGGCCGAGGGCAAGACGTTGGTGCAGTACGACAAAATGGGCTGCGCCAAGCTCACGACATGGCACCAAGTGCCGATGCCCGAGATCACCCCCGAACAGTGCGTGGAGATCGCCATTCGTTGCGCGCTGGCCGTATGCCGCGAGTCGGCGTTTGTTACGTGGGCCGAGGACTGGTTGAGCGGCAAAGATCGCTCGGCGGCGGCGGCGTGGGCGGCGTGGGCGGCGTGGGCGGAGGCGGCGCGGGCGGAGGCGGAGGCGGCGGCGCGGTCGCGGGCGGCGCGGGCGGCGGAGGCGGCGGA
>Ga0255340_1003812_pt1 | contig 15337 bp, 19 predicted proteins | sample wastewater_treat_7_FD_192417 | JGI IMG/M metagenome (GOLD analysis project Ga0255340, IMG submission 192417) | Wastewater microbial communities from Lulu Island WWTP, Vancouver, Canada - plant10 | ecosystem: Engineered > WWTP > Wastewater > Unclassified | place: Canada: Vancouver, British... | reverse complement strand
AAGAGCGCATGGATGACTCCAAGCTCACACCCTACGCCCACTGGGTAGCGCAGTATTCCAGCAAATGTACCTATAAGGGCGACTACGGCATCTGGCAGTATTCTTCCAAGGGCTCTGTGGACGGTATCAGCGGCAACGTGGATCTGGATTACGCCTATGTTGATTATCCAACCATCATCAAGAACGGCGGCTTCAATGGATACACAAAGGTATCGCCTGATGCAAGCACGCATGCCACTCCCGCTCCGGCGACACCCACAAAGACCGTGGACGAGCTGGCGCAGGAGGTGCTGGACGGCAAGTGGGGAAACGGAGCCGACCGCAAGGAGCGCCTCACCGCTGCCGGATATGACTACTCCGCCGTGCAAGCCAAGGTCAACGCTCTGGTGAAAAAGCAGGAATCCGCTCCTGTCTACTACACGGTAAAAAGCGGTGATACCCTCTCCGGGATTGCAAGGAAGTATGGCACCACGGTTTCCGCAATCCAGAAGCTCAACCCGACGCTCATCAAGAACGTCAACCTCATTCTGACCGGCTGGAAGATCAGAGTGAAATAAAAAATGGGTGCGTTATCATCTTTTCTGATGGTAGCGCACCCTATTTTTTCCTTTAGCTGGCAATTCCTATTTTTAGCTGTACTTCTTTAGCTACATCCGCTATGGTGATTCCCTTCATCTGGTCTTCCATTGAATTCTGAATCATCCGAAGCTTATCCGCCATTGCGCTGTGTATGTTTCGTCCAACAGGGCAGTCTATATTTGGATTCTCGTGGAAATGAAATAGACCTTCTTCATCTACGCAATCTACTGCCTTGTATACATCATAGAATGTAATATCAGACAGTTCCTTTGCAAGTGAAATTCCACTTTTCCCCTGACTGATGGAAATAATGCCAGCATCTTTCAGCTTTGCCATAACGTTGCGGATAATGACCGGATTCGCTCCTACGCTGCCAGCCAGAAAGCTGCTCGTTACGGTTTCTTTATCTTTGAAGTAGTCAATTGCAGTAATAACATGCACTGCTATTGTAAATTTACTTGTAATCTGCATTCTATCCACCTCCAGCTTGTAATTTACTACATTACAGGAAAGGTGTCAATGCAGGTGTTACAAGTTCTGTTTCATTATTCTCTTACGACGCTGATTCTCTGCTGAATATGATTGCCTTTTTCTATCTCGTCAACCATAGCAATCGCATAATCAGCATAGCTGATAATACTCTCACCTCTGGAATTAAGGGTAAGTTCTTCTCCGGCAAGAATGTATTTTCCGCTGCGCTCGCCGTCTGCCTGAAAATCTCCCGCAGGACTGATGAACGTCCACCTTACATCGCTGCGTGTACGGAGCTGCTTAAGTTCCTCTGCCTGCGCATTGGCAAGAGGCAAGAAAGCTGCAGGGAAATCTGCTCCGTCAGCTACAACAGCAGTATGTTCCGGATTAACATAAAGGCTACCTGCTCCACCAACAACTAAAAGGCGGGTATCCGTTCCGCTTAAAACATCACAAAGGTGCTGCGATGTCTTAACGTGCATCGGCTGCTCCTCATCCTTCCATGCGCCAAAGCCATCTACCACAGCATCAAAACCGGCCAGATCCTCCTTTGTCAGATCCATGATGTCTTTTTTGATGTATTTCCCCGCACCGGACTTGTTCTCGTCCCCGCGCCCGAACGCTGTCACATCAAAGCCGCGCTCCTGCGCCTCCTTAACAACCTTCTGTGCAACTCTTCCGTTCGCTGCTACTACTGCAATCTTCATGGTGAATTCCTCCTGTAAATTTAATTTGCTTTACTTGTAATCATTTTGATTACAAGTTGAAGTATATCACCGCTTTTCGAACTTGTCAACAGTTTTATTACATGTTTGTGGGAGCACACAATATTTCAGATTGTTGTTGATAAATTCCCTCCGCTCAAATCGACTCTGAATCTCCAGTGGAAACTGGAGGTGGATAAGTTATGCCAAACGAAAACATGAATGTTCTATCTGGATATTTTACACAGGAGCGGATTCAGGGCGATCTTGACTATCGCCGGGCGCAGGACATCGCAAAAAAGATGCTCGATGACGGCCTGATCTCTGTGGCTGAATTCAACAAATTAACCGCCATCAATCGAGAAACTTTCTCTCCCTTGTTCGCGGAAATAATGCCAGAAATACCTTGATATGTAGTCACTTTAGAGTGATGTATAGACGTACGGAAAGGAGGGACTTCCCTTGAAAAAAGTAACGAAAATCGCGGAAACAGCGAGCTCGAAGGTCAAGCTCAAAAAGGTCAGGGTAGCCGCCTACTGCCGCGTCTCTACGGATTCCGATGCACAGCTTGAAAGTCTTGAGGCACAGAAAACCCACTACGAAAATTACATCACATCTCGTGATGACTGGGAGTTTGCAGACCTCTACTACGACGAGGGCATCACCGGCACCAAGAAGGATAAGCGCCCGGAGCTTTTACGGCTCATCGACGACTGCAAGGCCGGGAAGATCGATTTCATTGTCACGAAGTCCATCAGCCGCTTCAGCAGGAACACAACGGACTGCCTGTCGCTGGTGAGAGAACTGCTTGCCCAGAACATCCCGATTTATTTCGAGAAGGAAAACATCAACACCGGCTCAATGGAGAGCGAGCTTTTTCTGGCGATCCTCTCCAGCATGGCTGAGGGTGAGTCGGTTTCGATTTCTGAAAACAGCAAATGGTCAATCCAGAAGCGCTTCGAGAACGGAACCTTCAAGTGCAGCTACCCGCCCTACGGTTACGACTGGGACGGTGAGCAGATGGTCATCAATCCGGAGCAGGCGGCTGTAGTAAAAGAAATCTTCTCAGACCTGCTCTCCGGCAAAGGCACCCACGCCATCGCGGATGACCTGAACCGGCGCAGCGTTCCTTCCAAGCGTGGCGGACGCTGGACTGCCACTACCATTCGCGGGATGCTTTCAAACGAGAAGTACGTCGGCGACTGCCTTTTCCAAAAGACCTACTCGGATTCACAATTCGTCCGGCACACCAACCACGGCGAGCAGGCGCAGTATATGGTCAAGGATCATCACGAGCCGATCATCAGCCGGGAGGACTTTGAAGCAGTACACGCTCTTATCAACCAGCGGGCAAACGAGAAAGGCATAGCAAAAGGCTCTGATAAATACCAAAACCGCTACGCCTTCTCCGGCAGAATCATCTGCGGCGAGTGCGGCGACACCTTCAAGCGTCGGATACACTCCACTACAACACAAAAATATGCTGCGTGGTGCTGCAACACCCACATCGAGGACAAGCACAAGTGCCACATGCTTTTTGTAAAGGACGAGGCTTTAAAGCAGGCTTTTACCACGATGGTGAACAAGCTGATCTTCTCCCATCGACAAATCCTGAAGCCATATCTGGAGGCCATAAAGAAAACCTCGGCAGACGATTCCCTGCATCGCATTCAGCAGATACAGACTCTGCTGGCACAGAATACCGAAAAGCGCGAGACGCTGACAAAGCTCCTGACGCAGGGCATCATCGATCCGGTGCTCTACAATCAGGAAATAAACCAGCTGCTTTCACAGGCGGACAGCTTTCGGGATGAGATTGAAGCTCTGAAGAATGAAGTCTCCGGAGATGTGACGAAGGTCACCGAAACCACAGCGCTTATCCACTTTTGTGAAAAGAGCGCCATGCTGCAGGAGTTCGACGAGGGCTTATTCGAGAGGTTTGTAAAGCGCATCATCGTTCATTCCAGAAGCGATATCCGCTTTGAACTGAAATGTGGCCTGACGCTAAAGGAAAGGATGTGAGGACATGGGACATACCCCTTATGGATACAGAATTGAAAACGGCTGCGCTGTCATTGACGAAGAAGCCGCCGGTAAAATCAGAAGGCTCTACACCAATTACCTCGCCGGGATGGCACAGTCAAAAGCCGCCATTGAAGCAGGCATCGAGACCTACCACAGCTCGGCAAAGCGCCTGATGCAAAACAGGCACTACCTCGGCGACGAGTTTTACCCTGCCATCATCGATCAGGAAACCTTCAATAAGGCAGAAACGATTCGTCTTGAACGCGCCGGTAGGCTCGGCAGGCTAAACCGTGTAAAAGAACAAAAGACAATGAAAGCTCCGACCTACTTCCACATGGCCGAAGCGGAAGAACAATACGAAGATCCGAGGCTGCAGGCAGAATACCTCTACAGCCTCATTGAAAGCGAGGCGATCTAATGGGAAGTGTTATGGTCATCCCGGCAAAACGTCAGGTCGGGAACACAGTAAAAAAATCTGAACAGAAAAAGCTCCGTGTGGCAGCCTATTGCCGCGTCAGCACGGATTCCGAAGAACAAGAAACCAGCTACGAGGCGCAGGTCACCCACTACACGGAGTACATCCAGAAAAATCCGGACTGGGAGCTTGCGGGCATATTCGCGGACGACGGCATCTCCGGCACCAACACCAAAAAGCGTGACGAGTTCAACCGCATGATCGACGAGTGCATGGCCGGGAACATCGACATGATCATCACCAAGTCCATCAGCCGATTTGCCCGAAACACCCTCGACTGCCTCCAATACATCCGGCAGCTCAAGGACAAGAACATCCCGGTCTATTTTGAAAAGGAGTCCATAAACACGCTGGACGCTAAGGGAGAGGTTCTCCTTACGATCATGGCGAGCCTTGCCCAGCAGGAAAGCCAGTCCATGAGCGAGAACATCAAGCTGGGACTTCAGTACCGTTTCCAGCAGGGAAAAGTGCACATCAATCACAATCGCTTTCTCGGCTACACCAAGGATGAGGACGGGCACCTGATCATAGACCCAGAGCAGGCAGAAATCGTAAAACGCATCTACCGGGAGTACCTCGAAGGCTCCAGCATGGACAAAATAGCCGCCGGGCTTATGGCAGACGGAATCCTCACCGGCGCGGGCAAGGAAAAATGGCACACCAGCACCATCAACAAGATTCTCCGCAACGAGAAGTACATGGGCGACGCCCTGCTTCAAAAGACCTACACCACGGACTTCCTGACGAAGAAGCGCATCAAGAACAATGGCATCGTTCCTCAGTACTACGTCGAGGACGACCACGAAGCCATCATTCCGAAAGAGCTGTTCATGCAGGTGCAGGCCGAGCTTGTCCGCAGGCGAGTCGTCCATACCAGCCCTTCCGGGAAAAAGCGCACCTTCTCCTGCAATCACTGCTTTGCCCAGATGGTTTTTTGCGGAGACTGCGGTGAGCTTTACCGCCGCGTCCACTGGAATAACCACGGCTGTAAATCCATCGTCTGGCGCTGCATCAGCCGCTTGGAAATCACTCACGCTGAAGTGCCCTGCGAGAACCGGACGGTAAACGAGCTCCTGTTGCAGGAGGTCACGGTCAAAGCCATCAATCAGATTTTGACGGAGCGCGGCACCTTCCTGAAACAGCTGCAGGCAAACATCGCCAAAGCCGTGGTCAGCGCTGATACCCTCTCTCCGGACGGCATTCAGGCAAGGCTGGAGGAGCTCCAAAAAGAGCTCATCAAGAAAGCAAACCACAAGCAGGATTACGACGCCATCGCTGATGAGATTTTCAGGCTCCGGGAGCAGAAAGAACAGTCCGAAGTCGACAGCCATCACCGGGAAGAGACCATGAACCGGATCAAGGAGCTGCAGGACTTCATCGCCAAGCAGAAAACCGACATCACGGAGTTTGATGAGGCTCTGGTCAAAAAGCTCATCGAAAAGATCACGGTCTTTGCCGATCACTTCACCGTGGAATTCAAGTCCGGCCTCACAATCGAAATCGAAGCGTAAAAAGGCTCCTCGCCACTGAACCGAATCAGTAGTGAGGAGCCTTGGTCTGTCTTACTCTTTTTTGCCTGTTCAACTTATTCCATTGGCGTTCCTACTTCAATCAGATTGCCGTCCGGATCATAAAAGCGGATGACCTTCTGACCCCAGCTGTGCGTCATCAGTCTGTTCACGTACTGAACTTCAGGATAATACGCCTCCAGCTTCTGTACAAATCCTTCTATGTCGCGTTCCTCGAAATAAAGCTCGCAGGCATTATTTTCCGGGATGATGTCCTTTCCGAGGAATGACTTCCAGATGGTCTCATCCTGCAGCACCAGACCTTCGGTGAGAATCATATTTCCATCATTATCAAGCACAAGTTCCAGACCGAAAAGGTCATGATAAAACTGCTTGGATTTTTCTATATCCTTGACAACAATCAAGATGTTTTTAAGTTTCATATTGCTTAGCCTTTCCTTATAGGATGCCTGATTACGGTTTTTAACTTTTCGGGAGCGACCTTTCTGGCATCGCTGAGATAGATTTCGTGATGCAAGCGCTTATCCGTAATATCGAGGGCATACCCTTGGCTCTCCATAAACTCATGCATCATTGCTACCGTCGCAGGCTCATCATCATAGGAGCCGATGTGCATACACTGAACACACAGCCCTTCATCATAGGTCAGAAATTCGACCTTTGAGAAGTCGGTCTTTTTCTTTTTAGTAGCTTCCTCAATAGCCCAATCAAAGTCTGCTTTGGTAACAAAATCCGGTAACCGAATGACGGATAGCCACTCGAAGTTTTCTTTGTGGGCATAATCGATTCCGTCTACACCGTCCTGCCACCAGAAGCCTTCAAGCGGAGGCACAACATAATCGAAGTAACCTTCGATCTGATGATCTCCCTTTTTACTCATCTTGATGGTAAAGGCAATGCCATAAAGCAAGCCAATAGATTGCTTGTATTCTCCATCTTCCATATTTGGATCTCCATGTCCTCGAACCGCAATATAATTCATACTCGGCACCGTCACGATGCCGGGCTTGTTTTTTGGCATATAAAACTCTTTATATTCCTTTTTATAATCAAACGCCATGTTGCGACCTCCTAATTTTATCCCTGCTTTTCAAAACTCACCGTCTGCTCCTTCATAGATATTTTCCCGACCTTATACCCGTAATTCAGAAGTTCCTTTTTATACGTCAGGAAAGAATGGTCTATCGACACTCCGGCGATTTGCTCGATCTCCTCATAGGTCAGCTTAAAGCCGTCTGATCCGTTTTCTTTTATCCAGTTCCACAAAGCGTCATACTTGCTCATGGTTTTATCCTCCTATTTGGGCTTCATAACAGTAGTGAGGAGCCTTGGTCTGTCTTTTAGAAATATTGATAACTGGAAAACGTCAATCATATATCCCAATTTCTAATCTTATCTTCCTCTGTAATCGTCCGTATTACCTTACATGGATTTCCGACAGCCACAGAGTTATCCGGAATATCTTTGACAACTATACTTCCACCACCGATTACAACGTTATTTCCGATTGTAACCCCCGGCATAACTTGAACACCTGCGCCAAACCATACATTATCTCCGACAGTTATCGAATATGCATATTCCAACCCCTGATTTCTTCTTTCATAATCTATCGGATGACCTGATGTATGAAATCCGCAGGACGGAGCAATAAAAACATTGTTCCCGAATATAACCTTCCCAGCATCCAAAATCACAAGACCATGATTTGCATAAAAATTCTCTCCAACTTCTATATTCCATCCATAGTCACACCAGAAGTCAGGCTCAATAAGAATGGAGTCTCCAGTCTTTCCGATAATTTCTTTTATAAGACTTTCCCTCGCAGCAAAATCGTCCACTGGAAGATTATTATATTTCTGGCAAAGCAACTTACACTTTGTCCTATCCATCTTTAGTTCCTCATCATAATTGGCATCATACATTTTATGATGAAGCATTTTTTCTTTTTCCGTCATAAAAACCTTCCATTTCAAATATATCTTTCTGACATCTATCTTACAGCCTCAACACCCCTGACATCTAACTCACTAACTCCACTTAATGACATCTATCTCGGCAACTCCACTCTCACATTTTTTGAGCCGTGCCGCCGTGGATAAGTTACCGCGAAGCGTTCACTGCTTCAACCTGCTCGAAGCTGCCGGAAGCCGAAAAGCGCCTGAAATCAAGGGCTTTCGAGCCTATTTCCCTTCGACCCTTGACATCAATACTACCGTCTCCACATGTGAACCATTGTCCAAACTTATTTCCATATCATGTGGAATAATTGGAAGCTTGAATGTAATGGACTTAAGCCACTGACCGTTAGGCTGCTCTTCTTCGTATATTTCCACCATCTCTATAAGGTGTGTAAGAAACTCTCGTCGGTCCGCTTCTTCCATGACTGCATTCATCTTGTCAAAATAAATAAGCGTGTCATATATATTATCGCCACATACCTTGTCTGCCATAATAGAACGCTTCTTAGCTTTTGCTTCTACCAAGACATTTTCTGCATCTTCGATTTTATCATAAACCCTGCTAAGTCTATTTTCCAGGTCTGTTTTTCTTCGCCCATAATGTTTATCTTCATAATCCAAATTATCAAGGTCAGCAAGAATAGCATCTTTGTTAAGATAACACTGGCGAAGATCTTTTTCGAGGGCAGCTATTTCCTGATCAAGTGCTGTCGTGTCCACTTCCATATCTATCTTGGAACGGATAAGCCCTGCAAACTTTCTATTACTTACCAGCTTACTAATCACCTCAGTAACCGCTTTATCAAGCTTCACCTCTGATATCTGCTTCTTATAATCACATTTATGTCCTCTGGTCATATTGCGGTGTTTACAGCCATAATAGAAATAATCATTATAGCGGGTTCCATCTTTTCTGCTTTTAATTGCTTTATTACCATACATCTTAGCACCGCACACAGGACATTTCAACAATCCGGAAAGTAAATGAATCTTCTGACCATTTGGCAAATTCACTTTCTCATATTTCTTTGCCTGCGCAGCCACTTTTATTTGTGCCTGTTCCCAAATATCTTCAGGAATCAGAGCCTCATGAATGCCATCCACAAGCAGATAATCATCCTTATACACCTGGCGATAATCATTTCTGGTTCCATGCACTTTTTCTGTTCTTCTGCGGCCGTAGGCAATCTTACCGCAATATACCGGATTCTGTATAATTTTTCGAATTAAAGAAGCATCAAATAAAGGATTCTTTCCATTCTGTCTGGCAATCTTATGCATTCCATGATTTTCCAAATATTTAGCTATACCATTAGCGCCTAAATCTGTATTGATATACTGCTCATATATCATTCTGATTGCAACAGCTTCTTCCTCATTTATTACAAGCTTACCATCCTCTAAAGCATAGCCATATGGTGCAAATCCACCATTCCATCGTCCCTCTCTAGCCTTCTGCATACGGCCTTCCATAGTCTGAACACGGATATTTTCACGCTCAATTTCAGCCACAGCAGATAATACAGAAATCATAAGTCTTCCGGCTTCCTTTGAAGAATCAATTCCATCCTCTACACAGATAAGATTCACACCATAATCCTGCATTGTCTGCAAAGAATTTAATACATCCGCAGCATTACGACCAAATCTCGAAAGCTTGAATACAAGAACAAAGGATACATTATCCTTACCGGTCTTGATATCTTCCATCATGCTCTTAAATGCCACACGACCCTCTACAGATTTTCCAGATTTACCTGCATCCTCATATTCACCTACAATCTCATAATCATTAAACTCACAAAATGCTTTCATTCGTGATTTCTGCGCATCCAGGGAATATCCATCTATTTGCATGGATGTGGATACACGGGTATATAAATATACTTTAACTTTTTCCTTACCCAATTATATCAATCCTTTCCGTTATGTACCGGTCTGCTGTGCCTTCTTCATAATATCCTTTACATCATCAGCACCCTCTATTTTATTAATACCAAAACATTTTTTACCAGCATCCTTTAAGGAAGCACCTATGTGATATCCTTCCACACCATCTATAATCAAAAATCGATCATGAAATGCTGTAGTTCTTTTGACAGTTAATGTGGGATACTGGGCGTTGAAATTATTAATGTCCTGCGTAGATATTCTTGCACCAGGTAGCGTATATGCAAAAACATCCACACCTGCATTTTTCTTGGCAAGGATATTTAATGTAACTACATCTATGTATCCATCAATTAAAACAATCTCTTTTTTAGCATGCCCGATAATATCCGCAAGAAAACTGAAGGCATCAAAAATCTGTCCATCATAAAAAATCTTCTGATTATCTTCCTCATGATTTGCCATATACTCAAAGATTCTGCCAAACTTCTCATCTGTATCCTTTTGATATTCCAATTGCTTCAACTCAATAGCATTGATCTTCTCAAACATAAGAGCATTATTAGCAATGAAGTGACGCATCTCCTTAAAGGCACGCATTATAAAAATACTTTGCTTAGTAGCCAATTCACCCTTTAGAACCGTTGCTAGCATATAAATACCCTGTTCTGTAAATGCATATGGCATTTTACGTTTTCCGCCCCAACTTGAAGTCACAAATTGTGACTTCAAGTTATCATCTTGTATTTCTCGCGAATTCACAATCTGTGACTTCACCAAATCAACTTCTTCTCTTGTTAATTGAAACATAAAATCCTCGGGAAAACGTTCAATATTTCTTTTTACTTGCTGATTCATAGCCTTTAGCTCATAACCATAAATATCCGCCAGATCGCTGTCTAACATCACCTGTTCCCCACGTAGCATATATACATGAGCTTTTATAGATTCTACTATTTTTAATTCTGTGGTATCTCCCATAACTCCTCTTTTCATACTATAAGCAATTGCCGTTTAAAATCACAATTTGTGACCTTAAACCTAAAATGTCCATTTCAAAACACCTTACATCAATATTTTGCAGTCGAAAATTTCGGTTGAAAATTTGTGGTGTCAATTTGGCACCGCAATCATGAAGTCGCAAATTGTGACTTCACCGATTAAAGTCACATTTTGTGACTTTAAAGATTTCTACATCTCCTCAAGACTTTCAATCTTCTTTAGCGCCTCCATATAAGCCATAAGCCTTTTCTGCTGTTCTTCCCTAAGTCCATGATAATCTTCAATCATGCGAATATCCTGAGGTGTAAATCTGCTCTCCGGCATTGCAGTAGCAATCTCTTTTTCATCTTCAATTCCCTTACCAGTAAGAAGCTGCTCCGGAGTAATCTGCAATACATTGCAAATGTCCATAATCTTTTCTACTGTGGGATTCGTCTTTTTCTTCTTCCACTCACTAATCGTACTAGAAGCAATTCCAACCTGCTTTGCAAATTCAGCCTGAGTCATATTTCTTTCTTTTAATACCTTTATAATTCTTTCACTTACAGTCATATCTGTTTCCTCTCATTTTGCATTAATTCATTTATATGTTGTTCATTTCTATGAATACAGATTATCATAATTACCATACATATTCAACATCAAAATATATCTTTTTCTGACTCTCCCGAATATATGTCTTATACCAATCACGCATATCCCTCTTTAATAAATACAAATCCGGATCCGGCAATGATTCAAAATCCATTTTATCCGCATACTTTGCCGCCATAGCACCTACAAACTCTGCAAAATTGCTCCATTCATCTCTTTCTTTTACTACAAATACTCTACTTCCTATCATAAAATCCTCCATTCTTTGCATACAAAAAGACCCAGTAATATCTGCATCCACGCAGGTACCAACCAGGTCTCTTATACATTTACTATATTCATTTTTATAAAACTCACTGTTCTTATTTGATTAAAACAAAAGATTGCAAGCAATGATATTCGATAGCGAATATCAAAAACGCTTGTTGAGGCAACATGCCCCAATCCCCCAAAACCTCGCCACAGGCTCGGAGCTGAAAATCATTTTTACGTTAAATCTTACATTTACAAGCTCGGATTATTTTTCTTTTTCGCAAAATCCTGCTCTTGCATTTCCTGTAGATTTAAAAATCTTTCCACATTCTGTTTTGCCATTAGCAGTTCCTGCATCCTTTCCTTCGCCGGCTTATACTCTGCATAAAGTTCCTTCTTCTCCTGAAGTAATTCCTGAAATTCTTCATCTAACGCCTTTACAGAAGGAAGCTTTCCGTCCACTTTTTTGAATGCTTCTTTAGCTGCATTCCTTAGTAATAGCACATCCCTATGCGTTTCAAAAAATTCCTTACTGTAACCGCTGGCCTTATACTGAACAAAAACATCTTGTGACTTCGAATAATTAAAAATATGCTGGCGCAACGACTTTATCTCAGCCATTCTCGTTTCAATTTCCTTCTGCCTAGATGAGATATAGGAAAACCTGTCCCTTGATTCAGTAGCCTTAGCTGACAGGTCATCAAAATCTTTTAAGCCATGCTCGCTAAGATACAATAATGTTTTTGATATAGCTTTCACATTATGAACCTTGGCCCATCTTTCATAACCAGGACCCTTTTGCTTTGCAATAATATTCTGAATATCCAAAACCAAATCCAGTTTCTTTTCTGAATCACTTAATGCAACACTGCCTAATACATCATCAGAAACTTTACTAGCTCCAGTATCTACAACAAGCTCTCCTGCAATTCGTTTTGCTATATCATCGTCCGTATATCCATTTCCAAGTGAACGAAGTCTAAGGTAATTTTTCTGACCTTCCGCCTTTACTGAAATATATTTTCCTCTTTTTATTTCAAATCCATGTTCTACCATGAACCTCAAAAATTCGTCCATATCCTCCGGCTTTTTATTTTCAAAAATCCAATCTATTACCCCACGGATATCATCTCGTTTACTAGGTTTTCGAGGATATGTTGTTCTCTTTTGCCACTGGCCCGGTTTCTTTTCCGGTATCACAGACATACCGTGTTCCAAGCAGATCAAATCGCTCAACCTTCGAAGTGCAAAGGATGATAAAAAGAAGTTTTGATACTTATGTGTGGCATCCAGGGTTGTGGAATTATATACAATATGATTATGTATATGTGCCTTATCCACATGTGTTGCTACAATAAAAGCATGTTTTCCCTTTGTCCAACGCATGGCAGTTTCATATCCGATTCTGTTTGCTTCCTCAGGTGCAATCTCCCCAGGCTTAAAAGACTGACGAATCTGATAAGCAATCACATCCTTGTCCTTAAGCCCTCTTCCGGTATTTATTTCATATTGATTTTTTGTAAGTTCAAATTCCAAATCCACCGTATCCGGATTACACTCATAGGAAGATACGAATTCTCCATTTTCTGTTTTTAGGTCATTCTTTGCATAATCCGTTCTGTCCTTAAGGCACTGACCTACAGACCTGCCCTTCTGTAAATGCATTGGTATTAATCTTGTTGCTGCCATAAAAAGCTCCTTTCTATCGATTCATTTTCGTTAATTCATCAAGAATTCCACGAAGCCGTTCCTTAATCTCCGCCTGCTGCTCCTGAAGGTCCCTGATATCCGTTTCATAAATACTTCCGGTTTCATTTGCTCTCTTTGCCACCTGATTTAAGTTATTGGAATTGATTCTCGCAAGTCTCAATATTTCTGTAAGTTCTGATAAATCCAGTCGTATAACATAACCATCCATTGCCATCTTCCTAAGGTAAGCTGTTGGTTTCCTGATTCCTGAAAATTCCATTTTCTTCTGAATAATCTTGTATTCGCTATCAGTCACTCTAAAATTCAATTGTTTATTTCTGTATTCCATGATGATGTTCTCCTTCTTATCCACATCCCATCCGGATAGGATTGATATTATTCTATTAAGCTTATTCATATTATTTTTATTACCGGATGAATTTCATACTTCCGTACTACTGAAAATCAGCGGTCTGTAAGTATGCTTTTCATACTTCTTGACTGTCAAAATGACAGTTCTAGAATTGTACTTTTTACAGTGGTTCCAAATCAGGCGGATGATGCTGAGATATCTACCACATATATTTTCGCAGGTCTTCCCAGGCCCTGCTTCTTTCTTCTTATAAGACCTGCCCCTTCCAATTCTGTAAGTAGCTTGGTCGCTTTTTGATGTGCGCACCTAAGCGTCTCCTGAATTGTTTCCAAAGTACAATAGACAAAAATCTCCCCCCTTTTATCTCTCCAGTCATTTCTTTCTGATAAGGATTTTCGATCCAGTAGAATACCATATAAAAGCATTGCGCCCTCAGAAAGGCTCGCATACTTTTCATCTGTCAAAATCGCCTTTGGAATCCTAAAAAATGGCATTCTCTCTTCCTGTTCATTTGTTGTCATCACATTTTCCTCGTTCATTTCTTCCTCCTTCTAAAAATACGCAATCGAGCAGGCTATCACCTGCTCTCTATACACTTCGTATATCATTCGGATTCCGCTTCGCTACTTCCTCATGATTATACGTTCGCCAAATGTCAGCCTGCATGCAAGCATGCGCTGTCACTTGGCTCATCGTGTATAACAAAATAGCACTTCAGATTTCTCCAAAGTGCTTTCAAATGCTATATCTTCCTTTAATTACCTAAGCGGTGCCCCTATCTGCCCATAAATGTCTCTCCTTTCCTCAGGCTTACGATTTAGCATATCTAAATAAAAATCTGCAACAACAGAAAAAGGCCGAAACCACAAGGGTTTCAGCCTCTCTTATCACTTTATAATATTATGCTTTTCTGATTTTTGGGTATAGTAAACACACCATTATTATATAAAAGTAACATTTAGATGTCAAGTTGAACGATGCACCATCTTTGGTGGGTCATTCAGGTAATTTGGAGGAGGTGCAATCGATGGCTAAATGTGATGTTTGTGGAAAAGGTGTTCATTTTGGCAATGCTGTAAGTCATTCTCATAGAAGATCCAACAGAATTTTTCATTCTAATGTAAAACGTGTTAAATGCAAGGTGAACGGCGTGCCGAAGAGACTTCATGTTTGTACACAGTGTTTAAAATCAAACAAGGTGGAACGTGCATAATAAAAAAGCAATCCTGTAAGGGTTGCTTTTTTTGTGTCCGCTTCTCTCCCGTCAAAGACAATATAAATTATATCCTAATATCAAAAGAATAATAATTATGATCGACTCTATAAATCCATTTGGAATGAATAATGAAATGAACATGCCAAATGCCATCATGAAAATCAAAAGACCCCAACATTTTCTTTTTGGCATGTCTCCCGCTCCTTCGCCACAGTTATTATTATTTATTATATGCCCGCAAAATCAAAATGGACACCACTTCGGCAAAAAGCGGTGTCCAATATGTATGTTTTTTAAATATGTTTTTTAATTATCCTCAACGATTGCGCTCATTTCGGTGGAGACCTTATTTACGATATCCTCCACGACCGCCGATTGCGCGGATATTTCCTCTGAGCTCGCCGCCATCGTTGCAGTACGTTCATTCAGTATGCTTACATTATTAAGGAATTCCTTCGTCTCCTGTGTCAATGTCTGAATAGCCGGATAAAGCTCCGCACTCTGCTGCTTTCCACGGGATACGGCCGTCTTTGTCTGCTCGGATAAATCCCTGACACGGTTCGCGATCACGGTAAAG
>Ga0255340_1003808_pt1 | contig 15352 bp, 11 predicted proteins | sample wastewater_treat_7_FD_192417 | JGI IMG/M metagenome (GOLD analysis project Ga0255340, IMG submission 192417) | Wastewater microbial communities from Lulu Island WWTP, Vancouver, Canada - plant10 | ecosystem: Engineered > WWTP > Wastewater > Unclassified | place: Canada: Vancouver, British... | reverse complement strand
GTGATGTAATAAACACGTTAACAGAAATGGAGGTTGTTAATAGTACATTTTCTTTGAAACTTGCGATTGCTCTGAAATATGCTGATATGCCCCCAAAAACAGGAAAATATGACATAGAGCCCAATCTATCTAACAGGTATCTACTGAATAGAATTGCTCACGGATTACAAAGCAAAATTATTCTTAGGGTGGTTTCTACCCGTAATACTCAACAAGTTGCACGTAATCTTAGTCGCCAATTAATGGTTGACTCAACTTCGTTAATGAAACAATTTCACAATCCTACTTTATTAGAAAAATACGAACTTACTCCGAGTAATTCATTGTGTTTGTTCTTACCTTTTAATGCAGAAATTACATGGGATACGCCAATCGAAGAAATTATACAATTGATAGAAAAAGAATATACAACGTTTTGGAATGATAACAGAAAACAATTAGCCAAGAAAATAAATTTAACACCATCTGAGATTCACATTTTAGCTTCTATAGTAGAAGAAGAGACAAATAATTTTGAAGATAAGAAAATGGTAGCAGGTCTCTATATCAATAGATTACGAAAAGACATGTTGTTACAAGCAGACCCTACTGTGCGATATGCTACGGGCAATTTTTCTCTTAATCGGATACTAAAACGACACCTTGCTATCAACTCTCCATTCAATACATATATCTATAAAGGACTACCTCCTGCTCCCATTCGTATTCCTACCCAAGAAAGTATTGATGCTGTACTCAATTACACCAAACACCCATATGTATATATGGTCGCAAAAAGTGATTTTTCTGGTACACACAACTTTAGTCGCACATTCGACGAACATTTGCGGAAAGCTAGAGCATACCAAAAGCAATTGAACAAACGTGGTATTTTTGAATAAAGTCTGTTATAAATCTTTTAATAATACAGAAGAAGCATAGGACTGTGTGCTATTTTGAACAAATAAGGTAGCTTGCCAAGATTTTAAATGTTCATTTTTAATGTCAATTTTAAAATTCTCAGACCCCAATCCATCTATTTGCTCAAATAAATAAGCAAGCGTTAAATGTTGGATATCTATAGCTGGCTGATAAACAATTTCCTCCGTTTTTTTTACAGTAGAAATACTCTCAACAATAATCCCTGCATCTAGTAACTTGGATACAATGCGATTGACTAATCGTATTGGAATATTGTAATTAGTAGATAATTCTTCTGCATTCATTGCAGGAAGCTTTTCGGCAAAACGCTTAACAATGACAGAACTGATAAGAACAAACAAAAAGTTTTCGTAACGCCTAGATATATTTTTAACATCGGACTCAAATTCGTAATTTTTAATATTTTGCACAGAAAAAGCAAATTCTGCACCATATAAAATGATAGACCACGACGCCCATAACCATAACAAAAGCAATGGCAATGCTGCAAAACTACCGTAAATGGCATTATAATAAGATATCCAAATTTGTCCGCTAATATACAACATTTGGAATAACTGAAATAATATACCTGCTACCCCTCCCGCAAACAAAGCCGCTAGAAACCGTACTTTTGTATTTGGAAAAAACAAATACATCAATGTAAATAGAATAATATTAATAATAAAAGGTAGTACCTTGAGAAATCCATACCAAACAGGAACAATAAGTGAGGATAAAACTGCATTTTGAATAGTACTATTTAAATAGATTGACAAACCACTAGACACAATAAGCAGTATTGGAAGTATTAACATCATGGAAAAATAATCGGCAAAACGACGAAAAGTATTTCGCAATTTTTTTATCTGCCAAATATCATTGAAAGCAATCTCAATTTCGGAAAACATGTTAAGTACAGACCAAAACAACAATACAAAACCAATTCCAAAAAACACACCACCCTGAATTTGCTGAATATATGAATCGACTAAGAAAAAAGCTTCTTTCAAAACAGTACTATGGCTTGGAAATATCGCAACGAATTGATTCTCAAGATAATATTGCACACCAAAACCCTTACCAATCGCAATTACTAAAGCAAGTACAGGAACAACAGAAAGCAAGGTATAATAGGTCAGAGCCGCCGACTTTGCAAATATTTTATCTTCAAAAAAACGACGAACAGAAATAACAAATACTTTTATAATGGTATAAATACGATTTTTAGCTGCCGTAACTTCCCCATCCGTTATCCGCCAAATGTCGAAACGTAAAAAATGTAAGGCTGATTTAAAAAAAATAATCAATGTAGTAAGTCTAGCCATAGCATACAAGTATTATAAAAAAATAGCAGGTCTATAAGCCGGGTTCTGTATTTACTTACGTAAATGTTTGTCATTTATCTACAACAACAATCACTTGTTGCCTCTAGCAACCTACCCCCCGACATCGGACGAGCAGCCCTACATGCGTCGGTATACATGGTCTTGCAACCCATAAGGCGTACGGCTCTGCTTGTTACCAAACAAACCGGTGAGCTCTTACCTCACCTTTTCACCCTTACCACACACAAGGCATGGCGGTTATTTTCTGTTACACTACTTTGCTCTCACGAACAACTTCCCGTTAAGAAGTATGGTGCTCTACGTTGCCCGGACTTTCCTCCTTTCACACACAATGAACGGCGACAAACCGACCTACTATCTGAATACAAAGATACGCAATTATGTTATTGAAACAACACTATAATGAAAATGAAATAGAAAATTGGGATAGAAAAACTAAATGAGATAACATAAAATAACATATAGAAGAAGAATGAGTACACTATTTTTTCGTTAATTCGTTTTTTTATTCTATCTTTGCAAACTAATTTTGCCCGCATTATGAGACAACTGAAAATCGTAAAATCAATCACTAATAGAGAAAGTGCTTCGCTGGACAAATATTTACAAGAAATTGGACGCGAAGACCTTATTACAGTAGAAGAAGAAGTTGAGCTAGCTCAACGCATAAAAAAAGGAGATAGAATTGCCCTCGAAAAACTTACTAGAGCCAATTTACGATTTGTTGTATCTGTAGCAAAACAATATCAAAATCAAGGTCTTAGCCTACCAGATTTAATCAATGAAGGAAATTTAGGATTAATCAAAGCTGCTGAAAAATTTGATGAAACCCGTGGTTTTAAGTTCATTTCGTACGCTGTATGGTGGATTCGTCAATCAATATTACAAGCCTTAGCAGAACAGTCTCGTATTGTACGTTTACCACTAAATCAAGTGGGATCATTAAATAAAATCAACAAAGCTTTTTCCAAATTTGAACAAGAAAATGAACGTCGTCCTTCACCAGAAGAATTGGCTGAAGAGTTGGATATACCTGTAGATAAAATTACTGATACGCTGAAAGTATCTGGCCGTCATATTTCGGTAGATGCTCCCTTTGTAGAAGGTGAAGACAATAGTTTGCTTGACGTATTGGTTAATGACGATTCGCCCGTGGCTGACAGATTTTTGCTTAACGAATCGTTGGCAACTGAAATTGATAGAGCATTAAGCACATTAAGCGAAAGAGAGAAAGATATTATTGTATCGTTTTTTGGTATTTCGTGTCAAGAAATGACATTAGAGGAAATTGGAGATAAATTTGGCTTAACACGTGAACGTGTACGTCAAATAAAAGAAAAAGCCATTCGCAAATTACGTAGCAGTAGCAAAAGTAAACTATTAAAAGGGTATTTAGGTTAATCACCTAGCACTCAAACATAACCTAAGACCATCTTTTTTTGTATGATGGTCTTTTTTTTTGTATTTAGGAACACAATGAAAACTATTCAACTTACTAAACTCAACAATTAAACACCTAATGATGAGCATTAATTCTTCCTATTGTTGTATTATTTTCCTTAAAATATTCTTTTCTTAATTTTCTTTTTTTAACTTTGCCTACCATGTATAGTTAGTACAAAGTAAGTATTACTAAAAACATGGTGAAAAATAGAGAAAAATAATTTGCATCTATTGTAGAATTGAAATAGCACTAAGAAATCATACACATTAACTACGAATCACTCAATAACAACAAACTATGAAACAAATCCTACTCATATTATTATGCCTTCCCTTAGCTTGTATTCGCAAATTAGAGTAGAAGAATACTTATATCCAGAATACCATCTTGATTCAAAAGTAATCTTAGAAGAAAACTTTGATGAACCCTTGTTGATACAAAAAAATAAAAATTATCGTCTCGAAGAAATAAATGGGAAAAGAATCTATTCAGTATTTAAAGATAGTTGGTATTTAAATATACTTCCAGGACGCATTTCGAAGATACCAGAACAATGGGAAATTAAATGTAACATAACAATAAATTCAACGCAATTTGCAAATCAAGAAAAAATTAATCCTGCTTTGTATGAAGAAGCGTTTACAATTTATGGAGAATCTGAAGATAAATTATATTTTACTTTTAACGCAAGTGGTCATGCATGTGTGTATTATTTTAATGGTAGCCAGTATAAAATATACAAAGAGGTAGAATTTCAAAAGTTCAATAAGAATAGCGAAATCACCATCAGAAGAATTGACAATGATATATATTTCTATATTGACTATTTCTATCTATTTGATATCTCAGTTGATCTATTAAAAAAGCATCAAGGTATTGACTTGAGTAAAATATCAACTTTTAAATTGAGTATTTCAGAGGGCAATAGTATTGAACTCGATAATTTAGTATTCACAGAATACAATACGGGTTTAGATAAAAATGTTTTGAATGACGGTTCTATCAAAATCACACCTAATTGTTTTTCTTTAGAGTCTGTGCAATCTAAAGCATTAACTAAAGATTTTAAAGATATACATTTTAAAGATATTACTGATAAAGGAAGAATGAACATCGTGTTTGCTGGACGAATTGACAACTTAGACGATGGAAAAATAAAAACCTTTGAATATTGGCAAGCAAGAATGATAGCAAAATAGCAAAAATGCTGTTTCTTTGCAAAGGAAAGAGCATGCTACTTGTGTTAGTTTTATGAAAAATTAATTCAGAAAATGTAATACACCTCAACTTGCTTATTTCGTTTTATCTATACTTTTTGTCGTTGTTGCGTACATTAAACATACTATATGGACTATAGAGATTCCGTTTTTATATCAGTAGCAGAAAACCTGAGCTTTTCAAAAGCTGCCAATGACTTACATATTAGTCAACCTGCAATTACAAGACATATTAAAGAACTTGAGGAACGTTACAAAACAACCCTTTTTGAGCGAAAAGGGAACAAAATATACTTGACCACAGCAGGCGAAAAAGTATACCATGCTTTTAAAAAAATTTCTCAGCAATACCGTAACCTCGATTTTGAAATAGGACAACTTCACCACAATTTTTCAGGAGAATTTAAACTGGGAGCCAGTTCAACAATCTCACAATACGTTATTCCCAAAATTATTGCATCCTTTCACAAACGATATCCACAGATTCAAATTTACCTTTTAAACGGAAATTCGTTTGAAATGGAAAATTTATTACTAGATAACAAGATAGACCTAGCTTTAGTAGAAAATCAGTCAACTCAATCAGGTGTGCAATATACAAATTTTTTAGATGATGAATTAATTATTGTAACAGGTAAAAATAGTGTATATGCCAAACATGACACTATTAGTTTACAAGATTTAACCCAAATACCAATTGTTTTAAGAGAACAAGGGTCAGGAACATTGGAAGTGATACAACACACTCTAAAAAAACAAAATATACATTTTGAACAGCTCAACACTCTTATACACTTAGGAAGTACGGAATCTATTAAAAATTTTTTGCAAGACTTTGATGGTTTAGCAATTGTTTCAGAAAAGGCTGTTCAGAACGAATTATATCTACAAACTCTTGTAAAAATAAAAATAGTGGGATTTTCCATCTCTCGAAAATTCCGTATTGCATATAAACAAGGACACAAAAGTAAACAAGTAGAATTATTTGAAAATTTTCTAGTTAACTATAACATATAGTTATACCTTATAACTATTTACTATTTGTAATTATCATAACAACACCTTATTTTTGTAAGCAAAAAGTAGGGTTATGAAAAAAGAAAAAAGAATAAGGAAATCTATTGGTGTAGAGGAAAATTTTAAAAGCTATAAATTTCTCTATTTCATCATCATATGTGTATGTTTTTTCCCTTTTATATCTCCAGCAATTGCATTAATCATAGGATTAGTATATTCAATTATCGGAATAAAATATGAATATATTCATACTTACACATCAAGAATCTTACAGGCATCTATTGTCTTAATGGGGTTTGGAATGAGTTTAGCCACTGTAGTATCATCTTCAAAAAATGGTTTTATTGAAACAGCAATTTCTGTAAGCATTGTGATGATTCTCGGAATCTTATTGGGCAAACTCTTAAAAGTTGAAAAAAACATTGCTTTGCTTATTGCTACAGGTACTGCCATTTGTGGAGGGAGTGCAATTGCAGCTATTGCACCCATCCTCAATAGTAAAAGTTATCAAAACTCTTTTGCACTTATTGTTGTTTTTGTGCTTAATGCTATTGCTCTATTTTTGTTCCCATTTATAGGTCATACAATCGGATTAAGTCAAGAAACTTTTGGCAACTGGGCAGCCATAGCCATTCACGACACTAGTTCAGTAGTAGGAGCAGGAGCTATTTATGGCGAACAAGCTTTACAAATAGCTACTACCGTAAAACTGATTCGGGCATTGTGGATTATTCCATTATCATTCGTTATTGCTTTTCTTTATAAAACTGAAGACAAACAATCAATAAAATTTCCTTGGTTTATTCTATTATTCGTGTTTGCCATCCTATTTGCTAATTTTTTCCCAAACTTTCAAGCAAGTTATACGCACTTTAGCTGGTTAGGTCAACGGGGAATGGTAGTTGCATTATTCCTAATAGGGTCAAATATTGGTATTAATGATATAAAACAGTCTGGTACAAAAAGCTTTGCTTTAGGTATTATCTTATGGGGAATAATTGCTGTTGGTTCATTGTTCTTTTTAATTTGACATTCACCCTCTTATGTAAATCAGAAATAGTCAACAATGATTCAAAAAAAAAATTATGTTGATAAATGGAAATTGGGAAATACAATACTATCTTAACTAGTTAGACACTTGTACATAAAATAAATGCAGGAGAGTATCTACTACCTTCCTGCATTTATTAATGTGCCATTTAAACTATTTATTTAGTAGATAAATCAAAAGCCTCTTCTCCGTGCTGTGTAATATCAAGACCTATTTCTTCTTGCTCAGCAGTAACCCTCATCGGTAAAATTAAATTCGTTACTTTATACAGCAGATATGAACCACCAAAAGTAAATACACCCACAATTAATAATGCTAATAAATAAAACATAAATTGAGTAACATTACCATGAATTAACCCCACTCCAACACCATTTTCCACCGCAAATACACCTGTAAGTAACATACCCACAATACCGCCTAATCCGTGGCATGGAAATACATCTAAGGTGTCATCAATTTTTGTTTTAGATTTTAATTGCACAGCTGTATAACTTACTAATGAGGCTACAAAACCGAAGAAAATACTTTGCCCTACAGTTACAAAACCTGCTGCAGGTGTAATAGCCACCAACCCAACTACCGCACCAATTGCTGCACCTGCTGCTGAACGTTTCTTGCCCATAGCTCCATCTACAAACAACCATGTCATCATAGCCGTTGCCGATGAAATATTAGTATTAACAAAAGCTCTTACTGCCATATCATTTGCAGCTAAAGAAGATCCAGCATTAAAACCAAACCAACCAAACCACAACAATCCTGTACCTAAAAGAATATAAGGGATGTTTGTAGGACGAGCTTCGCTATTAACCCCTTTTCTTTTACCCAAAAAAATTGCTCCACTAAGTGCTGCAAAACCAGCAGAAATATGAACTACAGTGCCACCAGCAAAATCAAGCACACCCCATTTACGTAAAAATCCTTCTGGGTGCCAAGTCCAATGAGCCAAAGGAGCGTATATTAACAGTGAAAAAAGTATTAAAAACAACATCAATGAGGTAAATCTTACCCTTTCTGCTAATCCACCAGTAATAAGTGCAGGGGTAATAATAGCAAACTTAAGTTGAAACATAGCAAACAATGCAAATGGAATAGTAGGAGCAAAATCAGGATGAGGAGTTAGCCCTACATTCTTAAAAAACATAAATGAAGTAGGATTACCAATAAATCCTCCTACACTATCACCAAAAGCAACACTAAAACCAACAACAATCCAAAGCACACTTATAATACCTAATGCAATAAAACTTTGTAATAAAGTAGATACTAAATTCTTATAACGCACCATACCACCGTAAAAAAAGGCTAAACCTGGCGTCATTAATAATACTAGTGCCGATGCCATCAATAACCATGATGTATCTGCATGATTTACTTCTAATAGCTCTCCTCCTAATGGAATTAATGTTTCGTGGTCTACAGGTATAAGAGATACGATTGCCACGATAGCTAAAAGTAAAAAGGGGACTCTGTACTTCCATGCAACTTTCTTCTGTTTCATAATAAAATAAATATTGTGTTAGTTATTAATAATTATTGTTTTCTTTTTGATAGAAAAACAATGCAAATTTAATCATTATATTTTATTTTTTAAATATTTATATACATTTGTATTTTACAAAAATAAAACAAATTACATTTTATACAAAAAGATAAAAATAATATAACAAATAAATAGAATAATATAGAAATAAATAATAATTTATTAGCAGACAAATAGCGATTTAATATTAATTAGTGATTCTTGAGTATAAAACAAGTACAAATATTTTAATAGAATTAGGTATCTATCAGAATATTTTTCCCTTAAATAGAATTGTACAAGCACGTGTAAACTGAAAACAAAAAGATAAGTTGAAGCCAAGCACGAAAAGTACTTGGCTTTAGTATTTGGAGAATACGTTCGAGATTATTTAAACAACTCCTTTTTGGCAGCCAATAAGGTATTTCGCATCAACGACACAATGGTCATTGGACCTACTCCACCAGGTACTGGGGTTATGTACGAACATTTTGGAGCTACTTCATCAAACAATACATCACCTGTAAGTTTGAAGCCCGATTTAGTTGTAGTAGATGGCACACGGGTTGTTCCAACATCAATTACCACAGCACCGTCTTTTACCATATTTCCCTTTACAAAATTTGGTTGACCCAATGCCGCAATTATAATATCTGCTTTTTGGCATTGCTCCACTAAATCAGCCGAATAGCTATGACATACCGTAACCGTAGCATTACCCGGATACGCCTTTTGAATCATTAAATTTGCCACAGGTTTGCCTACAATATTACTTCTACCTAGCACCACACAATGTTTGCCAGCAGTAGCAATTCCATAACGTTTAAGCAATTCCATTATACCAGCTGGTGTAGCCGACACAAATGCAGGCAATCCAATAGAAGTGCGTCCTACATTAATTGGATGAAAACCATCTACATCTTTGCGATAATCAATGGCTTCGATAATTTTTTGTTCTGAAATATGTTTTGGCAAAGGCAACTGTACAATGAATCCATCTATGGCAGTATCGTTATTTAATTCACTAATTTTTGCCAACAATTCAGTTTCAGTAACGGTATCTTCGTATCGTATCAGGGTAGAATCAAATCCACATTGCTCGCAAGCTTTTACTTTATGAGCCACATACGTTTCGCTACCACCATCATGTCCTACCAAAATAGCAGCCAAATGTGGAGGTCGTTGACCCATGCTCTTTATAGTTGCTACTTCTACTGCTATTTCTTGTTTAATAATATCCGCTATCGCCTTTCCGTCAATAAGTTGCATAGTTCTTTTATTTGAGTTTGGGGAATTTATTACCATTCGTTTGTACCATACGCATCATTTTTCGTATGCCATCAAATTGTTTTATCAATTTGTTTACTTCTTGTATAGAAGTACCACTACCATTGGCAATACGCATTTTACGTGTACCATTCAGTAATTGAGGATTTTCTCTTTCGGCAGGAGTCATAGATTGTATCATTGCCTCAATGCCTTTAAACGCATCATCTTTAATATCAACATCTTTCATGGCTTTGCCCATACCTGGTATCATTGCTGCCAAATCTTTTAGGTTACCCATCTTTTTGATTTGCTGAATTTGACCCATAAAATCATTGAAATCAAACTGATTTTTGGCAATTTTTTTCGCTACCCTACGAGCCTCTTCTTCGTCATATTGTTCTTGGGCTTTTTCTACTAACGACACAATATCACCCATGCCCAAAATCCTATCTGCCATACGTTCGGGATGAAACTGATCAATGGCTTCCATTTTTTCGCCCGTTCCTACAAATTTGATAGGTTTATCCACTACCGAACGAATAGATAAAGCCGCTCCACCTCGGGTATCACCATCTAATTTAGTAAGCACAACACCCGTAAAATCAAGTCTATCGTTAAATTCTTTTGCAGTATTCACAGCATCTTGACCCGTCATCGAGTCCACCACAAATAAAATCTCTTGCGGTTGAATAGCTTGTTTAATGGCAGCTATTTCGTTCATCATTTGCTCATCAATAGCCAAACGACCCGCTGTATCAATAATCAACAAATCGTGTCCGTTCTTTTTAGCAAAAACAATGGCATTTTGAGCTATCTGAATGGGGTTTTTATTTTCTATTTCGCTATAAACAGAAACGCCTATTTGTTCGCCAAGCACTTTTAATTGCTCGATAGCAGCTGGGCGATACACATCACAAGCAGCAAGTAAAGGATTTTTTCCTTTCTTTGATTTCAGCATTTTGGCTAATTTGCCCGAGAAAGTAGTTTTTCCTGAACCTTGCAAACCAGACATTAAAATTACAGCAGGCGAACCTTTGGTATTAATATCCACGGATGTTCCACCCATCAACAAGGCTAACTCATCACGCACAATTTTAACCATCAACTCGTTGGGCTTAATTGCTGTTAGCACATTCATTCCCAAAGCTTTTTCTTTAACCGTATCGGTAAATGTCTTGGCTATTTTATAGTTAACATCGGCATCCAAAAGAGCTTTACGCACATCTTTTAATGTTTCTGCTACATTTATTTCAGTAATTTTACCCTGCCCTTTAAGAATTTTAAACGATCGTTCGAGGCGTTCACTTAAATTTTCAAACATAATTATCTTCGGTTTAGTTTAATAAATCATCAAAAAGACAGCAAATAGTCCTTTTTTTGGAAATAGCTCACAAAATTAGTCAAAATTTGTGATTTTACGCACATAAATGTAGAATAATCATCGAAAATTGATTTATAAAAAACAGTTTTTTCATCTCTTTTTTATGTTTTAGTCTATAATTATTCACTATCTTTGTGGGTCTTAAAATAATAATTAGAACGGATGAAAAATATTCGCAATTTTTGTATTATTGCCCATATTGACCATGGTAAAAGTACCTTAGCCGATCGTCTGCTCGAAGAGACTAGCACAGTTACAGGCAAAGAGATGCAAGCTCAAGTACTTGATAATATGGATTTGGAACGAGAAAGAGGCATTACCATCAAAAGTCATGCTATTCAGATGAACTACGTATATGAAGGAGAAAAATATGTACTCAATCTCATTGACACTCCAGGACACGTAGATTTTTCGTATGAAGTATCTCGTTCAATTGCTGCTTGCGAAGGTGCTTTGTTAATTGTAGATGCTACGCAAGGCATTCAGGCTCAAACGATCTCTAACCTATACATGGCTATTGAACATGATTTGGAAATTATTCCTATTATGAATAAAATGGATATGGATAGTGCCATGCCTGAGGAAGTTGAAGACCAAATTGTAGAATTGCTGGGATGCAAATCGGATGAAATTATAAAAGCTAGCGGAAAAACCGGTTTAGGTATACAAGAAATATTACAAGCAATTGTCAAACGCATACATCCGCCGAAAGGAGACCCAGAAGCTCCTTTGCAATGTTTGGTATTTGATTCTGTATTCAACTCTTTCAGGGGAATTATTACCTATATGAAAATTGAAAACGGAACTATACGCAAAGGCGATTTAGTAAAATTCTTTAATACTGGAAAAGAGTATTTTGCTGATGAAATTGGCGTGCTTCGTTTAGGTATGGAACCAAGAGAAGAATTACGTTGTGGTGATGTTGGATATATTATTTCAGGCATTAAGGTATCTAAAGAAGTAAAAGTTGGCGACACTATTACACATGTAAAACGTCCTTGCGAAAAAGGCATTGAGGGGTTTGAAGAAGTAAAGCCAATGGTTTTCGCTGGTATATATCCTATTGACTCAGAGGACTTTGAAGACCTAAGAGCGTCAATGGAGAAATTACAATTGAATGATGCGTCTCTTACTTTTGAAGCAGAGTCATCAGCCGCTTTAGGTTTTGGCTTTCGTTGCGGATTTTTAGGCATGTTGCACATGGAGATTGTACAAGAACGACTTGATCGTGAATTTGACATGGATGTAATTACGACAGTACCCAACGTACAGTATAAAATATATACGCGTAAAAACGAAGTGCTCGACGTTCACAATCCATCAGGAATGCCAGATATAACATTGATTGACAGAATAGAAGAGCCTTATATACGAGCGTCAATTATTACACGAACGGATTTTATTGGTTCTATCATGAGTTTGTGCTTGGGAAAAAGAGGAGAATTGATAAAACAAGATTATATTTCATCTAATCGTATCGAATTAATTTACGATATGCCTATGGGAGAAATAGTCTTTGATTTTTATGATAAATTGAAGTCAATTTCCAAAGGATATGCTTCGTTTGATTACCATATCAGCGGATTTCGTCCTTCAAAATTGGTAAAACTAGATATTTTATTAAATGGAGAATCAGTAGATGCCCTGTCATCACTCACTCACTTTGATAATGCGGTTACAATTGGTCGTAGAATGTGCGAGAAATTACGCGAATTAATTCCTCGTCAGCAGTTTGATATCGCTATTCAAGCTGCCATTGGTTCAAAAATTATTGCCCGCGAAACCATTAAAGCTGTACGCAAAGATGTTACAGCAAAATGTTATGGGGGCGATATTTCACGAAAGCGTAAACTACTGGAGAAACAGAAAAAAGGAAAAAAACGAATGAAGCAAATTGGTTCAGTAGAAGTACCACAAAAAGCGTTTATGGAGGTACTTAAATTAGATTAGTTTTCAATATTTTTTAAATAAATTATTTTACCTTAAAATTCAATTTCTATGGAACATGTTTCTGATGTTGCACAGCACGTTGCTATGCCAATTTGGGCATCTGCCCCTTTTGCATTGATGCTCATTATGATTGCCATTGGTCCTCTTTTATGGGAACACTGGTGGGAGCAAAACAAAAACAAATTATTGGTTTCATTCTTACTGAGTGTACCAACAGTTATCTTTCTGATTATAAATGGATTTAGCCATGATTTAGAACATCAAATCATGTTCGATTATGTTCCTTTTATAATTTTACTTACATCTTTGTACGTTATTTCTGGTGGCTTATTTCTTACGGGAGACATTCAAGCCAAACCAAAAATTAACACCTTATTTATGGCAATTGGGTACGTGTTAGCGTCTATTATGGGTACAACAGGAGCAGCCATGCTCTTAATTCGCCCATTAATTACAACCAATAGCCAACGTATGTATAAAACGCATACCATTCTATTTTTTATTGCTGCCGTAGCAAATGCAGGAGGATTACTTACTCCACTCGGAGATCCTCCATTATTCCTATTATATCTACGTGGAGCTGATTTTGGTTGGTTTTTACATATGCTTCCTCAATGGTTATTTATAGGTACCGTTCTAATTGGGTTATACTATTTGTTAGATAGGAGATATTATAAAAAAGAAAAACCAGAAGCAATAAAAAGCGATAATGCAAACGTAGAACCTTTACGTATTGGGGGTAGTAAGAATTTCTTTTTGCTGATTGGAGTAATTTTATGTGTAGCTTTTGTCAATGTAAATTATATTCCAGAAATGGGCAATCCTCATGGATCTCTTTGGATTAAATATTTACGCGAAATTATTTTAATTGGGTTTATTTTAGTATCCATGGATATTACCAAAAAGAAAACACGCGAAATGAAAGGATTCTCATGGACTCCTATTTACGAAGTTGCAGCTTTATTTTTAGGTATCTTTATTACGATGGTACCTGCATTATTGTATTTAAAAGAAAATGCGGCTAGTTTTGGATTAAGTGAAAGCTGGCAATTCTACTTTATGACAGGTAGTTTAAGTTCGTTTTTAGATAATGCTCCTACAGCTGTAGCGATGCATGGAGTAGCCTTAGGACTAGTGCAAGAAGGAGCAGCTGTAGCAGAAGTAGCAGGCGTTCCAGAACTGTTATTAACAGCAATATCTATGGGGTCTGTTTTATTTGGTTCTATGACCTACATTGGTAATGGTCCTAACTTTATGGTAAAAGCTATAGCCGAAAGTAGTGGCATAAAAATGCCTAGTTTCTTTGGCTATATTTTTAAATTTTCTTTGGTTATTTTACTCCCACTCTACATTCTTACTTATTTCTTGTTTGTATAAAAAACAAAATATATACGTAATAAATGACTTGGACAATGGTTCCAAGTCATTTATTTTTTACACCAATATCAGATATCTTACCATCGGATATATTGTAATTATGTGTAAATAATTGTACCTTTGCACTTCTATTAATTATCTATTTATATGACTAACTTAAATTTACTAACTGCTATCTCACCCGTTGATGGTAGATACCGTTCCAAAGTTGACGAACTTACAAACTATTTTTCTGAATACGCACTAATTAGATACAGAGTACAAGTAGAAATCGAATACTTTATAGCTTTGTGCGAACTTCCTTTACCTCAACTTAACAACATAGAGAAAAAGGTTTTTCCAGTTCTACGCTCCATATACACCTCTTTTTCAGTAGCTGATGCTCAAAAAGTAAAAGACACAGAAAGCATCACCAACCATGATGTAAAAGCAGTAGAATATTTTATTAAAGATAAATTTGATGAAATTGGGCTATCTGATTATAAAGAATTTATTCATTTCGGACTCACATCCCAAGATATTAATAATACAGCTGTTCCATTATCAATTAAAGACTGCCTATACACTGTGTATTTGCCCGTTTTACAGCAATTAGTAGATGAATTGGAGCAATTAGCAACGAAATGGGAACACATCCCTATGCTGGCTAAAACTCACGGACAACCAGCATCTCCTACACGTTTAGGCAAAGAAATTAGGGTATTTGTAAGCCGACTAGAGCAACAAATTGTGTTGTTAAAACAGACTCCTATTTCAGCAAAAATGGGTGGAGCAACAGGAAATTTTAACGCTCACCATGTAGCCTATCCTACTATCAATTGGATTGACTTTGGTAATTCTTTTGTAAAAAATTATTTAGGTTTAGAAAGAGA